>OQWM01001519.1_pt1 | contig 15936 bp, 10 predicted proteins | sample 1691531 | NCBI WGS metagenome assembly OQWM01 (sample SAMN03418257, study PRJEB22391) | human gut metagenome | biome: human-gut; feature: organic feature; material: feces | host: Homo sapiens | place: Tanzania | collected 2013-01
GGCCAGCGCCTGGCCGCCCTGCCCGCCGCACCCTACCCGGAGGTCCCCGACCGCCTGCAAGCTCCCACCGCCCCCGGCAGTGAGAACTATTATCCAAATTGGAGCCGCACCACCCATTTAGATGCCCGCAATGTGCGGGGACTTACGCTGGAAAATCTGCACTTCATCACTTTGCACTCTGACGAGAGACCTAAGATGCTGACAGAGGGTCCTACGGTTATGTTATAATTATACAGCTTCAGCAGCAGATGGTGCAATCGTAAGTTGTACCCTCTGGTGTTAAGTTGTACGCATTGCAGCAAAACCAAAGAGACAAAAATCCAACTTTTTGTGGTTTTACTGATAGGATACGATAGTATCTTAGTATTTTATTTATTTAGTATTTATTTGTGTTGGATTTACCTGTACAGGGAAATCCCGTTCAGGTAAATGCCTTTGCGGTAAAATAAAAAATCCCCGGAAAGCGGGGAATTTGGGGCGGTATTTGACTGGACGGCTACTGCGCCGATAGGCTGCGAACGCGCCCAAACAGGGGTGTTTCTCGCGGCGACAGGGGCGGTGTGCGGGGATTGCGTGGAGTAGTGCTTGCGTACAACTTCTTGTCGGAGAGTAAAACTTATATACTGGTTCGTTGGGCTTTTCCTGCGTGAGAACCCCGTGAGGCTGGTAATCAAATTTCTCAATGAGACCAAAGCTGCGCATTTATATGATCGGTGCGAGTCTGAATCCATTTCGCAGATTTGCCCCCAAAACTGCCCCCAAAAGGTGCTGGGACGGTTCAGTACCGTATAGCACCCTTTTGTACACATGAGACAAAACCCGTTCTGAGCCTTGGTACGCAATACCACCAAGCCCAACAAAACAGCACTGTAACGCCTAAATTTTAGATTTCTCATAACCCGGAGGTCGCAGGCTCAAGTCCTGTCCCCGCAACCATATGAAGAACGGTAGAACGTCAGGTTTTACCGTTCTTTTTCTTTTTTCGTGGTAACAAGTCAATTTTTTATTCAGTTTTTATTCAGCCGGTATTTCCGTGGATGCAAGGCCGACAATAGAATTCATTGCACTTGCAGCCTGTAACCGCCCCTCATTGATAAGGTGAGTATATATTCCCTAGAGCAAATAATTGCACGATTCATTTCGCCAATAAAAGAATGTTTTTCTAAAAAACTTTCTAAGGTAAAGTAGAAAGTCTTTTTATCATTATGCTGTAGATTTTATATGAAAAGTGCAGTATAATCGAATCAGAACTTATACCTCATAGAGAGAAGTCTCAAAATAAGTGCTCTTTCAGATGGGAGTTGAAATCATTGACAAAGATCATTCATTGTGCAGACCTGCATCTGGATTCTCCGATGGAGACCCATATGACAGAGGAACAAGCATCGACTAGGAACACCGAAATTATTCGCTCTTTTCTCAAACTGACAGAATATTCTGCCAAGAATGGTGTACGGGCAGTCATCATTGCAGGTGATATGTTTGACAGTGAGCGCGTTAAAGTCCGAACTGTGGATGAAATTCTTGATGCTATGCGGCGGACTCCAAAAGTAGACTACCTGTATCTTGCAGGCAACCATGATGAGATTGCACATGCATTCGCCGACCATGATATACCAGACAACCTGAAAATCTTTAACAAGGAATGGAAAACATTTATATATGACGGCACTGCCATCTCCGGCATTGAAATTTGTGAAGCCAACGCACATACTCTCTACTTAAATATTCCACATACAAATGGTGCAGTCAACATCGTTACACTGCATGGACAAGTGGGATCTACTTCCGGCATAGGCCAAGTAAATATTCCCCGGCTTAAAAACAAGGGAATCGACTATCTGGCATTGGGACACATCCATGCCTATGTGGAGCAGCCGTTGGACAGCAAGGGCTTCTATTGCTATTCTGGGTGTTTGGAGGGCCGTGGCTTTGACGAATGTGGGCCAAAAGGCTTTGTTTTACTTACCGTAGATTCCGGCCACATCCAACGTGAATTTGTGCCTTTTTCCTGCCGACAACTCCATCGGATTTCGGTCGATATCACCGGCTTGACAAAAAATTCCGAGATTGGACAAAAGATGAAAGCAGCTGCGCAGAGCATTCCTTCCGATGATATGGTCGAATTTCTTCTTTCTGGCAGGGTAGACCCTACAGCCAATATTGCAATATCTTACCTGCAGAACCTCATAAAGAGAGACTTTTTCTTTTCCAAGGTCAAGGACGAAACACATATGGCCATCAACCCGGCGGACTACAAGAACGATATTTCGCTGAAAGGCGAATTTATTCGATTGGTATTAGCCTCTGATGCAAGTGAGGAAGACAAGGCAGCTATTATCCGCACGGGTATGCAGGCACTGATGGGAGAGGAGATTACGCTATGAAACTGATTAGATGTCATATCGAAAATTTTGGCGTACTCTCCGACTTTAATTTTACTTTTTCCGATGGTCTAACCACGATCTGTCAAAATAACGGCTTTGGAAAGAGCACCTTTGCAGCCTTTATCAAAGCCATGTTCTACGGTTTCCCTCGCACAGGTGCACGGAATATCGTGGAAAACGAGCGCAAGCGCTATGACCCATGGCAAGGCGGAAAGTATGGCGGCTATCTTGAATTTGAAGCACAGGGCATTAGCTACCGTGTCACACGTTACTTCGGCAAGACGGCCGCGAAAGACACATTTTCTCTGCTGAATTTGAATACCCGTCAGCCAAGCACTGCGTTCTCGGAAAAGCTCGGTGAGGAACTGTTTCGATTGGACGCAGATTCTTTCGCCCGCAGTACCTATGTTCCGCAGTTATCGGCAAGTGATATGGAAGCCACGACCTCAATTCGGACCAAGCTGAGCAATCTGGTGGACGATACCAATGACCTCAGCAACTACGATACCGCCGAGAAAAAACTGCGTGACTACCGCACAAGGTTCCGCGCATATCGCGGCGATGGAGGTGCCATCAAACAACTCTGGAGCAAATATCTCAGCTGTGAACATCAGAAAAATCAAGCAGAAGGTCAAAAGCCAAGATTGCAGGAAGTCGTAGCGGATATTGAACATTTAAACGATGAAAGAGCCGCTAAAACAAATGCTGTAAATAACCTGCGTGAAAAAATTCGGCTGGCATCAAGCCAAAAAGCGCGTCAGATCAGTCAAGATCATCTTAACGATTTGCTTATGGATATTGCCAAGCATCGGCAGTATCTGCAAAAGATTGATAGCAATTATCCGGCAGGATATCCCACTTCCGAAGAGATCAAGGAACAACGCGAAAACCTACACATCATTCAGCAGGAAACCCGGCATTTACAGGAACTGAGCCTCAGCGATGCGGACAGAAAAGTGACAGATACGGAACAGCAGTGGTTTGCGGATACGGATAAAACATCTTCTGATATAGACCGTTGCGACCAAGACTGCAAAGAACTGGAGAATGTTTCTGCGAAAATAACAACTCAGATGTTACCTGAAGAACTGGAGCGGTTGGATGTGTTGTCTGAAAAGTTTGCAACTGAAGCTCCTACGAAAGCAGAATTGCAAACCTGCATGGCCGCTGCGGATGATTTGAATGATGCGCAGCGTCAGCTGAATGATCTTTCAGTTCCCGCGGAAAGCCGGAAATATCTTGCACAACTGGAAGAGCTGTTCAGTTGTGGGGTTCCGGACGATAGCACCCTGACTGCCTGCGAAAAGGCGCAGCAGGACCGTGATGTGTTAATCCGCAACCGCTCAGTATACGCTTTCTCCGAAAGCGAACAGAAACAATACGATGTGCTGAAACACACTTTTGCATCGGGTGTGCCTACGGAAGAGGAAATTCGGACCAAGCAAAACGACAGCCGCCGTATCGCAGAACTCACAGCCAAGAAAAATACCCGAACGACCATCGTACAGCAGACACCTGTGCAGGAAGCACCACCAGCATCAAAAACACCGGTTTTCTTCGGCGGTGCAGGTGCAGCATTATTGGTTTTAGGCATTGTCTGCTTTGTGATGAACCTCTCAGTCCCCGGCATTATTCTTCTCGTTGTCGGCTTTGTGACTTTGCTTGCTGCCTTTTGGCTGCACACTCAATCCATGGTCAGCAGCCAAAAACAAAGCACTGCTTCCGTCATTACGGCGAGTGCAATTTCTGACGAAGAAAATCAAGAACTCTATAATTTGCAGCATTCACTTGATGATTTTCTGCTGCGTTTTTACGACAGTGCCACGGAACCTGATAACAAGTTAGCTCACCTGCTGTCTGATAGGAAAACCTATATAGATTTGAAGTCAAAAAAGACCGCTATTGATGACGAGCTACAAAAAATTGATGCGGAAATTGAAGCGAAAACCCGGGATATTCGGGATGTGTTTGACCAATATTTTCCCCATACCGCTTACCGGGACGACTTTATACATGTGTTACGCGAAGGCCGCCGTAAATATCAGGAGTTGACAAATGAGGTCCAAAAAGTAACACAGAAGCGCGAAGAGCTAAATGAGAAAATTGAAAGCTACCACGCCCAAATCATTCCTGTACTGCAGAAGTATTATCTTGCCGAGCTGCCCCATGATCTGCGCCAAGGTGTCCGAGAACTGAGCGATGAAGCCAAGGCCTATCAGGAACTTACGGATAAGAAGCAAGCGATGCTGGAGGGTAATGCAAAATACCGGGATCGCGCAAATGAGCTGACTAAGGAGATTCGCAGGATTTTGCTTGCTTACAGCGCTTTGGATGAGACCCTGCCGTATGACATTTGCCTGCAAACTCTTCGTAAACGATTTGATGGTTATAGGGCGGCTAAGGAACGCGTTGACCGCTATACGCAGGACTTTGAAAGTTCTTCGTCCCGAAAGGCTCAGGCCGATGCGTCAGTTGAACAGTTCCTAAAGAAATATCAACTTTCCGGAAACACCCCGGAAGACCTGATTGATTATGCCGCCGAGGATATACAGGGCCGTGACAATGCCAAACAGCGCCTTGAAGAAGCACAGCAAAAGTTGACAACTTTCCTGAAAGAGAATCCTGGCATTGAGAACGATGATACTAGGATTGATGCAGAACTTCCTGATCCGGAAGATTTGCAGACATCTGAAAAGCACATCCAGGCACAAATTGATGACATTGATCAGAAGCTGCGGGAACTACGCCAGGAGCGTGATCTCATTCGTCGTTCTGTCGAGAAGATTCCCGACTTAGAGGACAGCATGGCCCGCCTTAAAGCCGAACAGGAAGAAGACGAAAAGAAATGCGCTCTTACCGATCAAACACTCGCCCTGCTGGGCCAGGCCAAGGATAATCTTGCCAACAGCTATGTCGGAAAAGTTGAGCACGGATTTGAGCGCTACGCCAACACCCTTATGGGCGATCAGATCAGCGATGTCATGGTCGATAAAGACTTGCACCTTCACATTGACGAGAAAGGAGCAGCCCGCGAGGTTGGCAGTTTCAGTGCAGGCACAATAGACTGCATCATGCTGTGTATGCGATTATCTCTTGTGGACGCGCTGTTTGGTGAAGAAAAGCCGTTTTTGATTCTTGATGATCCATTTGTAAATCTGGACGATGAACACACGAAACGCGCACGGCAAATGCTCGACAAAATCGCACAGGATCATCAGGTGATATATCTTGTCTGCAACACAAGTCGGCAATAATACATTGTCAAAAGATTACTCAAAACGTCCCAGCAAAGCAACGCTTTGACGCATAAATTTCAGATTTTTCATAACCCGGAGGTCGCAGGTTCAAGTCCTGTCCCCGCAACCAACAAAAGCTCGTTGAAACGGCAAGTTTCAACGAGCTTTTTTCTACATTATGGAAAAAGTGGTAACAATCTGGTAACTTTGACCCCAAAACGGCAAAATGACTGCGCCCGGACGGCTGAGATTTTCAACTGTCCGGGCGCTTTTTGTGGATAAATCTTGCTGAGTTTGCAGGTAAAAACAGGAGTGGTCAGACGGATTCAACGGGTGCCTTGTGAAGGTTTCTGTTTTGCACTTTTGCGGTATTCGTTGGGACTGGTGCCTTCGACCTTGCGGAAGCATTTGGAAAAATAGGGCAGTGAGCCGAAGCCAATCTGCTCAGCAATCTGGGTCAGGCTGAAATCGGTGCTGGTCAGTAAGGCTTTTGCCTCGGTAATGCGGCGCTTCATCAGGTAGTCGATGGGGGAGACTTTATACTCGTTCTTGAACGAGTGGGATAGATAATATTTGTTTACGTGGGCAATCTCCGCAAGCTTGTCCAGGGTAATACTTTCACTATAATTTTCATCGATATAGCGCTTTGCGGCGGCACATTCCTTACTTTCGGAGGGCGGCGCAGTGAGGCGCAGCGAAACCGATGCCATGCGTACGATTTTGACTAGCAGCACCTCGGTCAGATCCTGGCAGACCATTTCGCAGCCGTCCTCTCGGGCATCGATCTCCCGCAGCAGCATCTTCATCAGGCTCAGCAGCTCCTCCCGCACGGAACTGCATTTCAGCATGGTGTAGCCGCGATCCTTCTGCTCAAACAAAATTTCAATGCCTTCAATGCCCAGCACAACGTATTCCAGTGGGTTTGCCTGGTAACTCAACTCAGTGTGCAGGGTGCGGGGGTTCACAATGACCATGTCGTCTGGTGCGACGTCCAACATTTTGCCTTCGACGTTGAATTGACCGCGACCATCTACGCAATAGAACACCTCCGTGCAGGAGTGGGTATGCGGCACTGAGTTCCAGTCCCCGCCGAAGCGACTTTTGCTTACGTACAGCAGGCGGATGGCCTCCCGTGGGGGAACGTCCATATTGAATTCATACCGTGTGTTCATAAGCGGTGCGCCTCCGGATGACAAAATGTTTACAAAAATTCAAAAGTATGCGGAGCAATATCGTTACAAAATTAAGCAAGAACGGAAGAATAAAAAGGCATTGGCAGTTTTCGGTGCCGCTCTTATTATATACGCATTCGGAGTGTATGACAAGAGCCTTTCTGCAAAAAGTCACGATATAAAATAGAATATAAGCGCGATTTCGTTGCAAAAAAGCTTGAAGTCAGCAAGCTGCACAAAGAAGAATCTTACTTTTTGTGCAGCTTTTTCTTTATTTTCTGATGTTGGCGGCAGCATTCGGAAATAAAGCAAGATAATATAAATGCGCAACAACATCTATACTGTTCAATGCAGGCAGAAACAAGTATGATGTTGTCAATGAAACGATGCCTGCTGCGGCAGACAAAACGGACAGAGAAGGGATAACGAAGATGGAGCAGACCGGAAGATTGACACTTCCCACAGACGCGGATGTGGTCGAGGAGACCCTGCGGCTGAAAAATCTGTTGGGCGCGGATGCGCTGCGCGACTGCGACGGCACCGAAATGCCGCAGGAATTGCTGACGGACCCCGCCAAAAAGTACGCTACCTATTATACGACCCGCAAGGACAACGCCTGGGCCGAGGCAAACCCGGACGAGGTCCAGCAGGAGTACCTCATCAGTGACCGCCACACGGCGCGCGGCACAACGCTGCGCATCCATCTGATGGATGGCTTCCACACCCAGCAGCTGAAAGTCAACACGCTGGATGACCCCAAGCGCTGGTGGGAGGTCGTTGACCGCACGACGGGCGAGGTCGTACCCACCGACAAATGGTTCTTCGACGAGCCAACGGGTGAGGTCGAAATTGAGACGATCCCCTATCACGAGTACACCGTCAGCTTTCTGGCGTTTCTGATCTGGGACCCCGTACACATGTACAACTTCCTGACCAACGACTGGAAGGATACGCCGCACCAGCTGACCTACGATGTGCGCCAGCCCAAAACGCAAGCCTACGTCAAAGAAAAGCTGCGCCGCTGGTGCGAAGCGAACCCCCACATTGACGTGGTGCGGTTCACGACCTTCTTCCACCAGTTCACGCTGACGTTCGACGACCAGAAGCGCGAGAAATTCGTCGAGTGGTTCGGCTACAGCGCCAGCGTCAGCCCCTACATCCTTGAAAAGTTCGAGAAGTGGGCAGGCTATAAGTTCCGCCCCGAGTTCATTGTAGACCAGGGCTACCACAACACGATGTTCCGCGTGCCCAGCAAGGAGTTCCGCGACTTCATCGAGTTTCAGCAGCAGGAAGTCTGCGCTCTTGCCAAAGAGATGGTGGATATCGTCCACTCCTACGGCAAGGAAGCCATGATGTTCCTGGGTGATCACTGGATCGGCACCGAGCCCTACGGCAAATATTTTGCCTCCATTGGGCTGGACGCGGTGGTTGGCTCCGTTGGCAGCGGCGTCACGCTGCGGATGATCTCCGACATCAAGGGTGTCAGGTACACCGAGGGCCGTCTGCTGCCGTACTTCTTCCCCGATGTGTTCACCGAAGGCGGCGACCCGATCGGCGAAGCCCGCACCAACTGGATGAAGGCCCGCCGCGCGATCCTGCGCAGCCCGCTGGACCGCATCGGCTACGGCGGTTACTTAAAGCTCGCCAGCAACTGGCCTGGTTTTATCGACGAAATTCAGAACGTGGTTGGTGAATTCCGCCAGATCCACGAAAATATGCAGGGCACAAAGTCCTACGTGGCGCCGTTCAAGGTGGCCATCCTCAACTGCTGGGGCGGCCTGCGCAAGTGGATGAGCAACCAGGTGCATCATTCCATTTACCACCGCGAGACCTACTCTGCCGAAGGTGTGCTGGAGTGCTTGAGCGGTATGCCGTTCGATGTTGAGTTCATTGATTTTGATGACATCCGCAACGGTATCCCTGAGGACATCGGCGTCATCATCAATGTGGGCGATGCCTACACGGCCTTCAGCGGCGCCGAGAATTGGATCGACGAAAAGGTCGTGACCGCCATCCGCAAATTTGTGGACGAGGGCGGCGGCTTCATCGGCGTGGGTGAGCCCACCGCATACCAGCATCAGGGGCGGTACTTCCAGCTGTCCGACGTGATGGGCGTGGACCGTGAGATGGGCTTCTCGCTGAGTACCGACAAGTACAACACCTGCGACCCGCATCACTTCATCTTGGAAGATATTGACGGCAAAATCGACTTTGGCGAGGGCACGTCCCGCATCTACGCCCAGGGCAAGCATTACCAGATTCTGGCGCAGGACGGCGAGTACAGCCAGCTTGTTGTGAACAAGTACGGCAAGGGGCACAGCGTTTACTTCGCCGGGCTGCCCTACTCCCCGCAGAACTGCCGCATCCTGCTGCGTGCAATTTACTACGCTGCCGGTATGCCGGAGGAAATGAAACACTACTATGTGACAAACGTCGATACCGAGGTCACGGTCTTCCCGGAAACGAAACGAATTGCCGTCATCAACAACGCAGATGCCGAGGAAAAGACCGACTTGTACATCAAGGGACGTCTGATCGACAGCCTGACGTTGGCTCCGCGCGAGATGCGCTGGGTCGACGATGCCGAATAACTCCCGATAACATATGCCCCACTGTGGGACACCTGTTATACAACCAAAGAATAGAGAAACATTTTTAAGGAGGAAAAATCCATGAAAAAGAAGAATGCAGCAGCACTTATGGCAGCAGCTATGGCAGCATCGCTGCTGGTTGGCTGCGGCGGCAGTGCCACCAGCGAATCTACCTCTACCGCTGACAGCACCCCTGCCGAGTCCACAGCGGAATCCACCGCAGATTCCACTGCCGCCGACACCACCGCTGACGGCGACGAGACCTTGACTGTCTGGGCATGGGACCCCAACTTCAACATCTACGCCCTGAAGCAGGCGGAGGCTATCTACCAGAAGGACCACCCCAACTTCAAGCTGAACATTGAGGAGAACGTCTACAGCGATATCGAGACTAAGCTCATCACCGCTGCCACCAGCGAGGATTACAGCACCCTGCCTGATATCTTCCTGATGCAGGACTACTCCTACCACAAGATGATCGCCAACTTCCCCGGCATCTACACCGAGCTGACCGATTCCGGTCTGGATTGGGACCAGTTCTCCGGCGGCAAGCTGGCTGATTCCACCGTCGATGGTCACCATTACGGTCTGCCCTTCGACAACGGCGCTTCTGTCATGGCAGTTCGTTCCGATATGATCGAAAATGCCGGTCTGACCGTCGATGACTTCAAGGATTTGACTTGGAGCGAGTTCGAGGAAAAGGCACAGAAGGTCGTGGACGCCAACGGCGTGCCGATGCTGACTTCTTCCGGCGGTTCTGAGCTGATCATCGAGATGATGCAGTCTGCCGGTGCTTCCCCCGTTGTGGACGGCGAGGTCAAGATTGCTGACAATGCCGCGCTGAAAGAGTCCCTGACCGTCTACAAGGACATGGTCGATAAGGGCATCCTGGCTGAGTACACCGACTGGGATCAGTACATTGCTTCCATGAACGACGGCAAGGCTGCCGGTGTCATCAATGGCTGCTGGATCATGTCCAGCGTGCAGGCTGCCGAGGATCAGTCCGGCAAGTGGGCTATCGTGGATATGCCTAAGCTGGACGGCATCGATGGTGCTACCAACTACGCAAACTGCGGCGGCGCAAGCTGGGCGGTTTCCTCCAACTGCAAAAACACCGCGCTTGCCTTCGACTTCCTGAAGAGCACCTTCGGTTCCAGCATCGAGCTGTATGACGACCTGCTGCCCAACGCCGGTGCAATCTCCAGCTATCTGCCCGCTGCAGAGAGCGAAGTCTACAACCAGCCTTCTGAGTTCTACGGCGGTCAGACCGTTTACAAGGACATCGTTGAGTTCGCAGGCAAGGTTCCCGCATTCGACTGTGGCGCTTACTACTCTGACGTGCGCAGTGCCCTGACCGATGCCGTTACCAACATCGTCCAGAACAACGCCGACATTGACAGCGAGATGCAGAACGCCCAGGATACCGTGGAGTTCAATATCGCTGGCTAAGCAAAGCATGACACACACTGTGTCCGGTTACAACTGAGAATTTGCCAAGGGCACGGTTTGCATCTGATACGTCCGCTGCAAGCCGCGCCCTTGCTTTTGTGGCAAAATAGGAGACACTACGATGAAGAGAAAAGGACTGAATATGGAGCAGAAGCGCAACCTGACGGGGTGGGCGTTCTTGCTGCCGGCAGCACTCCTGATATTTGTATTCTGCTTTTACCCCATGGTGCAGGCGCTGATCCTTTCGTTCCAGAAAGGCACCGGCAGCGCTGTACAGCCTGCGGGCTTTGCCAACTACGCGCGCATTTTAAAGGATGCCACGTTCCAGCAGTGCCTGTTTAACACGATTTTCTATTTCGTGATTCAGGTTCCCATTATGCTGATCCTGGCATTGATCCTCGCGCAGCTGCTCAATAGCCCGGACATCAAGGGCAAGGGCATCTACCGCACAATGATTTTCCTGCCCTGCGCCACATCGCTTGTCTCCTATTCGATGATTTTTAAATCTCTGTTTGCCAACGATGGTCTGGTCAACCGGGTGCTGTCCACGGTGGGCATCCCCACGGTGGATTGGTTCCAGAACGCATGGGCGGCACGCTGGGTCATCGTTATTGCGCTGATCTGGCGCTGGACCGGCTACAACATGGTTTTTTATCTTGCCGGTTTGCAGAACATTGACTACTCGATCTACGAAGCTGCCCGCATCGACGGTGCTTCACCGTTCCAGCAGTTTGTACACCTGACGATTCCCCTGCTGAAGCCCACCATCCTGCTCACTGCCATTATGTCTACCTCCGGCACGCTGCAGCTGTTTGACGAGTCCGTCAACCTGACGGCGGGCGGCCCCGGCAAGGCGACAATGACACTGACCCACTACATTTATAACATCTCGTTTGTTGAGACGCCCAAGTTCAACTATGCGGCGGCGCTGTCGGTGTTTATCCTTGTAGTCGTGGCAGTGTTGTCTGCCATCCAGATGAAAGTAGGTGATAAGCGTGACTAAGGGTAAAAAGATTCTGGCGCACGCCGTGCTGATTTTTGCCAGCTTCCTGTCTGTATTTCCGCTGTACTATATGCTGTGCGGCGCAACGAACCCCAGCATTGATGTTGTGCGTGGCAAGCTGATCCCCGGCACCTATCTGGTGGAAAACTTCAAATCGCTGATCGCCAACCAGAATCTGGGGCTGGCGATGGCAAACTCCTTCCGCAACGCCATCTTGATGACACTCATCACACTGCTGGTCTGTTCCATCGCGGGTTATGGCTTTGAAATTTACCATGACAAGGCCAAGGATGCGCTGATGAGCGTTCTGCTGCTGGCGATGATGCTGCCGTTCGTGGCAATTATGATTCCTCTGTTCAAGATGATGTCCCACTGGGGGCTTGTCAACAGCTGGGCGGCGTTCGTGCTGCCGTCCATCTCGACACCGTTTATGATCATGTTGTTCCGGCAGGCATCGCGTTCCTTCCCAAATGACATCATTGAAGCGGCGCGTCTCGACGGTCTGAGCGAAATCGGCATCTTCTTCCGGATGTTTATCCCCATCATGCGCTCCACCTACGGCGCGGCAATGACGGTTACGTTTATGAACGCATGGAACAGTTACCTCTGGCCGAAGATCGTATTCCAAAGCAACGCATCCATCACGATGCCGATGCTGGTTGCGAACCTTAAGAGCGGCTACAGCGTGGACTACGGTATGCTGATGCTGGGCGTTCTGATCTGCACGCTGCCCACCGCCATCATCTTCCTCTGCCTGCAAAAGAGCTTTGCCAACGGCATCACGGGTGCAGTCAAGTGAGCAAACAAAACTACTGTCTGACGCCGGAAGAAGAGCGTTATGCCAAAGCCTGCCTGACGCTGGCAAAGCGCTGGGGGCTGATTGATGACGACAGCTTTTCCGCGCTCGAATGTCGCCGCACTGCAAAAAACGCGCAAGCTGAAAAAGCGGAGCAGGACGGCAAACCCGTGTATGGCACGCGGCATTTCTCTGCCCCGGCCTACCTGCAATACGAACTGACTCGCTTTAAGCTGGATTTCGTGGAACGGTGCGAAAAAATTCGTGCGTTGGGCATCTGCCCGGATTTTACCGACGCACAGACCCGCGCCTGGTATGACGCGAACCCGGATCTGTTCACGCGGTACGCTGGCGACAGCTTTCCCTATGAGGAAGTGAAACAAATCATCGAAAAGCGGATGCGGGAGGAGGTGTATGACAGCCTTGTGCAAGACCTATTACGTGAATCCGCAGATAGGCAGTGATACAAATGACGGCTTGACGCCGGAAAAGCCGCTGGCGACGCTGTTTGCTGTCAACCGGCTGGCACTTGCCCCCTGCGACACGGTGCTGCTCAAACGCGGCAGCGTATTTGAAAAGCAGTTCCTGCATCTGCGCTGCTGCGGCGAAAAAAATTGCCCCATCACCATCGCTGCCTATGGTGAAGGCAGCGCCCCGCGCATTGACGCTGACGGGCAGGGGCTTTGGTATCAGGACTATGGCTGCGCACTGGATTCACCCACCCATGTGTACCGCGGGTATGTTTCCTCCGCCGTGCTGCTGTATGATGCAGCCTATGTCACGGTGCGTGATTTGGAGCTGACGAACCGCGCCGATGATGTCATCGGCGAACAATATTCCCAGCCGGATAAGCTGGAGCGCACCGGCGTGGCTGTGGTGGCAAAAGACAAGGGCACGCGCTGCGGCATCACACTGCAAAACCTGCTGATCCACGATGTACACGGCAACGTTTACGACAAACACATGAACAACGGCGGCATTTACATGACCGCGTTGCAGCCCGCAAATGAGACGGCTACCGGCGTGGCACGCTTTGCCGACGTGCTGGTCGCGGGCTGCTATGTAGCCCGCGTCAGCCGCTGGGGAATCGCGGTGGGTTATACTTACGCCCATGCGCAGTTCCAAGGTGCTGAACTGGCAGAAAGAACCTTTTTGCAGTACGGTCACGAGAATGTCGTTCTCCGTGATAACTACGTGAGAGCGGCAGGCGGCGATGGTCTTACGGTTATGTATGCTCTGCGCCCGCTGGTCGAGCACAACACGGCGGACTCTGTCGCCTGCGAGATGAACGACCGTGTTTATCGGGAGCCGGGCAACCGCATGGGCAAGGTAGCTGCCGCCATCTGGCCGTGGAAGTGCAAGGATGCGTTGTTCCGCTATAACGAAGCCGTTGACACACGGCTTAATCAGGACGGCATGGCTTACGATGCCGACTCTGGCGACAGTACGGTGTATGAGCACAACTACAGCCGCATGAATGAAGGCGGCTGCGTGATGTTCTGCCTGGAAGAAGCCATCCACAACACGTTCCGCGACAACGTCAGCTATGACGATCTCGGCGGCACGATCAGCCCCTCCCAAAACCCGGACGCCCTTTTGGAGCATAATACCTTCTATGTGCGTGACGGTGTGCCCTTCGTGCGCACCCGCATGGACGGAGGCAACTACACCGAGAAGGATGATAAAATCATCCCGATACCCTAAAAAGCACAAAAACGATACCGCCCGGGATATTGAGTTTTTCGACATCCCGGGCGCTTTTTGTGGATAAATCTTGCAGCGTTGGCAGGTAAAAAACAGGAGTGGTCAGCCAGCTTGGACCAGTACCAGCACGCTGTTCTGCGGTACGATAATTTGCTCTTGTTTGGTGGGGATAGGCGGGTTCGCGATGGAAATGCTGTACCGCATGCAGAAGTAAACGAAAACCATAAAACCGGAGGCCGCCGCAAAGCCCCCGGTTTTATGCGTAAACAGCAGCGATTTTCGTTGCATTGCCTGCCCGACTGCGGTACAATAGTAGTGTTGCGGCAAGGAGGCACAACGATGAAAACAACAGCTATGACGGCGGAAGAACGCGTGCGCTATATGACACAAGCACCGGTGCGCCGCCTGATTTTGGAAATGTCTGCGCCCACGGTCATCAGTATGCTGGTGACAAGCTTTTACAATATGGCCGATACCCTGTTTGTTGGGCAGCTGGACACCCAGTCCACGGCGGCGGTAGGCGTGGCCTACTCGGCTATGGCGCTGCTGCAGGCCATCAGCTTTTTCTTTGGGCATGGGTCGGGCAATTACATTTCCCGCCAGCTGGGCGCACGCAACTATGAAGCTGCCGAGCGTATGGCTGCCACAGGATTTTTCAGTGCGCTGCTGGCAGGCTGCGGCATCGCAGCGCTGGGCGTGGCGTTCATTACGCCGATCTCCCGGCTGCTGGGCTCTACGCCAACAATTTTGCCCTACACGGTCGCCTACCTGCGGGTCATCTTTCTGGGTGCGCCGTTTCTGATCGGAGCGTTCGTGCTCAACAACCAGATGCGGTTTCAGGGCAGCGCCTCCATCTCAATGGTCGGCATCATGACCGGCGCAGTGCTCAACGTTGTGCTTGACCCGGTGCTGATTTTCGGGTTGAAAATGGGCGTGGCCGGGGCTGCCTGGGCAACGTCCATCAGCCAGCTCGTCAGCTTTGTGGTACTGCTGGTACTCAACCGCCGCCGCGCGGCAATCAAGGTAAGGCTGAGCCGTTTTACCCCGCAGCCACATTACTTTTATAAGATATTCACCGGCGGTGTGCCGTCGCTCTGCCGCCAGGGCGTGGGCAGCATTGCCACCGTGCTGCTGAATCTGGCCGCAGGCAATTACGGCGGTGCGGCGGCGGATGCCGCCATTGCTGCGATGGGTGTTGTGAACCGTATCTCGATGTTCGCAAACTCGGCGCTTATCGGCTTTGGGCAGGGCTTCCAGCCAGTGTGCGGCACAAACTACGGCGCAGGCAAACGCACCCGCGTGCGGCAGGCGTTCTACTTCTGCATCCGCCTGGGCTGTGGCGCGGTGGATGCCGATGGTTTGCGCTGTCGGTGCTGGCCTTCGCTTTCGCGCCGCAGCTGATCCAGTTGTTCCGGGATGACGCCGATGTTGTGATTATCGGCACAGCGGCGCTGCGTGCGCAGTGCCTGACGCTGGTGCTGACGGTCTGGATCATCCTGTGTACGATGCTGCTGCAAACCATCGGCATGGCGTGGCAAGCGTCGGTGGTGGCTGCCGCGCGGCAGGGATTGTTTTTGATTCCGGTCGTCTTTGTCCTG
>OQWM01001520.1_pt1 | contig 15927 bp, 18 predicted proteins | sample 1691531 | NCBI WGS metagenome assembly OQWM01 (sample SAMN03418257, study PRJEB22391) | human gut metagenome | biome: human-gut; feature: organic feature; material: feces | host: Homo sapiens | place: Tanzania | collected 2013-01
CGATATCATTCGTGGTCATCACCTTAAAGCGATGGCCAAGGGAGAGTATATCGTTATCATTAAAGATGCAAATATACCTCAAAATAAAGAGGATAATTCTAAGGTTACGGGTTTGGTAGTTGATGAAAAGGGGGAAGCTATCATTGGCGCAATCATCAGAGACCGCGCTAACAACCAAAATACCGTGACTGATGTAGATGGTCGATTTTCATTGAAAGCTGAGTCTGATCATATATCTCTTGATATCAGTTATGTGGGGTATAAACCTGCAACTTGGAGTGGTAAGCGTGGAGATATTGCATGGGTAATATTGAAAGATGCCAGTCAGAACTTGCAGGATGTGGTTGTTACGGGTTATCAACAGTTGGATCGCCGTAATCTGACTTCTTCTGTTACTTCCAAGGATATGGATGAATTGAAGCGTGGTGGTATCAGCGATGTTTCCAAGTTGCTCGAAGGTCAGATACCCGATTTGATTTCGACTACAGGTAGTGGTGAAATCAATGCTACCAGTAAGATTCGTATACGTGGTACCAGTACTCTGATTGGTAACCGCGAACCGCTTTGGGTTGTTGATGGTATTATCTTAACAGACCCTGTCAGTTTGACTTCTGACGTTTTAAATGACCCTGATTATATCAACCGTATTGGTAATGCGATTTCAGGTATCAACCCTCAGGATATCAAACGAATAGATGTCTTGAAGGATGCAGCTGCTACAGCCCTATATGGTACTCGTGCTGCCAATGGCGTCATAGTTGTTACGACTAAGAGCGGTCGTGAGGGAAAGCCTGTGATATCTTATGACACACAGTTGACCCTTCGTAAGCGTCCTTATTATACTGACAGTAAAATCAACTTGATGAATTCTGCAGAGCGTATAGGCTTCTCTCAGGATCTTACCCAGATGCATTATACCTTCCCAAGCAATATGCCTAAGATAGGTTATGAATATGCGCTTAGCCAATATTATGCAGGTCAGATAACCCATGATGAGTTTGTTAGCCAGGTTCAGCAAATGGAAAATCAGAATACCGACTGGTTTGATATTCTTACTCACAACTCGTTTTCACAAGACCATAGTGTAAGTATCTCTGGTGGTTCAGAAAAGGTACGTTATTATTCATCTGTTGGCTTTACCGATCAAGATGATGTGACCAATGATAATACCAACCGCCGTTATACAGCGATGGCAAAGATAGACATGACACTGAGCAAAAAACTCCAGTTGCAGGTTAATCTCAATGGTTATTACAACAAGAGGACCTATCAGGCTGGAGACGTCAATCTGATTAACTATGCTTACAATACAAGTCGTGCTATTCCAGCCTACAATAAAAAAATAAAATAAAATGGAATCAAACAACAAAAACAAGTTTATTAGAGTATCATACGCATTGTATGACGTAACAAAGGGTGATAACGGCGAAGAGATGCTGATTGAGCGCACTACAGATGAGCGTCCTTTCTTCTTCATCAGCGGTATGGGTGTAACCTTGCCAGCTTTCGAGGAGAAGGTAGTTGATTTGGCTGAGGGCGAAGAGTTCGACTTCAAGTTGGATCCTGAGCAGGCTTATGGTTTGCACTATGACGAGCGCGTAATCGACCTCGACAAGCAGATCTTCACTATCAATGGACAGTTTGACGCTCAGCACGTACAGGTAGGTGCTATCATCCCATTGCAGAACGAGGATGGTAACCGCTTCAATGCTGTTGTCAAGAATATCACAGACGAGAAGGTAACTTGCGACCTCAACCACCCATTGGCAGGTTTGAAGCTTAACTTCTGCGGTCAGGTTCTTGAGAGCCGTGAGGCAACAGCAGAGGAAATCGCCAAGATGGCTCAGATCCTCAGCGGTGAGGCTGGTGGTTGCGGCGGCGGTTGCGACAACTGCGGCGGTGACTGCAAGGATGGCAACTGCGAGGGCGGCTGCGATTGCAACAAGTAAAATTTGAGAATAAACGATAGCGGCTATCTCAATACCATTGGGATAGCCGTTTTTCATATCAACTAAAGAATTTGGCAATGAGGAATACATTTGGCAATCTTTTCACTCTCACAACATTTGGCGAGAGTCATGGCATAGCTGTAGGAGGCGTCATCGACGGTTTCCCAGCAGGCATAGACATCGATATGGACTTTATCCAGAGCGAGCTCAACCGTCGTCGCCCTGGCCAAAGTCACATCACCACAGCACGAAAGGAAGCAGACCAGGTAGAATTTCTAAGTGGTGTTTTCGAGGGAAAATCTACGGGAACCCCTATCGGCTTTGAGGTACGCAACCAGAACCAGCATTCTCAGGATTATGAGAATATGCGCTGTCTGTTCCGTCCATCCCATGCCGACTTCACTTACAACGAGAAGTATGGCATCCGTGATCATCGCGGTGGCGGCCGTTCATCTGCACGCATCACCATCGCCCGCTGTGTAGGTGGTGCCCTGGCCAAGTTGGCACTCCGCCAGCTCGGCGTCAGCATTACGGCATATACATCGCAGGTTGGCAGTATCGCTCTGGAGAAGGATTACCATCTATATGATCTCAACACCATAGAGGACAATCCTGTTCGTTGCCCAGACCAGACAAAGGCAAAGGAGATGGAAGAACTCATCGCCCAGGTCAAGGCTGACGGTGATACCATCGGAGGCATCATCACCTGCGTCATCCAGGGATGTCCTGTAGGATTGGGTGAACCGGAATTCGATAAACTCCATTCCCAACTTGGTGCAGCCATGCTCGGCATCAATGCCGTCAAAGGATTTGAATATGGAGAAGGATTCGCCGGAGTTACTGCTCGCGGAAGCGAACAGAATGATGTCTTCGTTCCTAAAGCTAAGAATATGGATGCTAATGATGATGCGGCAAACCATCAGGAAACTACAATCAATCAGGATGTTGCAGCTCGTATCACAACCAAGAGCAACCATAGCGGCGGCATCCAGGGAGGATTGAGCAATGGTCAGGATATCTACTTCCGGGTAGCCTTTAAACCAGTAGCTACCCTCCTGATGGAACAGGATACTGTAGATTTGGAAGGAAATCCTACCAAACTCACAGCTCGCGGACGCCACGATCCATGCGTATTGCCAAGAGCCGTACCTGTAGTAGAGGCAATGGCAGCCATGGTTATCCTGGATAATTATCTTTTGAATAAAACGGTGAGATTATAAAAATAGTTAGGAGTTAAGATTGAGGAGTTGACTACCAACCACAACAACTTTCAATTCTTAACTCCTATCTTTTTAACAAATATCTCCTCACAGGTCAAAGTTTACTGTCCTTCAAGAGTTTTGGACAATATTCATTGAAGAAGCATTTATCACAAAGCGGCTTGGCACTTTTGCAGATATATCTGCCGTGCAACAGAATCCAGTGATGCGCATTCGGAATATCTTCTGCCGGAATGTGCTTCATCAGATAATCCTCCACCTTGCGAGGCGTATCAGCCGTACGAGGCACCAAGCCCATGCGATGGCTCACACGATAAACATGCGTATCCACCGCCATCGTGGCATGGCCAAACCAAACGGCACGGATCACATTCGCTGTCTTTCGCCCCACTCCAGCCAGTTTCACCAGATCATCAGCAGTCTCCGGCACCTCACCTCCAAAGAGTTCAACCAGTTGCCGTGACATCTGTGCCAGATGTTTCGCCTTGGCATTGGGATAGCTTACCGAACTGATCAGCTCATAAATATCCTCCTCGCTCGCCTTCGCCATGTGCCGTGCATCTGGATAGCGGGCAAAAAGAGCCGGCGTAACCATATTGATACGCTTGTCGGTACACTGAGCCGAAAGCAAGGTAGCAACCAGAAGCTGAAATGCGCTACCGAATTGCAACTCGGTAGTCACATTCGGCAGCGCATTTCTGAAGTGATTCAATATGAAATCGTATCTTTCGTTACGAAGCATATTTCAATACGTTTATATTTTCCGGAATATTACTTCTTCTTGGCAGGAGTTTCCTCTGCACCCTTCAACTTGCCCTTGTAAGCCTTGTTCAAGCCAGTGATAACCTCACTGGTAATATCGTATGCCTTATCAGCATAAAGCAGATTGTCACCACTCTTAGAGAAGATGATGCTATACTTCTTGTCCTTGTTATATTGAGCCAGATAGTTAGCAATGCTGTCGTGGAGAGCCTTGTTGTACTTGTTCTGCTCAGCAGCAAACTCATTGCTCAAACGCTGCTGCAATCCCTGAAGATCATTGTTCTGCTTCTGCAAACCAGCCTGGATAGCCTCAGCCTGCTCACGGGTGTAAGCATTCTGCTGAATCTTCTGCTGGAAGTTAGCAGCAGCTGCCTGCAACTGCTGACCCTTCTGAGCGATAGTAGCCTGAATATTCTGACCCTTTTTCTCCAGCAAGGCAGCATACTCCTTAGCGAATGTGTATTGAGTCATGATAGAGTCAACCTCTACGTATGCGATCTTCAACTCTGCTGGAGCCTTGCTCTCAGACTTAGCCTCAACCTGAGGCTGTGACTTATTGCATGATGCCAACGACAAGGCAGCTACAGCAGCAATAGCCACTGAACTCAAAATGTTCTTTTTCATTTCTTCTGTATTTTTATTATTATTTATTCCTAAAACTAAAATGATTTAATACGCCTTGTTTGCTTCGCGCGCTTCGCGGTCTTGGTCAACCACACAGTGGATACCCATCTTGCGCAAACCAGGATTGTCGTGAACATGCTGAGAAGAGAACTTGCCATTCTTCTTAAAAATCAGCTTCACACTAAATAATGCCATTGCGATAGCAATTATTAACAGACTTAATAACATTAATTTTATCATTTTTATTACCTTTGCAGTGCCTTAGTGCACTTCACGTTGCAAAGGTACGATTTTTCGGGCAAAAAGCAAAAGAAATCTCATAAATAAATGACTTTCTTGATGCAAAAATAACAAAATAAGAGAATAATACATACAAAATAACATTATCAATGGAAAAAAATGAATTAAAACCTGCTCTTGTGTTCGAGCAGTTCGCTAAAATCAACGAGATACCTCGTCCTTCCAAGCACGAGGAGAACATGATTGAGTTTTTGAAGGAATTCGGCAAAAGCCATAATCTGGAAACTATAGTTGATGAGACTGGCAACGTATTGATTCGAAAGGCAGCTACCCCTGGATATGAGAATGCTGATACCATCATCCTTCAGAGTCACATGGATATGGTATGCGACAAACTGGTGGACGTAGAGTTCGACTTCCACAAGGATGCCATCCAGACCTACGTAGATGGTGAATGGTTGAAGGCAAAAGGTACTACCCTAGGTGCTGACGATGGTATCGGATGTGCCATCGAGCTTGCCATCCTCGCCGCCAACGACATCGAGCATGGTCCTATCGAGTGCGTCTTCACCCGTGACGAGGAAACCGGCTTGACAGGTGCCGTAGGTATGAAGGCTGGTTTCATGACCGGCAAGATGCTCATCAACCTTGACTCAGAGGATGAGGGTCAGATTTTCGTATCCTGCGCAGGCGGCCAGACTACCAAGGCTACCTTCCACTTCACCCGCGAAGAGGCTCCAGCAGGCTACTTCTTCATGGAGGCATCCCTGAAAGGTCTCAACGGCGGTCACTCTGGTGATGACATCAACAAGAAGCGCGCCAATGCCATCAAGGTACTTGCCCGCTTCCTCTTCCTGGAGAACGAGAAACTCAATGGTGCCCTTCGTCTGGTAAGCTTCAACAGCGGCAAGATGCATAACGCTATCCCTCGCGACGGCAAGATTGTCTTTGCTGTCAAGAATGAGGCAAAGGAGCAGGTACGTGCAGACTGGAATATCTTCGCATCTGAGGTAGAAGATGAGTTCCACGTAACTGAGCAGTCTATGCTTTTCAACATGGGTTCTGCCGATGCAGCTCCTGTTATCGAGAAGGCTGTAGCCGATAAGTTCATCATGGCTTTACAGGCTGTAGATAATGGTCCGCTCACCACCTGTCAGGACGAGGCACTTGCCGAGATGGTAGAGACATCCAGCAATGTTGCCAGCGTGATGACCGACGAGAATAGCATCAACATCGTAGCTTCTCAGCGCAGCAATGTGATGAGCAACCTGGACAACATGACCAACACCGTGAAGGCAGCCTTCCTTCTGGCAGGTGCCGAAGTAAACGTTGGAGGCAAGTATCCTGCATGGAAGATGCGTGCCAACAGCAAGCTGACCGACATTACCGTGAAGAGTTACGAGAAACTCTTCGGCAAGGAGCCATTGGTAAAGGGTATCCATGCCGGTCTGGAGTGCGGTCTCTTCTCAGAGCGTTACCCAGACCTCGATATGGTAAGTTTCGGTCCTACCCTTCGCAATGTTCACACACCAGAGGAAGCACTTCTGATACCTACCGTTCAGATGGTATGGGATCACCTGCTGGATATCCTCCGCAGCGTGAAGTAAGAAGAACTGAGTGAATTCCTAACAAAGGATATGAAATCATGAAGAAGATACTATTCGTATTGACATTAGGCTTGGCGCTGGTTCTCACTTCCTGTGGCGACCAGCACAAGGCTCAATCACTCGTCAAGGATTTCCTCAATGAAAACCTGGAAAACGAAGATTGTAGCTTTAAACGCTTCAGCCAACTCACTCCTACAGCCATGATTGACTTTAACAGAGTAAAATCTATGCGTCAGGAGATGAACCAGTTGCCATATATGAAAAAGAACATCGACTATAACGATGGCACCTTCCCAGACACCTTAATGTATCTGAGAGCCACCTACCAGTTGACTACTCATGATGGCAAGAAAGAAGAACTCACCCAGACTTTCTATCTTGACAAGGCTTTGACACGAATCATCGCTTTCAAAGAGAACTGATTCTATTTCAAAAAAACTAAAATCAAGAATTTAAGTTTAGATTGTAAAATTAGACAAACATAAAAACAAGGCTGCACTCCTGTCAAAGGGAATGCAGCCTTATTTTCGTGATAAAACCTCTAGCCAAGGGACCTCATCCTGCCAAAGCCTTCTCAACAAAACCACGAACCTTCTTGCGGGCAACACCCAGTTTCTTTTCTGCTTGTTTATATTTCAGATTGAGTACTACCGCAATCTGACGAACCGGCATATCTTCGTAGAGATTCAGACGATATACCGAACGCTGACTCTCTGTAAGCTGAGCAATCCCTCGCTCCAGAATCTCATTCACTTCACGAGCCGAAAAGATAGACTCCACCCCTTCAGAAGAACTATTTATCCAACTGCCTTTCCTAATAAAATGCTCATACTTCTCATGTTGCTGTCTGCAACGCCAATAATCGATAATCTTGTTCCTTGCCATCGTATAGACCAGACAAGGCAGAGTTACCGGTGATATCATCTGATCCGACTGCAGAAGTCGAACAAAGATATCCTGCACAATATCCTCAGCCTCATCCACAACTTGCAGACGAGATATCACAAACTTCTTGAGTTCGTCATAATGATTTGTGTAATAATCAGCAATGATGCATTTTTTAGATGCAACATCCTGTTCTGATTCAACATTTTGTTTCATATCAGGAGGGTTTTATCTGTTTATAGTTTATTTGTTTCTTCGATCAAGTAGTGCAAAGGTACAAAAAACAGATAATATCACCAAAGAAAAGAAACAAAAAAATGTGCTAAATGTCTGTTTTTAAACATTTAGCACATATCTAGAAACAATTTGTAACATTCGATGTTACATCTCGTAAAGTAATATACTTTTTATAAAGCAACAATTACTTGATCATATCCACACTTCTCTTCAGGAAGGCATCGAGAGAAGCGCCCTTCAGCATACCATTCTGCAACAGGGCGAGGTCGATGAGCTGATGAACGATGTTGTTGTTCTTGGCATAATCAGAGATGATATCGTTGCGCTTAGCCTTCTCATCGCTGATGGCTTTCTCTGTGTTGTGAACATCATCCTTCTCCTCCTGGGTAATCTCTTCTGGCTTCTTCTTGCCCTGCTCCTGATGAAGCACTGCAAGACGAGCTTCCTGTCCCTTGATCTCTGCAAGGATTGGCTTCAGGCTTTCAGCGGTATTAGCCTCAGCATCCTCCAATACCTTCTTCACCAATGCATGGTCTGAGTTCAATACGATGTTATAGCTGTCTGGCATCTGACCATAGAAGTTCATACCTGCCTGGAACTGGCTCATTGCCTTCATACGGCGCATATACTCGTTCTGAGTAATGAGCACAGGTTGGTTCTGCTCACCCAAAGCCTGAATCTCCACGAAGAACTCTGCCTTGTCGAGCTTAGGCATCTGAGAACGGAACACCTCTGTCAAATTGTCAGACTGATCCTTTGTCAAATCTGTCTTCTTGGCATCTTCCTTCACAATGAGTCGGTCGATGATATCCGCATCCACACGGGTAAAGCGGCTTTTCTCCAACTTTTGCTCCAACATATTTACCATAGGTGTATCGAGCTGACCTTCCATCAGGAGCACAGAGTAACCCTTCTGCTTGGCAGCCTCGATGTAAGAGTACTGCTCCTCCTTGTTGTTGGCATAGAGATATACCAGATTGCCATCCTTATCAGTCTGGTTGTCCTTGATCAGAGTCTTGTACTCCTCGTAAGTGAAGTACTTGCCCTCAACATCCTTCAGAAGCGCGAAATCCTTGGCGCGGTCGTAGAAGTCTTCCTGTGAAAGCATACCATAGTTGATGAAGAGCTTGAGATCATCCCACTTCTCCTCGAATTCCTTACGGTTCTCCTTGAAGATAGAGTTCAAGCGGTCTGCCACCTTCTTGGTGATGTAGGTAGAAATCTTCTTCACGTTGCTGTCGCTCTGCAAGTAGCTGCGGCTCACGTTCAATGGGATATCCGGAGAGTCGATAACACCATGCAACAGGGTCAGGAACTCAGGAACGATGCCCTCTACCTGGTCTGTTACGAATACCTGGTTGCAATACAGCTGAATCTTGTTGCGCTGCAAGTCGATATTGTTCTTGATTCGTGGGAAGTAGAGAATACCTGTGAGGTTGAATGGATAGTCTACATTGAGGTGAATCCAGAACAATGGTTCATCCTGCATAGGGTAGAGGGTGCGGTAGAAACTCTTGTAGTCTTCATCTTTGAGCGAACTTGGAGTCTTTGTCCACAGAGGTTCTACGTTGTTTATCACGTTGTCTTCCTCTGTTTCTACCTGCTTACCATCCTTCCATTCTGTCTTTTTGCCAAAGGCTACAGGTACAGGCAAGAACTTGCAATATTTGTTCAGCAGGGTTTCTATGCGAGCTTTTTCCAAGAACTCCTTGCAGTCGTCGTCGATATAAAGGATTATATCAGAACCTCTGTCTGCCTTCTCTGTCTCTTCAAGTTCAAATTCAGGACTACCATCGCAGCTCCACTTCACAGCTGTTGCACCTTCCTTATAGCTCTTGGTAACTATTTCCACCTTCTTGCTAACCATGAAAGCAGAGTAGAAGCCAAGACCGAAGTGACCGATAATAGAGTTTGCAGTATCCTTATATTTATCGAGGAAGTCGTTAACTCCTGAGAATGCTATCTGGTTGATGTATTTATCAATCTCTTCAGCAGTCATGCCGATACCACGGTCGCTGATGGTCAAAGTACCCTTTTCGCTATCTACAGCCACATGAACTGTGATGTCGCCCATTTCACCTTTGAAGTCGCCTTGAGCTGCGAGAGTCTTAAGTTTCTGAGTTGCGTCAACGGCATTAGAAACCATTTCACGCAAGAATATTTCATGATCTGAATAGAGGAACTTTTTGATAACGGGGAAGATATTTTCTGTAGTAACCCCAATATTACCTTTCTTCATAGTTGTTTATTTGTATTTTTAGAAAGTTATTTATATATGTATGTTTTGCCTTTTAAGTTACAAATAGCGTGCCAATCTTGTTTTTTAGTCCCAAATGATACACCTTTGAAGACTTTCAAGTACTTAAAAATGCAAAAAATACAAAATTTATTTAGATTTCTTGTTATGTTCAATAATTTTTTCTATCTTTGCAGCACATATGAAACAAAGGTCATTAAAAAAGAGATGAAATGAATATCATATAATCATACATCTCTTAATAATGATGCAATTAAAATAGAAATTGTATTAACAAAGAAATAACAGTTTCAATAGGTTTAAGGTTAGTTTTTTAAAGGTTAAAAGGTCCCCAGCAAGAGTAGTGATACTGCGTGCTGGGGTTTCCTTTTTTATATAGCTATTGTTTTTCCTTCATTCTTTATTTTTCATTTTCTAATTCACAAGGTCTAAAGTGCATATCTTTTTCTGCCTTTTCGCGAGAGAAAGCAAAGTATGTACATGTGGCTTCGGTGCAGATGTTGCCATTAGAGTCGGCGAGGGTAGCATCAATGATTATGATGTTGCGTTTCTGCTCACGGATATGTGCACGGATTGTTATTTCCTTGTCGTTTGTTGAAACTGGTCGCTTATAGTGTGTTTCCATCTTTGATGTCACACCCGCAGTTTGCAGTTTTCTTGTTACCACCCATCCACATATCTCGTCAAGCAATAGTGCTTGTATGCCACCATGTAGGGTATTGAGCCATCCTTGATAGTTGGCTGTTGGCTTCCAACGGCTCACAATGTCATCGCCATCTTCGTAGAAACATAGGTGAAGTCCAATAGGATTGTCGGGTGAGCATCCTATGCAGTTGTAACCCTCAACGCCTGTCCAAGGGTTTATAATTTTCTTGATGTCCATATTGCTTTAGAAATTTAGTTGTTGTATGATTATTTAATGTTGTCCTATATATATAACAAGGTGTATGAAGACTGTATATTATATAATAAGGTGTAGGCAAAGGTCTCTAATTGTTTTCTCCATATTCTTCATTGCCGTTTCTTTTTGCATTAATATCGGTAAAGGGCGAGAGTCGCCATCGTTGATGCTCTCCACCATGTCGAAGTTTTTAGTCAACATTCCTTCTTTATCATCTATAGCGCCAGAGACCAACCATATAGGCTTGTTGGCTTTTCGGCATCTTTTCATCACACCATGTGCCACCTTTCCCATCATTGTTTGGTGGTCAGATTTGCCTTCGCCTGTCACCACGATATCTGCATCCTTAATAGTATTGTCGAAGTTTGCAATATCAAGCATTATCTCTATGCCTGCTTTTAGTTCTGCTTTCAGATATGCTAATAGAGCATAACCTAAGCCTCCAGCAGCACCTGTTCCTGGCAGTAGGGCAGTAGCCGGAGTAGCTATACCTAATAGTTCTGTATCGTGGGCAAAGCTGCGTAGTCTCTCGTCGAGCACTTCTACATCCTCTTTGGTTGCACCCTTTTGAGGAGCAAAGATATAAGCAGCACCATTCTCACCATATAGCGGATTGTCTACATCGCATGCCACTACAATTTTTGTGTCTTTAATGGCATCCGAACTAAGCAGTCCACAATTGCGCAAAGCCTCAACCATACCTTTGCCACCATCGCATGTTGCGCTACCGCCAATTCCCATAACTATCTTCTTGCATCCCTGTTGTATAGCGTCTGCAATCATCTCACCCACGCCATATGTTGTTGCCATCATAGGGTTGCGTTCATTTTCTGCCACAAGAGTAAGTCCGCTTGCTGCCGCCATTTCCATATATGCAGTATATCCATCTGTGGCTATGGCATATGTTGCCTCTACCTTCTTGCTCATTGGTCCTACAACCATGATGCTTCTTGGAGTAGTAGGTATCATCTTTCTAACACATTCCACCAAGCCTTCGCCACCATCGCTAATCGGTAGAGCCACTACTTCAGCTTCTGGCAAAGTTGAATGCACACCCTTTGCTGCTGCATTACAAGCTTCTTCTGCCGACATGCAGCCCTTGAAAGAGTCGAAAGCAAGAACAATCTTTTTCATATGATGCAAAGGTGATATATTTATAAATCAGCAAGATGTCGCTCAATAGGTATTCCGCGATTTATGTCTTCGTCGTCTTTATTGATATCTATCCAATGGCGCAGGGTGTCCATAGCTACTCGTGTGGCATGCTTCAGGTTGTCGCCATCCATAAGTCTGCCTTCGATGATGCTTGAGAAAATGTCGCCTGTACCTGGGAATTGTACAGGAATCTCTTCGTAGTTTAAACAGAAATATTCTTCTGTACTATGGTTGTAACCTACCACGGCATGATTACCTTCAACCACACATGATGTTATTAATATAGAGTGCGAACCTATTGCTCTCAGCTTGTCTACCAGTTCGTAAGCCTCTTTTTGGCTAATACCTTCTTGCTTATATTCTGCTCCCGTAAGTAGGCAAGCTTCGGTATAGTTGGGAAAACACAAGTGAGCCACGCTAAGCATCTCCTGCATACATCTTATTGTACCCTCGTTTGCACCACCATACAGTCTGCCATAGTCGCCCATCACAGGGTCTACGAAAATGTCGGTTCCCTTTTCCGCTTGTTGTCTGCAATAAGCTGCTACTATCTGTGCTTGATGTTCAGATGCCATAAATCCTGTTGTTATAGCATCGAAATGAATGCCAAGCTCGTTCCATTTCTGTAGTGCCTCTTCTATATACGATGTACTCTCCAATATTGCATATTTGCCATATGGGAAGGTGTTGCTAATGAGCATTGTTGGCAAGTTGTAAACGTCGTGCCCCATATACGAGAGAATGGGCATTTGTACAGCCGCCGACACCTTGCCATAGCCACACATATCGCTTATAATGAGAATGTTGTTTTTTTGTTTCATCCTTTTCTTTATCGTTCTTAACTTAATAGCTTGCAGAACAAGCTATTCCCAGTTTCTCTACTCTTGCTTTTATGCAGTCGAGAGTTTCGTGCGAAGCCTTCCTTAGCAGTTTGTCTGGAGTCTCGCGGTCTATTGTGTATACCATCACCAGCTGTGGTTTTATCTCTTTCATAGCTTCAAGCCATGGTAGGATGTATTTGTCGGATGTGTTGTCAGTATTGTCGCCACACATAAACATGGTTTGTATTATCACATGACCATTGAAGAGCTTAAGGTTGTTTATCACATCCTTAACATCATACGATGGTTGCTGTGGGCGATCCACACGACGTATATATTCCATGTCTACCGTGTCGAGTTTCTGTATGTTGTTGTCCACCATCATCAGCGCCTCACGCACCTCTGGCTTATACACCATTGTAGCGTTGCTCAATACCGACACCTTAGCTTCTGGGAAGAAGCGGTTGCGCAAGCCGATAGTGTCTTCTATGATAGCCTTGAAGTCAGGATGTGCTGTTGGTTCACCATTGCCAGCAAATGTTATCACGTCTAATGGTTCATGGTTGCCATGTCGTTGCTGTAGTACCTTTGCCAACTCTACCTTTACTATCTCTCTTGTAGGTCGCTTTAGTTTTGGTCGGAAGTCGGCATTAAAACCACATTCGCAATACAGACAGTCGAAGGTGCATATTTTGCCGTCGGCAGGCATAAGGTTTACTCCCAGCGATACACCGAGTCGACGTGAGTGTATCGGACCAAATATTGGTGAGGGATATATTACTGTTGACATAAGACTTGTCTCCTTTATACCGTTATATAGTTTTTTATGCTTGTGTTATCTTTTTGAATTCTTTAGCCCAATGTCCTGGCACTATTACATGATGGTTGGATATAGGGTTTGTGAGTAGCTGGCGTGCTGCCTGCGAAGTTGCTTGTAGCCATACTTGAGTGCGACATAGATTTTGCTCATACTGATTTCTCGTAAGCTTTACATCTTCTGCAAATACTCGTTTCAAGTCGCCGCCAATCTTCACCAAAGTGTAGTCGCCAATTGGCAATTCGCCATGTATTGCCACGCCAATGCCCGACTCGAAATGTGTGGTAAACGAGTGCTGTGTGGTCATGCTTAGTGGCAATGTGCAATGAGCAAATAGCATTTCGCCAGTACCAACATCTATGCGGGCAGGGTTGGCTTGGAATCCCGGACAGCCGGTGATTCTCTTGCTCAATACCATAGTGATTAGGGTAGGGATGTCGCCTTCGCATGATGCAGGAATGCCTTCGTCGTTGAGTTTAGATAGAGCTATGCAGCCTGTGTTGCAGACGGTAGTCAGTAGGTCGAAGCAACGCAGGGTTATCGCTGTGAGCTGATATTCGGCAATAATCTCTTTTATACGTCGGTAGATAGTCTCAGCTCCATACATTCCTCCATCAACTTTGCCAAGTTTTGTTATCTCAGCAATGTCTATTTCTATAATCTCTATACCTAATTTCGATAGTAAAACCTTGCGGTCGAAAGTTGATGATATTAGCCAATCGCTTGAGGCGCCAATCATTCCGATGCGGTCTATAACCTTCGACTTCATATCAGAAAGGCTTTCGTTCTCGTCTGGCTTTTCGGTAATTATTTCTCCTTTGCCTCCATGTTGGTTTATCCATGTCAATATTTCCATGCTTGCAGCAAGTGAATTGCTCTGCTGGCTGGCAATGATATAAATCGGTTGTGCAAGTGAAATCTTACCATTTTCTACCATTTCAAGAAATAAGCCTTCGGTGCCACCTGTTAGCACAGCAATAGCCTGATGGCTTTGCTTCCATTGGTCTGAGAGTGCGAATGGCACTTCTAACTCTTCGTGGTGTAAACTTGATGAAAGTATATGTAACATACACTATTTCTTCTTTTATACCTATATTATATATTAATGATGCAAAGGTAATAAAAATCGAGCATAAAACAAGCGATTATTCCTCTTTCGTGAATTGAAAGGCTACACGCTCATCACCCGACCAACAATGTATGATGCCACAATATTTGAACCCTTCTTTTTCTATAAGATGTTGCATCACCATATTGTCGCGATGCGTATCAATGCGAATATTGTCGTATTGTTGCTGAGCAAATTGCATGGCTATATGCATGATGCCCTTTATTTCACCTGTACTTGCAATACGATGTATGGTTGCATATGGCTTATCGTTGAGCCATTTGCCTTCATAGATAATATTGTATGTAGGGTCAATACCTCCACGCAACACGAATGTTGCCACCACTTTTTCGTTCTTCTCCACAACATAGCTATCTCCGCTCTCTATATCTTGCGTCAGTTGTTCGTCGCTTGGGTATCCGTCTACCCATTGGCTTGGGTTTCCTGTGTTAGCCATAAACTGTCGTGCAATAGCGAAGATTTCTCTTAGTTTCGGAATGTCGTCAATAGTGGTTTTGCGTATGATGGTGTCGTTGGATAATATATAGTTTTTTTGCATCATTCTTTGTTTATTTGTCTTTCTCGATTATTCGTAGATTGTTGCCACAATCTTTCGAGCTCCACCATAGTCGCGGAATTCACATAGATAAATTCCTTGCCATGTGCCAAGGTTCACCCTTCCGTTAGTGATAGGGATAGTAATGCTCACACCAAAGAGCGAACATTTGGCATGTGCAGGCATATCGTCGGCACCCTCAAACACATGGTCGTAGTATGGTTCATTCTCTTTTACCATATGGTTCATAATCTTTTCCATATCCGAGCGTACATCTGGGTCAGCATTCTCGTTTATCGTCAGCGCACACGAAGTATGTTGCACAAAGAGGTTCAACAATCCAGCTTTAGGCAATGGCATAGGAAGATTATCTAATATTTCGCGCGTCACCAAGTGGCATCCTCTACGTTTTGCTGATAGTCGAAATTCAGTTTGTTGTATCATAATATCTTTTGTTTTTCTATGATAATGCAAAGATACTACAAACGAGCGGAAAGAAAAAGAAATACGCAGTTTTCTTTTTCATTCCCGAGTGCTGTCTATCTTATTTAAAGATACTCATTTGCTTTTTCATATTATGCAGCCATAGCAACATTTTTGGATAATAATCGGCATATTTCTTATGATAATAACTTTTTTTCATTAACTTTGCATAATTATAATCTTAAACTTAAAAATCACAACGTGTATATCAATACTCTGTTAATTCTAACGTAATCGTTTGAAAATGAGGGAGTTAATTAACGTAATATAACTAATAAAATTTGGTTAAGTGGCTGATTATCAGT
>OQWM01001521.1_pt1 | contig 15914 bp, 11 predicted proteins | sample 1691531 | NCBI WGS metagenome assembly OQWM01 (sample SAMN03418257, study PRJEB22391) | human gut metagenome | biome: human-gut; feature: organic feature; material: feces | host: Homo sapiens | place: Tanzania | collected 2013-01
TAACGAGCTTGCAAAAAAGAAAAAGGAACAGGGACTTACCGAGGCTGAGCAAAAAGAGCAGAAAGAGCTGTACAAAATTTATCTCGGTGAAATCCGCACACAGTTCAACGCAACACTTGACAATGTAAGCGTTGAAGAAAAGGACGGCACTGTAAAACCGTTCAAAGAGGCATACAAAAAGCCGTATGACAAAAACTGATTTTGACATTCAGACAGAAGTCATGCGAAAATTTAATTACACAGTCAAACAAAAAAGCAGTTCCGATTTTGGAACTGCTTTTGTTTTATAAAGTTATTTAATTACTTGTATCTTCTTCCGCCCTTTTGGCTGTTCTTTGGAAGCTGAATTTCGGCAGTATCGTACTTACTGCGTCTTTCGGACTTTCTGCCTGAAGATGAGTAATCATCGGCATAATCATCGTTACTGCTGTAACGCTGTGGCTGTGCAGATTTGCTCTTTGGAGCGTTACTTCTGCCGCCGACTGTGACTCTCTTCTTTCTGTTGAGAACAGTTGAAATTACAAAGTACGCAATGCCTGCAACACCGAGTGAGAGTAAAACGAGTGAAACATAGAACATCCAATGACCGTTGTCACCCTTGCTGTTATTGTTCTTGATGAAGTTAAAGTCATCACCGTCAGAACCCGATGTGTCGGTATTTTTAAGATTTTTTGCGATATCCGACCAGTCGTTGCTTGAAAGAGTTTTTTCGTCAATGTTATCGTCAGACTTGATGAGTGACGCTGACGGAGCAGTATTTGACGGAGCAACATAGGACTGACCGCCGCCTACATATGACGGCTCAGAGTAGTAGTAAGTCTGACTGCTGCTGTAATTATTGTCATAACTGTTATTGTTGTAGTCATAGCTACTGTCATAGTTATAGTTGTTGTCATATGACGAATCACTTGACGAATAGCCGGGATCTACATATGATGAGCTGTCCGACGAGTCCGGATACACAGGATCGGGCTGTGGCTGCGGCTCAGGCTCCGGTGATGGTTCGGGTTCGGGCTCAGGCTCCGGCTCTACGGGATCAACAATAACGCTTGAATCTCCGCCGGGATCAACCTCCTCACCGACTGCCGATACAGAAAAGCTTACAGCAGAAATGCTCAAAAGTGCCGTCAGAAAAATTGCGCAAAGCTTTGAATGTTTTTTCATAAAAGCCCCTTTCTTCAGAATAATCTGAAAATGCGTCTGTTGTATGTCCGATATCAATTACTTTGAGCTTTTATCGGATGCCGATGTTGTTGACGCCGATGTAGTAGGCTCAACCGCAACGAAGAAGAGTTCGGGCTTATACTTGTCAATAACCGAAGTGTTTTCTTCATACTTGAGTTTCTCTGCAAGACTGTCAATGTACTTTGAAAATTCGTCTGACTTCATTGACGCAAGTACACCGGCTCTGTTTGATTCGTTGCCGATATAGCTGTCAACATCCTTGTTGACGTCTTTCTTATAAACGAGATAGTAGATTGCGCTGTCGCCGCTGCCAACCTTGAGAGTTTCAGCCTTGCCTGTTTCAAGCTTGCCGATAGCCTTTTTAAGCTCGTCACCGATTGAGCTCTTGTCGAGAACTTCTACATTTGAAACAGAAGAATCTGTTCCCGAACCGCTTGACTTCTTGTATGATGCAATAACATCATCAAAAGAACCGCCCTTGTTAAGGTCATTCTTGTAACCGTTAAGCTGATCCTCAACCTTCTTGATTTCCTTGTCGCTCATTGCAACATTCTTTGATGAACCTGCCTCATCTTTTGTTGATGTATAAAGGTTCACAGGAAGATATGAGTAGTCCGTATAGTTTTCCTTGAAATACTTTGTAAGGTCGGCGTCGGAAACTTCCTTTGAACCGCCCTTGCCGTAAACTGCTTTGAAGAGAGCCTCATACTTTGTGTTGTAGAGAGTTGTGCAGTATGCAAAGCTGTCGAGTGAAACGCCGTACTTTTCATACTGCTTCTTCATCGGCATTACATAACCCTGTGACGCATACGGACCGACATTCCAGTATGTTTCAGCCTGACTTGTTGCGGAGTCAAGAGTTGCCTGACCGATGTTTACATTTTCCTTTTTAAGCTGTTCGTCAACTACGAGGTAGCTGAGGCACATTTTCTTAGCCTGATCTTTAATCCACTCTCTTGCAACCTGCTCGTTGCCGTCATCGTCCTTGATTTTTTCATCAAGCCACTTGTCAGATGTCGAATCATAATCGTCAAGCTTTTTAGCAAATGACTCAGCCTGACTGTAAGCTGCATTGAGTGAGTAGATATAAACGCCGATGGCAAGCTCGTTATCGCTTGTCTTATACGACCATTCTTTGTTAAGAGTTGTGGGTGTACAACCTGCAATTGCAAAAACCGAAAACATCATAACAATTGCAAGTAAAAATGAACCAACCTTGATATTAGGCTTCATAGTTTTTTACCGTCCTTCTGAAAAATTAAATGCAAAGTGTCCTGCAAACACACTTTCACAGGATAATGTACCTTACGATTATACACAAAAAAATCGTCATTGTCTACATTTTTATAAAATTTTGTTGAGAATTTCCACCGAAAAACAGCATTTTTGTACTTTCGGGAGGTTTTTTCTTAACAAATTACGGTTTCATGCCGTAAAATTACTGCACACCGAAAATTTTGGTGAGGATTTCAAGCGGAGCGGAGCTGTTTTTGCACTCAACCGCAACGCACGGTTTTGCTCCGGCAACAAGCTTTGCCTTTCCGCCCAAAGCAATGAGCAAGTCGGCAACCTGAGGGGATTTGAGTTCGTTTACAAAGAGCATGAGCGTTGTGCCGTTCTGTCTGATTTCGTAAATACCCATTGAGTAAGCCTTGTTACGCACAAGGGCAATGTCGATAAGTCCGAGAACCGAGTTCGGAATCTTGCCGAATCTGTCCTGCAGCTCGTCAATAACATCGTCTGCGTCCTCATTACTGCGGATATCGGCAATTCTGCGGTAAACATCAAGACGAAGTGTAAGACTTTCAACATAGCTTTCGGGAATATGAGCGTCAACCGAAATATCAATAAGACAGTCGAGGTCTTTTGTGACATTCTGCTCGCCCTTTTCCTCGCTTACTGCCTCATCAAGAAGCTTGAGGTACATATCGTAACCGACCGATTCCATATGCCCGTGCTGCTGTGCGCCCATAATATTGCCCGCACCTCGCAGTTCAAGGTCACGCATTGCAATGCGGAAGCCGCTGCCGAATTCTGTAAATTCCCTGATTGCGGCAAGCCTTTTCTGCTGAATCTCCGTGAGAACCTTGTTCCGTCTGAAGGTAAAGTAGGCATATGCCCTTCGTGAACTTCTGCCCACACGGCCTCTGAGCTGATGCAACTGCGAAAGTCCCATACAGTCGGCATTTTCTATAATAAGGGTGTTGGCATTCGGCAAATCGACACCCGTTTCGATAATTGTTGTGCAGACAAGCACATCAATCTCCTGTTCAAGCATCTGTCGCCAAACTTCGCTGAGTTCGCCCTCTTTCATTTTGCCGTGACCGATTGCGATTTTTGCCTCGGGAACAGCCTCCTGAATTTTTGCGGCACATGAAGAAATTGTTTCAACATTGTTGTGAAGATAGAACACCTGACCGCCACGGCGGAGTTCACGGCGGATTGCCTCGTTGATAACCGCATCATCGTGTTCAAGCACATAGGTCTGAACAGGCTGACGGTTTGTCGGCGCTTCTTCGATAACGCTCATATCACGCAGACCGCTCATTGCCATATTGAGGGTTCTCGGAATAGGAGTAGCCGAGAGCGTAAGCACATCGACATTTTTGCACAGTTCCTTGAACCTCTCCTTTTGGGCAACACCGAAACGCTGTTCCTCATCTATGATTGCAAGTCCGAGGTCACGGAATTCAACATCCTTCTGCACAAGTCTGTGAGTTCCGACAATCATATCAATTTCTCCTCGCTTTAGCTTTTGGAGAATTTCTTTCTGCTGTTTTGCTGTACGGAATCTTGAAAGCAGTTCCACACGAACGGGATAGCCCTCAAAACGCTTGATTACCGTCTGATAATGCTGCCATGCGAGAATTGTTGTGGGGCAGAGCAATGCGCATTGCTTTGAATCCGCAATACACTTAAAGGCGGCACGGAGTGCAACCTCTGTTTTGCCGAATCCGACATCACCGCAGAGAAGTCTGTCCATCGGCGACGAACGCATCATGTCATGCTTGATTTCCTCACAACAACGCAGCTGGTCGGGAGTTTCGTCATATTCAAAGCTGAGTTCAAAATCTCTCTGCCACTCGTTATCAGCCGAAAAGGCATAGCCCTTGGCTTTCATACGCTGTGAGTAAAGCTCAATAAGCTCCTTGGCAATGTCCTTGACAGAGGTTTTAACCCTTGCCTTTGCCTTTTGCCAGTCGCCCGAACCGAGTCGGTTTAGCTTAACCCTTGAATCCTCTTTCGGACCTATATATTTTGCAACCATATCAAGCTGTGTGACAGGCACATAAAGCACATCGCCCTTTGCGTAGTCAATCTTGATATAGTCCTTTATAACTCCGTGAGTATCAATTTTTCTTATACCGCCAAACACACCGATACCGTGAACATTGTGTACAACATAATCACCGGGGGCAAGCTCTGAAAGGCTGTAAATTTCCTGTCCCGTCTTTTTCTTCTTCTTTTTGGACTTTTCGGGACGGTACGAAACCTGACTGTAGGTTATTGCAAAAAACTTTTGCGACGGATACTCAAAGCCCGCACTCAATGCACCCTGCATAACAAGCAATTCGCCCTTTGAAATCTTATCCGCACCCTCGCTGTAAACAGCGTTTATGCCGTCTGCGTTAAAGGTGTCACAAAGATTTTTGGCGGCTCTTTCTGTTCCTGCAAATATAACGCCCTTGCTTTCGGGGGTAAAAAGTCCGTCAACATCCTCTTTTAGCTGTTTATACGAACCGCCCCATGCCGAGAGCTGTTTTGTTGAAAAGCTGATGATTTCCGACAGCTTGATAGGCATACTTCCGTGAACAAAGTTTTCAAGCACGATTGTTCCGTGACTTTGCAAAAACTCAGTGCATTCGTTGAATGTGAGCGCAAAGCGGTCAAAACCTCTGCAAAGAGTTCCGTCCTCAAAGCCTTGCATAAGGGTTTCATTGCTGATAAAGTCCATTGACTTTCCCCGTTCCTGAATTGCAGTAAATTCAGACGCAAAAACGAGGGTGTTTCTGTCGAGATAATCAAAAAGCGACTCGGGTTTATCGTAAATCTGATTGATAAATTTGTCCGCATTGGCAATCATTGCACCGCTGCGGATAAGCTCTGCCTCTGAAAAAAGTTTTTCCTTGGCTTTGGCGCTGTTCTTGGAACGGAGGAGCTTTGCCTTGTGTTCAATTTTATCTGCAAGGGCGGCTCTGTCCTCAATTACGATTTCGGTTGAGGGCGAAAGCGTAATTTTGTCAGCCTTTTTAAATCTTCTCTGTGTTTCAATGTCAAAATAGCTGAGGTCGGTAATTTCATCGCCCCAAAATTCACATCTCACGGGATAGTCGCTGTCGGGCATAAAGAAGTCGAGAATACCGCCTCTCAGCGAAAACTGACCGCTGCCCTCTACCGCATCAAAGCGTTCGTAGCCGAGCAGAGTAAGTGCCTTTGTCGCCTTTTCAAGCGAGAGCTCCCTGCCCTCTTCAAATTCAATAACCGACTGTTCAAGCACATTTCTCGGAACGGTGAGCTGTGCCGCCGCATCAACACACGCAATTGCAACATCACATTCGTGGTTGAGAAGCTTGAGCAAAACTTTAAGTCTTGCGTGCTCGTACTCGTGCGAACGGCTCTGAAAGTCAAGAAAGTTGAAGTCACGCACGGGATAAACATAGGCACGAAGTCCCATACACGAAAGGTCGTTGCACAGGGTTTGCGCCTCTTTTTCATCGGAGGCAAGACAAAATGCCGTGACGCCCTTGAGGCGGCACAGCGCATAGATGATATTTGATTTGTTAATTGTTGAAAGTCCCGAAGCACAGACCGTTCTGCCCGGCTTGACATTCTTTTCAAGCGTTTTGAAAACGGGTGACTCTTTGAGGACATCAACAAGAAAGTTGAGATTATTCATTTCTTTGTCCCTTTTCAGTTGAACAAATTCATAGCACGGTCGGTTTTGCCGTCAATAATCAGCTCGATTGCTTTTTCGGCATTGTCAAAAATTTCATCGAGCTTTTTCATTTCATCGGGAGTGAACTTTGAAAGCACCCAGTCGGCAAGATCCCAGTCGGGATTTGGCTTTGCGCCTATGCCAACCTTGATGCGGGGGAATTTATCGCTTCCGCTGAGATAGATGATACTGCGCATTCCCCTTTGACCGCCGTCACTGCCCTTTGAACGGATACGCATTTTTCCGACATCAAGCGAGATATCGTCAAAAATTACAATGACATTTTCGGGTGGGATTTTGTAGAAGTTCATCGCCTCAACAACTGCCTGACCGCTGTTGTTCATATATGTTGTGGGTTTCATCAGCATAACTTTTGCGCCGTTTACAGTGCAAGTGCCGATAAAGCTTTTATATTTTATTTTGTTCACATCACAACCGAGCTTGTCGGCAATGCGGTCAATTGCAAGCCAGCCTGCGTTGTGACGAGTGTTTTCGTATTTTCTGTCGGGGTTGCCGAGTCCCACTACAATGTACTCGATTGAACCCGTTGATTTGTTTTTTCCGAACATATCCGTTTTCCTCTTATTTATATTATATGTATTCTGAAATTTAAATTAACCTTTTCCGAAGCTTACAACAACCCAGTCATCGTTGCCGAGATGATAAGGATTTCCGCAATACGGGCAGTTGCGTTCTCTTGTTGCATCAAAGCTTGCGCCGCAGCTTTTACAGGTTACTTTTTTCATTGTGAAAACTCCGTCATCCATGGCGTTCACACTTCTGCAAACGGTAAGTCTGAACTTTTCGTTTTTAACCCTAAATGAAGAATTTTTGTTTTTCACGGTCGTTGCGTAAACGGTCATATCAACATAGCAACAGCCGTTTGTGACATTGAATGAATTAAGCTTTGACACTCCTCTGTACTTAATGTCAACAATATCTCCGAAAGGATTTTCCATCGGATTGCCCTCATAGACTGCGAGGTTTGTGTAATCATCGCTGAAAATCATAATCTTGAGCAAAGCAAGCACCTTGCCGATAAAGTATTCATATGAGAAGTTGGGATTAACCTCTTTCATAAGCCACGGAAGTCTTTTTTGACAATTGAAGTGCGGACCTATCATAGGAACGCTCTTTGCCGCACCGACAAAAAGTCCGAAAAGCGTTTTAAATGCCCAGGCAAGGTACCCCGCCAAAAGTCCGCCGAGCAGTACGGGGATTGCTCTTATGCCGATTTCATAGACCATATTTGCGGTTGCGGGATCAAAAGTTCCGTCCTTTACAACCACCCATACCGTAAATGCCGCGACGGCGGCAATTCCGCCGAGAAGGTACGGAGCAAGCACTTTTTTCGTTGACTTTCCCGCAATCGAATAGGTTTTTACAAAGTAGAAGTTTGTAACCTTCGGGAACAAATCGTCCATAATAAAGCGAGTTTTGCAGTTTTTACAACCGTTGAGAAGCTCTCTTACACTGCTTACCGCACCGCAGTTCGGACACGAACACGCAACCTCGGAATTTTGGTTTTCAAGCCTTGTAATCATTGTGTAAAAGAAAAATCTGTCCTTGATTTTTTTCTTTTTCTTTCCGTCTTTAAAGTATTTCTCCGTAACCTCATATGTCTTTGACGCAATGTTACTCTTACATTCGCCCATATCGTAGGCAGTACAAGCATTTACCGGGGTTTCATCCTTCACCGTTTCCTTATCGGTAAAAGCGGTCTGAATCTTTACACCCTTTTCGTCAAGTCTTTTCTTCTGTAGGTCAAGCGCAAAGTCGAGGTCGATTGACGCAATATCCGGATTTTTGCCCTCATTGCACCACAATTCGTACTCATCGACAAAGCGGTTCATTATTTTGTTATCTGAATCGGAGCCGTAAACTATACCAAACAAAATTAAATCACCCTCACATATTGTACCGTTTTATTCCTGAAAAATTTGCAGTAAAACAGCGAAATGGCGGGTTAGTTAAAACCCGCCTGTTTAATTACATAATTAAATTGTTCGCCTATCAACCGAAAGCGGCTGTGAACGGCTTGTCGTTGTAGATTCTTGCGATAGCCTCTGCAAATGTAGGAGCAACAGGAAGAATTGTGAACTTGTCAATCATCTTTTCCTTCGGAACAGGAATTGTGTCAAGAAGAACAACTTCCTTGATTGCGCTGTTCTGGATTCTCTCGATTGCAGGACCTGAAAGAACTGCGTGAGTAGCGCAAGCGTAAACCTCTGTTGCGCCGCCCTTTTCAACAATAGCGTTAGCGGCATTGCAGAGAGTACCTGCTGTGTCAATCATATCGTCAACGAGGATAACTTTCTTACCCTTAGCGTCACCGATGATGTTCATAACTTCACAAACATTAGCCTTTGGTCTTCTCTTGTCGATAATAGCAAGACCTGTGCCGATTTTTGAAGCGAAGTTTCTTGAACGAGTTACAGAACCGAGGTCGGGAGATACAACGATATAATCATCATTTTTGCCGCCGATTTTCTCTCTCATATGGTTTGCGAGAAGTGATGCGCCCTGAAGGTGGTCAACAGGAATGTTGAAGAAGCCCTGAATCTGATTTGCGTGAAGATCCATTGTAAGCACACGGTCAGCACCTGCACAGGTGATGATGTCTGCACAAAGCTTAGCCGAGATCGGATCTCTTGCCTTAGCCTTTCTGTCCTGTCTTGCATAGCCGAAGTATGGCATAACAACTGTGATTCTTGCAGCAGATGCACGCTTCATGGCATCAATCATTATGAGCATTTCCATAAGATTGTCGTTGACGGGAGCACAGGTTGACTGAACAATAAAGCAGTCGCTGCCACGAACAGATTCGTGAAGAGAAACAGAGATTTCGCCGTCTGAGAACTGTGTACAGTCACTCTTACCAAGCGGCAGACCGAGACAGCCTGCAATTCCCTGAGCTACATCAACATTTGAACTGCCGGTGAAAATTTTAATGTCCTTACCGTGAAAATTCATTGCAATAACTCCTTTGAATTTTAATGTGTGTAGTATATGTTTACCAATGATTAACCGAACAATTAACAGCTGTAACCCTTTGCCCTTGCAATTTCGTTAAGCTGTTCAAGCTGAGCCGGATCATTTGCACCCAGAACCGTATCACTGCACTGAGCCGTGAATGCTCCGACCTTTCTTCCGTCCTCAAGCAAAAGCTTGATTGCGTCGGGAAGATAATATTCCTTTGCGCTGTTATCCGACTTGATTCTGTCGAGAACCGAAAGAAGAAGCTGACAATCAAACCAGAAACCGCCCGAGTTTACTTCATTTATTTTGAGAGTTTCCTCATCGGCGTCTTTCTGCTCAACAATTGCACGCAGATTTCCGTTTTCGTCACGGACAATTCTGCCGTAACCTGTCGGATCGTCAACCTTTGCGGAAATAACCGTTGCGGCACAACCGTTCTCAATATGAGCCTTTAGGGAATCCTCAATAGTCTTGCTGTCCATAAACGGAGCGTCGCCGTTGAGAATAACAACATTGCCGCTGTGCTTTTTAAGGAAATCCTTTGCCATCATCACAGCGTGACCTGTTCCGAGTCTTTCGGCCTGAAACACGCTTTCAACGGAAAAATCGAGGGTTGAAAGATACTCTTCGACACACTCTTTTTTAAAGCCCTTGACAACACAGATGTCATCAATACCGGCTTTCCTTAAAGCCGACATAACCCAGCAGAGCATCGGTCTGCCAAGCACCTCCGACAATGTTTTCGGTTTGTCGGATTTCATTCTTTTGCCCTCGCCGCCTGCGAGGATAACGGCACAATTCTTCATTTTTTCTCCTTTTATCTGTGACAAAACAACAAAGATGCAGACAGTCCTGTCACAAGGCACTCGTTCATACCATAATATTATCTCACAAAAATCACAAATTTCAAGAGAAAATTACAAAAATCGCGCAAAAAAAGGCATTTTAAACGATTTATACAATATTGTCGAAAATAAAACCTGTTTTTTATAAGAAAAAAGTTTGAAAAAAATATAGCTATTTTGACCAAAGTTTGTTATAATATTCGATAGGCTTATACAAGCAGGCAGGTTTTACCAAGGGGTAAGTCTGCCACAGCCGTATATCTAAATTTATTTTTTAGGAGGATTACCAGTTATGGCAAACAAATGGGTTTACCTTTTTACAGAAGGTAATGCTAACATGCGTGAGCTCCTCGGCGGTAAGGGTGCCAACCTTGCAGAAATGACAGGTCTTGGACTTCCTGTACCACAGGGCTTCACAATTACAACAGAAGCTTGTACTCAGTATTATGAGGACGGCAGAGAAATCAACGCTGAAATTCAGGGTCAGATCAACGAGTACATCGTAAAGATGGAAGAGATCACAGGCAAGAAGTTCGGCGACAAGGAGAACCCCCTCCTCGTTTCAGTTCGTTCAGGTGCTCGTGCTTCAATGCCGGGTATGATGGATACAATCCTTAACCTCGGTCTTAACGAAGATGTTGTTGAAGTTATCGCTAAGAAGTCAAACAACCCTCGTTGGGCTTGGGACTGCTACAGAAGATTCATTCAGATGTATTCCGATGTAGTTATGGAAGTAGGTAAGAAATATTTTGAAGAGCTCATCGACAAGATGAAGGCTGAGAGAGGCGTTACTTATGACGTAGAGCTTACAGCTGACGATCTTAAGGAGCTTGCAGGCCAGTTTAAGGCTGAATACAAAGAGAAAATCGGTCAGGACTTCCCTGACGATCCTAAGGAACAGCTCATGGGCGCAGTTAAGGCTGTATTCCGTTCATGGGACAACCCTCGTGCAAACGTTTACCGTCGTGACAACGATATCCCTTATTCATGGGGTACTGCCGTTAATGTACAGTCAATGGCATTCGGTAACATGGGTGACGATTGCGGTACAGGTGTTGCATTTACAAGAGATCCTGCTACAGGTGAGAAGAAGCTCATGGGTGAGTTCCTCATCAACGCACAGGGCGAAGATGTAGTTGCAGGTGTTCGTACTCCTATGCCAATCGCTAAGATGGCTGAAGAGTTCCCAGAAGCTTTCGAGCAGTTCCAGAATGTTTGTCAGACACTCGAAAACCACTACAGAGATATGCAGGACATGGAGTTCACTGTTGAAAACAAGAAGCTCTATATGCTCCAGACAAGAAACGGTAAGAGAACAGCTCAGGCTGCTCTTAAAATTGCTTGTGACCTCGTTGACGAGGGCATGAGAACAGAAGAAGAAGCTGTTGCAATGATCGATCCTCGTAACCTTGACACACTTCTTCACCCACAGTTCGATGCTGCTGCTCTTAAGGCTGCTACACCAATCGGTAAGGGCCTTGGCGCTTCTCCTGGTGCTGCTTGCGGTAAGATCGTATTCACAGCTGAAGATGCTGAAAACTGGAACGCTAACGGCGAAAAGGTTGTTCTCGTTCGTCTTGAAACTTCACCTGAGGACATCACAGGTATGAAGGCTTCACAGGGTATCCTCACAGTTCGTGGCGGTATGACATCACACGCTGCCGTTGTTGCTCGTGGTATGGGTACATGCTGTGTATCAGGTTGCGGTGACATCGCAATGGACGAAGCTAACAAGAAGTTCACACTCGCTGGCAAGGAATTCCACGAGGGTGACTACATTTCAATCGACGGTTCTACAGGTAACATCTACGACGGCGTTATCCCAACAGTTGACGCTACAATCGCAGGTGAGTTCGGCAGAATCATGGCTTGGGCTGACAAGTACAGAACTCTTAAGGTTAGAACAAACGCTGATACACCTGCTGACGCTAAGAAGGCTCGTGAGCTCGGTGCTGAAGGTATCGGTCTTTGCCGTACAGAGCATATGTTCTTTGAAGAGGACAGAATCGCTGCATTCAGAGAGATGATCTGCTCAGATACAGTTGAAGAAAGAGAAGCTGCTCTTGACAAGATTCTTCCTTATCAGCAGGGCGACTTTGAGGCTCTTTATGAGGCACTCGAAGGCAATCCTGTAACAATCAGATTCCTTGATCCGCCGCTTCACGAGTTCGTTCCTACAGAGGAAGCTGACATTGAGAAGCTCGCAGCTGCTCAGGGTAAGAGCGTTGAAGACATTAAGACAATCATCGCTTCACTCCACGAGTTCAACCCAATGATGGGTCACCGTGGTTGCCGTCTTGCAGTAACATATCCTGAAATTGCAAAGATGCAGACAAAGGCAGTTATCCGTGCTGCTATCAATGTTCAGAAGGCACACGCAGACTGGACAGTTGAGCCTGAAATCATGATTCCGCTCGTATGCGATGTTAAGGAACTCAAGTTCGTTAAGAAGGTTGTTGTTGAAACAGCTGACGCTGAAATCGCTGCTGCAGGCATCGACCTCAAGTACGAAGTTGGTACAATGATCGAAATCCCAAGAGCTGCTCTTACAGCTGATGAGATTGCTACAGAAGCTGACTTCTTCTGCTTCGGTACTAACGACCTTACACAGATGACATACGGCTTCTCAAGAGATGACGCAGGTAAGTTCCTCAACGCTTACTATGATGCTAAGATCTTCGAGAACGATCCATTCGCTAAGCTCGACCAGACAGGTGTTGGCAAGCTTATGGAAACAGCTATTAAGCTCGGTAAGCCTGTAAACAACAAGCTCCACGTAGGTATCTGCGGTGAGCACGGCGGTGACCCATCATCAGTTGAGTTCTGTCATAAGATTGGTCTTGACTATGTATCATGTTCACCATTCCGTGTGCCGATCGCAAGACTTGCTGCTGCTCAGGCTGCTATTGCTGAAATGTAATTCAGTCATTTTTGTACTGATTATATAGCGTAATATTTTGGGCTGTCCCGTTTTGGGACAGAAATCTACGAATATTTTAACGATTGATTCGCATTAAAAGCCTTTCCTGCCAGAGCGAGTTCCTGAGCGATGATTAGACGGGGTGTTTTCAATGCAAAACCATCCCCCGCCGGAAGGGGGTTGACAAGATGCCGAAAACGGAGTATAATCCCGCCTAGCACACAGTGTGCTAGACTTCATCAAAAGGGGGAAGCAGCCATAGAACTGATACAGGATGAGCTGTGCGACGTCATTACCGCATCGGTAGAACGGCTGGCACAGGAAAAAGGCCCCCAAAAGCTGACCGTGCGGGACGTGCTGAAAGACCTTGGCATCACCAACCGGGTCTTTTACAACCGCTTCCACTCCATTGATGAAGTACTCGCCATCATCTACAGCCGCTCGGTAGCCCAGGTGCGCCGCAGTCTTGCCATGCCCTGGGACGGGCAAGGCGACTATGAAGAACACATCTGCGCTGTTGCACGCCGGACGCTGGAGCTGACCTACGAGAGCCGTGCCAATTTAAGCGGCTATATTTTTGAAGCTGACTGTGCCAGCCCGGACAATTTTGCATGGTGGCAGGAAGAAATCAAAAAGCTCATCTGCACCGGAAAAAGCCTGCACTGGCTGCGCAGCGATTTGGACGAAGATGCTGTCGGATATTCCATCTGGTGCTTTATCCGCGGCTTTGCGGCGGATGCCATCGCCCGCAAGCTGCCCAAAGAAACGGCCTGCCAGCAGCTTGATTATGGCTTTCGCTGCCTTTTGCGCGGGCTGAAACCGTAAATCCGCCTTCCCTCCGCCGACCGGCGGAGGAATCTTCATCATCTTTCAGCACACTGTGTGCTGAACAATAAAAGGAGAATTTTATGAAAAAAACCGTAAAAATCATTGCTGCCGTCCTGGCGCTGCTGGTTCTTTCTGCCGCCGTGGCAGTCTATGCCCTCTGGCACAACGAGCTGGCCTCCGTTGCCAGCTTCCGCCAAATCCGCACCCGGAATGACCCGCATGACGACGGCTCCGTCTATGAGCTGCACATCAAGGGCGGCTACTACATGGACGAGCTTCTGGCCCAGGGCGGCGTTGCCAGCGATTCTGAGCTGATTTCCTTCGCCGTGGAACACATCACCAAGGGTTTGATTCCCGTTTCCATCAAGAACCCGGAGATTGGCTGCTCCTCCTTCACCGCCCAAACAGCGGCGGGCGACAAGCTGTTTGCCAGAAACTACGATATGCGCAAAACCAACACCTGCATCGTCCATACCGAAAGCGGGAACGGCCGCCATGCCACGATTTCCACGGTAGACCTGGGGCTGCTGGGCATGGATGCGGACACCGATGTGGAGGGGCTGCTGAAGAAGATTACCTGCCTGGCCGCCGTGTATGCCCCCCTGGACGGCATGAACGATGCCGGTGTCAGCTGCGGCGTGTACATGACTTATCAGGGCGATGACGAGGACGTAACCGCCACCGACCAGAATACGGAGAAGCCGGACATGACCACCACCACCTTCCTGCGGATGGTTCTCGACTATGCCGACAACCTGGACCAGGCCGTGGAGATTGCCGAACGCTATGATATGCACGATTCCGCTGGAACCTCCTATCACTATATGGTGGCCGATGCCAGCGGGCGCAGCGCCATTTTGGAATGGGTCGACGGCACCGATGATACCGACCTGGACGGGGCTTCCCGCAAGCTGGTTGTCACCTACAATGACCAGGATGATCATATCGGCGAAAACGAGGGCAGCAGCAGCTTCCAGTGGGTGACCAATTTCGTGATTCAGCCGGGTTACTATGACAACGAGGAAAATATGAAGGGGCTGGATCGCTATCAGCAGATTTATGAGCAGCTGTGCGATACCGACGGCATTGTGTCCGATGAAAAGGCCGCCATGGACGTTTTGGCCTCCGTTGGTCGGAGAAACTTCAAGCCTCAAAACGGTCGGCACCTGACGATTCACAGCGCTGTCTACAATCTGACGCAGAAAATTGTGTACTGGGTTCCCAACGAAAACTACGAGGATCCCGCCGCCTGGTTCTCTTTTGCGCTGTAACGGTTCTCTGTCCGGCGGCACAAAAAACGGCGGCTGCACTGGCGCAGTCACCGGACACATCCCATCTATAAACCGCTTATAAAAAGAAACAAGCTCTCAATCAGTTCTCTGACTACTGACTGAGAGCTTATTTCATTTCGTTGTCAATTTGCAGTTTCACTTGTAACCACCCTTTCTATTGATTCAAGCGGACACTTTTCCCTTTTGGAATTTTCTTCCTTCAGGTACCTTCCCCTCTCGGATTTTTTCCTGTTCGGCGTTTCCTTTGAATGTTATCCTTTCCGATTTTCCATTGGATTTCATCCCTTCGGATGCTTCCCATCTGGGCTTCATCCTTCCCGGTGTCTCCCTTTTGGTTTTTATGCTTCCAATGGTCTTTTTCTGGATACCATTTCTTTTTGGTACGCTCCCTTTGGATTCTATCCTTCCGGTGTTTTCCCTTTGGGGGTTCGTCCTTCCTTGTACCTACATCTTATCACAGCATTTTATTTTTGCAAGATGGGATACTTCACAAAGAAACGCCCTGTTTTTCCAACAAAACATCAATGGAAATTTCCCTTTCTGTTATGCTACAATAGGAATGTTGGGCGCATTGCAAAGTGCGCCCAACAAAAATATCCCCACTGAACGCGCAGCAATTATAATTTGGCGTTCCTGATATGCCATGAAGAAACAGCATTGCACCATGGCACTGACGGTACATTTATCTCCATTGCAAAATCACAGCTGCTTTTGCTCGTCCGTTCTATTATCCATCTGCAACTGCTTTTCCAATTCCGATTGCTTTGCAAGAATCGCATTGACCTTATCATAAAGATCTTCAATCATAATCTCAGTCTTCAGGTTGACCTTGTAGTCATTTTCGGCTCTGCGGCGATCCTTCTCCTCCTGGCGGTTCTGGCTCATCATGATAAGCGGTGCCTGGATCGCCGCCACGCAGGACAGCACCA
>OQWM01001528.1_pt1 | contig 15880 bp, 11 predicted proteins | sample 1691531 | NCBI WGS metagenome assembly OQWM01 (sample SAMN03418257, study PRJEB22391) | human gut metagenome | biome: human-gut; feature: organic feature; material: feces | host: Homo sapiens | place: Tanzania | collected 2013-01
CCGCCAAAGGCGATTGCACCGTGGCGTTGCCACGGCACAATCGCCTTTGGCAATGGGGAGAGGTGAATGGAAAACGGCAGTAGTTGCGGGTGAGAGAGGGTGGATGGGAATGAGAAACGGCAGTGGTTGCGAGTTTGGAGGAGTGGGGGGATTTTGAACGGCACTGGTCGCGGGGTTGGCGGGGAGATGCGAAGAGGGGATTTTTGAACGGCAGTGGCTACGAGGTTGGCGGGGGATGGGGGGAAATCAAAATGGGAAGAAAAAAATATTGCGTTCTCACCTCGAGATGACTAGACACGTGCGCGCACAAGAGGCGGCGCAAGTCGCGCACCAATGCGAATCGACGATGACGAAAGAGACGCAAATGCACCGAAAAACGCCATACACCACCAAAGAATATGTGTATGACAATGTAGGATGAAACAATCGCGAATTTGTAGATCAAAGTTTAAGGAAACTGCGCGGAAATGATGTAAAATTCAGGAATTGAAAAATAATCTGAATTTTATTCAAAATGGCGATTTTGGAAAAATTGTCGAAAAATCGAGAAAAGTAGCTATTTATAGGCATTTGCGTAACGGATGGAAAAATCGGGAATTTTGTCGAAATTGAAAATTCTTCAATTTCTGCTCGACAAGGTGTGTGTAATTCTGTAGGTAGGTCTATGCAGTTGTAGCGCATCGTGCTCGAATGTGGTTTGAGCGGTTGCGATTCTGTTTTTTTGTAACGAAGTAACCTGTTGCCAAATGGTTGGCAAACAACATTAGGAGGATCCTATGAGAAAGTGGCATTGGAGCGCCTTAGTCGCCGCCACGATAACGGCTGGCATGATGGCCGGATGTGCGCAAGACGTTGGCGACATCGACCGTACGCAGCCGAATAAAGTGCTCAAAGACGACTTAGTCAAAGGCGTTTGGTGGATGAATCAGAAGGTCGTCGATTCATCGTCGACGAACCTCAACATAACCGGTCCTTTCGAAGGTTCGATGGCCGAAACCGATAAGGTGCGTTTTGTCGTCGAAGAGAATTACCTCTTGGCATACCGCGCATACCCGATTTTGCCCGGTTCCGACGATATGATGCTCAACGTCAATGGCACGAACAACTACGAAGAGCTCTATGGTCCGAATTACAAGGGTAGCATTCGCGCCATGTTCCCGATCGAGTCGCACTTCGACGTTCAACGCGAATACGATTCTTCGACGGGTGAACAATCGAACGTCATCTCCGAAAACACGAGCGATCGTCCTTGGTATGAGCGCTCCTATATGCGCGTGAAATGGGACGAAAACCCCATTCTCGATCCGTGGTGGGAATACGAAGGCTACGACCTCACCATCGGTCGTAACGGAGAGAACAAAGGCGATATCGCTGCAACACAGCCGTATTTCGAACGCGATAGCAATGGCCTGTTGGTCTACTTCGACGCACCGGCGACCTACATCATCAAGCCGACGATTTGGGATTTGTACTTCTATGTGGCCCAGATCTCATTTGCCGATCCCTATGCCGCAACTGAAGCTCGCATCGTGACGTCGTTCGCGCGCGATCTCTCCGGCATCACGAGCGATGGCGATACGATCAACAATGCCAACTACGAACCGCTTCCCTACGACAACTACGACATGAACCGCTTCGGTTACTTCCTCGTCGAACAAGATACGCTGGATCCGTTGACCGGGCAAATCATGGACGCTGGCCATATCCAAATGGCAAACCGTCATGACATTTGGGAAAACAACTACACGACCGACGACCAGGGCAACAGAGTCGCGCTCCCCATCGAATTGCGTAAAGTCAAGACGACGCCGTTCTATATCTTCGATATGCCGAACGAAGAACACATGGCGAATATGTCGACGCAACTCGTCGACGAATGGAACGTCGCGTTCAAACGCGCCGTCTACCTCATTCAAAACCCGACGAATCCGATCATCGAAAACGTCGTCGTGCCCAAAGTCAACACGCTGGGCGAATCGAGTGGTGAGCTCGAAGATAGCGCACGATCCGTCAACGTGCTCACCGAAATCGACTACCCCGTGCTCAAAGCCGCTTTGGCCAGCCAAAAAGACGTCTTCGTACCTTGCCACGTTCCCGTCATCGAAAGCGACTCCGAGCTCTGCGTTCCCGATTACCTCATCAAGCAAGGTGTCGAACGCGTCGGTTACACGCCGCGCGAAGGCGACTTCCGTAAAAATTATTTGTGGGTCGTCAATCAAAACCTCGAAAACGGCCTCTTGGGCTATGGTCCGACCGCCGACGATCCCCTCACGAGCCAGTCGATTTCGTCGCAAGCCCACGTCTACACAGGCCCGATGAATTACTACGCCACGCGTATCATCGATCGCATCAAGTTCCTCAACGGCGAATTGACCGCCGACGGCATTCGTGCAAACGATGCCAATATCGCTCGTGCGCAAAGCGCACGCGATCGCTTCATCGAGCTGCAAAAAGTGCCTTCGAAGGTGCTCAATGCAAAACTCGATGCCCAATTGACGAAAAATGCAAAGCGCGAATTCAACATGAAACGCGACAGCTTGCTCGCCAAAAAACCTCTCTTCAACTATACAAAAGCCGACAATCGCCTCAAAGCATTGACGGCAAAAGGCGTTCTCGCGACGTCTTTCGACGATGCACTCGAAGGCGATATCCTCGCTCGCTCTGGTGCAAAGAGCTTAAGCCAGTTGAAGGGGATGCCAAGCGATTTGCTCGGTTCGCTCTATAGCCCGAAAGAACGCGCCTATGCTCGCGAAATCGAGAAGAAAATGGCTCGCAAAGGCTTCTGCTCGAAGACGCCCGAGGCGGGTATGTCGGCCGATGTCGAATTCCTCTTCTGGGCGAAGCACTTCAAAGATCGCAACGACTACGAAAACATCCACAAAGAAATCCGTGCGCAAGTCTACCGCGCCACGGCGTTGCACGAAATGGGTCATACGTTCGGTTTGCGCCACAACTTCGGTGCCTCGAGCGACTCGATGAACTATTTCAATAACTTCTGGACCGAACGCAAAAAGTCGAAGTCGTTCAATACCGAAAAAGTCGAAACGCTCGCCGACTTGTACGACATCTACGACGTCACCGACGATCAAATCGAAAAAGGTATGCACGTCGCCCAGTATTCGTCGATCATGGACTACTACGAAGACAACTACCATGGCCTCGGACGCTACGATCACGCCGCCATATTGTACGCATACAGCGGTGGTACATCGCTCGTTCGCGACGAGAATCGTGCGCCGATTACCGATCCCGCCGTCTGCGCGTCGAAAGGTGGTTCGTGGAAGACGATCAACGTCGATGGTTCCGATAACGCCGTCTCCGTCTGCATGAAGTTCCAGAAAGGTCTCATCGAATACTTCGCAAAAGACGCTTCTTCGGGCGCCATCGCTGGCAGCAGCGATATGGGTTCGTTCCCCTATAGCATCCTCACGCACAAAGATACGACGGGTATCAGCACGTTCGACGATCAAATCTCGATCGCTCAGCCCTACCTCGAACTCGTTCACTATCGCGATTTCTTCTCCAAAGCGAATAAAACCTACAGCTTCGAAAACAACCGCGCACTCGTCCGCATCGAAGACTATTTGGCTGCAAAAGCCGGCAAGAGTGGTGCAGGATCGGCCATGGTTCGCGTTCCGTACGTCTTCTGTACCGACGATAACCACGGCAAGCTCTCGAGTTGCTACATGTTCGATGCAGGCGCCGACCACTTCGAACGCACCCTCTACTACATCAATAACTACAATAACGAATACTGGTTCACCAACTTCCGCCGTGGTCGTGCCTATTGGAGCGCTTTCAGTGCTGCCTACGGGCGTCCGATGCGGCATTTCATGATGTTGTCCGACCTCTTCCAACACAACTACGTCTCCGATAACAGCATTCTCGAAGACGTTTTGGGGAGCGATCTCGATTTGAGCTACCAAGTCGGTCAGATGGCCTCCGATGCCTCGTTCAACTTCTTGGCCTCCGTCTTGGCAACCCCCGAATACGGCGTGTTCTGCAAGAGCAAACTCAACAACTCCATGGTCGTCCTCTCGTCGAACGAAGATGCGCGTGCCGAGGTCAGCGAGTTCCGTCGCGTCGGTTACTGCGGTTCGAATCCCAGCTACTACTATGTGCCGCAAGGACAAGGGCGTAACCGCTTCTCGAAATACGACGTCAACGCCGGTTTCGACTATTCGCAATACGAATTGGAATCGCCGCACGTCTACACGACGATCGCCGCTATTATCGCTCTCTTCGACAATGAAGCCGACGTCATCGTCGACACGGGCGATATGAACACCTACCTCTTCGGTATGTACGATCGCTACAAGAGCGAACTCACGAAACTCATGGATTCCGCCTACTCCGAAAGCTACAACGCCTATAGCCCTGTGCTCGTGCGCAACGGCAACGAAACGACGACGTTCCAAGGCGATGAATACGAAACGGGTACACTCGTCTATCCGCCGCTCGCCGAAACGCGTTTCTATCTCGATGGTAGCAATGTCGGTTTCAACGCGCTCACTGGTCAACCGACGTTGGCATTCAACAAGCTCGCCGCTTCGGTTGCAGCTTGGGGTAAGTGCTCATCTTCCAACGATTGCGTTCCTTCCGATAAGGCATCGCGCGTTGTCTGTTCGACGTTGTACCGAGAGCAAACCGAAGATCGTTGCATTTCGCTCTTCGATGCCGCCAACAAAGACAATGCCAATTGCCCAACGGGTACGGTCATGGAAGACGTGTCGGGCGATGGGAGCACATTCGCTTGCGTCATTACGGATGCGCCTGCCGGCATAACGGCTGCTCTCGACGCGATTGCCGCACAACCTTGCTCCGACAAAAACCGCGAAGGTTTCTGCTCCGGCAATAATCACTGCGCAAACGTCAATGGTTCGTATCAATGCGTCGCCAACGCCATGCGCGTCGAAAGCAATACGAGCTTGACTCAGAAGACTTACATCGCCCTATACGGCATGTTGCTCACGGGTATGTACGGTTCCGACTCGACGTTCTACGATCAATTCAATATCTATCGCGTCGGTTCGGGCGAAACGGTCACGCCGCCCAAGGGCTACAAGTCCGTCACGTTCGAAGATCCTACGACGGGTGCCATATATGCCGCAAACGAACTCGATTGCTCGGGCGACTCGATCTGGTGCAGTGCCGACAACAAAGTCATCGACGGAAACGGCGGTGCGATGATCATCAAACGCGCCAACGCTGCTAAAGCTCGCGTCGAAGAAAAATACGCCGAACTCTTGAAGCTCGACATCACCGACGACGACGAAAAGAACAACACGCCTGCCTACCAGAAATACATGGAAACGCTCTATGACTGGTACCTCGCCAAATGGGATTTGGATAGCGCCATCTACGACGTGAACTTCATCCGCTCGACATACAACATCTTGTCTTCGCTCTTCTAAGATGCGCTAGATAATGACGAAAAAAGCCTCCCCAGCTGGGGAGGCTTTTTTTATGCCTTTTCAAATACGCCCGAGAGAGCACGGATTAATTTCAGCGATCGTGTTGTAAAATGGCAGCCTCCCCGACAGGGGAGGCTTTCAAATAATCCCGAGAGAGCGTGGTTTAATTCCAGCGTTCGTGTTGTTGAGCAATGTCGTAGTGCGTAAACTGCGACATCCTCCCCAAACCACCATCGTAGAGCTCGCCGCGTTCCATCAGCGACTCCATGAGCCGGCGCACCGACGACGGCTGCAATCCCTCGACTGTGAAATCCGCCGCCAGACCCTCTTTGTGCGCGCTAAATTCGTAGCCGCCCAACCGCTGATTCCACCACACCGAACGCCACCCCGACACTATCTTTATCCGCCGATTCCCCAAAATCCGCCGCACTATCTCGAGCTGCTGGCACAGCGCACGCACATTCGCGCGATAAATCTTCGGCACCGCCACGCCATCGCCCGTCGACTCGAATTCGCACCACCGAAAATTCGGCGTAATAAACACGTCATCCTCCGCCACCTGAACCGGCGTCACCGGCCGCATAAGCGTCTCCGCCGTCACGACAATCGATTCCAGCGCCTGCTCAGTCGCCAAATCCATCCCGTAACACAATTCCATCTGGTGTCGCCGCCGAAACGCATTAATCGCCTCCTCGTGCACGTCGCTCCACTCACCGCACGCCTCGAGCCCCAATCGTTGCTCTATCGCTAGCACTTCGCTTCGATACAAATCAGTATAAGGTCGTATTGTCATGCCGCCTCCTGATATTTCTAGTTGTCTCAACGCCAAAATTCTATCAGTTCGGCCACGCGAATTCAAGCAAACGCAAACTTTTTACACCGAATCCGCTTTTTTGTTTCGATGTTGGCCGCGCTTTTTTGGGGGTTGCGCTATTGCCACAGGCAATACGCGCAACGGCGCGTCTATGTGCTCCCGCCTACGGCGGTTGCGCGCATACGCCGCGCTTTCGCGGTGCACCTCAATTATGCGTTATAGAGCGCCGAAATAAAGATATCCCACAAACGCTCGGGGTCGATAATCGACGTCGCATTCTCCGACGTTTGCTCGACATAGCCCTGATTTGCAGCGATAAAGATGCGCGCTGTGCGCGGCAATCGTTCGAGAAATGCTCGCTCTTCGTCGCACATAAATCCATGGCAGACGACGAAATGTTGCCCCGTCGGCTCGAGCGCCGATAGCGATGCATTATTCTTGCACAACGTCACCGAACCCGGTGTAATCGTCGGGCGCGATTGGTAGCCCCAGCCCGTGCTCATGGCGAGCGTCTTTTGCAACTGATCTTGTGCCCAAGCATTCTGCGGCGCCTTGCATGCAAACGATATCAACGACGAAGCCTCGATATTGAGCACGGCATTCGAAAACGACATCATCGCTTGAGCTCCCAAAAACGTGACGTGGAGCGTCTGCGCCGAATTCATCGGTGGTTCTTTGAGATTCGACACGTCGTCGTCGATGAAAAACGGCGGCATGACGAGGTTATCGACGACATCTCGTGCCGGATCCATCAAAGCGGGCAATAAGTCGAGTTCGTCGCGCCCCAAAACGGCAGCCGCACCGCATCCATACATGCGCAAAATGTTGAGTGCATCGTTGCATTGATCGGCATAGATGACCGAATACATGGGCTGAAGCACAGCCAATTTCGTGAGCAAATCGATGCAGTTTTCGTCGAGCGTCAGCGGCGTGGCGACGATATACGCATTGGGCACTGCCTCGGCTTGCGCCAAAATTGGCGCCGATTTGCAAATGACCGGAATCGACGCCTCGCCCAATGCCGTGCGAATGCGGTTCCCATCGCTACTGTCGCGACAAGCGATGACGATTGCATGATGTCCCATAAGCCCTTCTCCATCTGGCGCAAAGTGGTTACAATCAAGTCTAACACTCACATATTTAGGGCTATTTGCATTCGGTATTCAACCGAAAAAAGCGCCATGTCGCATTAATACCCAATACAATATAAGTTGCGTTTTTCATCGATAATGACGCATAAGTGCCGCGTGTGTTCTCGCGCGTTGTTCCCCATCTATCGCCGCGTATCTCATCCCGTAAGGTTCGTATCATGCGCTTCAAAACAGGCATCATCATAGCGTCGGTTCTAGGTATCGGCGGCGCAGTGGCGGCGACGGGATATTTTCTTCGCGAAACACCCGAGTTCTTCGAATCCGAATCGACAATTGGCGGCTTTAAGGGAATTATCGTCAATGGCTTGACCGAACAGCCCTTGCCCGATGCAACCGTATCGGCGCTTTCGCCGACCGATGGCAAAGTCGTCGAATCGGTCAAAAGCGATAGCGCAGGTCGCTTTGAACTCGTCCTAGACGACGGTGAATATACGATAGTCGGCTCGCTCGATGGCTATTTATCGCGCGGTAAAGATGACACGGGGCGCGAGATTGCCATCGACGATGGCACGCAATTCGTCAATGCAAAGTTGCGGCTTTGGCCGCCTGCCAAAGTCCATGGGCGCGTCGTCGCAGGGCAAGCTGGCATCGCGGCAACCGTCGATGTGCGCTATAAACGCGATGCCTCGGGCGCTGGGCCCTACGAATATCGACGCGTCGTCGCCGATAAGAATGGCTATTTCTCGATCGATGCCGCTCATGCTGGCATTACGACGATTGGCATTTCTGCCGACGGCTTCGCAAGCGTCGATCTCGACGACATCGTCCTCAAATCGGGCGTATCGCTCGATATGGGCGATATCCCTTTGCGCGATGGCGTATCGCTCTACGGTTTAGTCGTCGATGCGACTTCGAAACAACCGATTGCGCACGCGCAAATCGCCGTTTCTAACCTCTCTGGCAAATCTTTGGTGAGTGCACAAACTTCGGTCGATGGTTCCTATAGGCTCGCTCCGCTCGATATGGCACAAATCATCGTCGATATCACTGCCGATGGCTATTATTCCGAACAACATAAATTGCGCCTCGGTGGCAATACGAACCGCGAATTGTCGGTGAATTTGCGTCGCGCATGGGGCATGACGCTCAACGTCCAAAATGTGACGGGGCGCGAACCGATTTCGACGCATATCAAAATTACCGATATTTCGACCAACAAAGTCGTCTACGATGATTCGCTTTCCAACGGCACGCATGTACTCAAATCGATTAAAGGCGGTCCATTCCTCGTCGAAGCATCGTCGGCCGACAGGCTCACGACGACGACGCGGCGAGCTGTCATCGGCGATACGGTTACCCTACGGCTCAAGCCATTTGCTCGCGTCTTGGCTCATGCGCTCAATAGCGACGGAAGCCCACTCGCCGATGGGCAATATCGCTTCTATTTCCGCCCCGATTCGTCGGCAACCGACGAGTCGACGACGCCATGGCTCAGTTTTGCCGCCTCGACGATCGAGCTCGATGACCTCAACGAAGGTCTTTATCGCATAGAAATTCGCAAATCCGACGATACGCGCACTGCATCGACGCCCGAATTTGTACTCCACCACGGCGATGTTCGCGAATTGACGATTCGCATGACGTCGGGAGGCGCCATGCGCGGCCACGTCGTATCGACAGAAAGCGGCTATAACTTGGCTCGCGCTACAGTCACGCTCGACAAAGACAATCGCACTGTGACGACCGACGAAGACGGCTATTTTCTCATCGATGAATTGCCCGCCGATCCGTTTTCGCTCTCGATTAAAGCCGCTCGCGAAGAAGGCGATGCGACGGTCTTTAGCGGTCTAACGGCTACCGATGGCCAGGTTACCGAACGCGAATTCCGCGTATCGGCGCCGCGATCCGAGATGCGCCAGAAACGACGCGAAGAAATGCAACGACGAATCGAAAACGGCGAGGCACCGCCGTGGGTTCGCTCGGGCTACGGACCGCCAAGGCGACGCAATGCCGGCAATAATGGCGACGATAACGACGATCGACCTGCTTTCGAGCCGCCCAACTGGGATGGCAATGGCACGCCGCCAGAGCCCCCCAACTGGGATGGCAATGGTACGCCACCAGAGCCCCCCAACTGGGATGGCATTGGTACGCCACCAGCTCCGCCCAACTGGGATGGCAACGGCGCGCCACCAGCTCCGCCCAACTGGGATGGCACAGCCGATCGCCAACAAAACGACAACGGCGACGATACATCACAAAGCAATACGCGGCGCATGCGCCACATGAATACATTCGACGATAATGGTAGTAGAATGCCTATGCGCGGGCGCGGCAATCAGATGCGACGAGGTACGCAAGGCAAAACGCGCGAAGCGTCTCAGTAGTTATAGGCGGCGTATGCGAATAATATTTCATATATTGCTGTTATTTGGAATTTTATTCTGTTGCGTCCAGTGTAGCCCGTTTTATACATGGGGGTATGCGCCGACTGTTCACCCCGATGCGACGACGGCATATATCTACGCCGTGATGGCGCGCGACCGTGGCGATTGCCGTTTGGCCGTCTCATATTACGACAAGGCACTCGCGTTGACGTGGTCGGATTCGGTCGCCGCCGAACGTGACGAGGCTGCGAACTGTGCTCGACAGTAGCCGTTTTTTCGCCGCCTTATCGAAAAACATTGCCCATCAAAGCGACACAATTTAATAGAGGCGCGCAAATGGTGCATCTATCGCCATTTGAGATTGCGTTTTTATCCTATAGCGACAGCCTACGAAGGAGCATTATGCCTACAAGTATCGATCTCAAAAAAGGATCTCTCTTATTGCTCGATGGCGATCCGTTTACCGTTCTCGAGACGACAGTCCAAACGCCGTCGGCTCGCGGTGGCGCGACACTCGTCAAACTCAAAGCAAAGAACATTCGCACAAAACAAATCTTGCAAAAGACGTTCAAGGCCGAAGATCGCGTCGAAGTCCCGAACTTCGAAATCGTTCCGTGTCAATATTTGTACAATGAAAATAAAGAAAACTTTATTTTCATGAACAAAGAGACGTTCGAACAATTTACGATGAGTGGCGATGAAATCGCTTATGAATTGCAGTTCATTCTCGAAAACGACGACGTCCAAGTCTTATTGCACGATGGCAATCCGATCGGATTGCAAATCCCCAATTCGGTGACGTTGCGCGTCGTCGAATGCGAACCTGCAGTTAAGGGCGATACGGTGACGGCGGCGACGAAACGCGCTAAGCTCGAAACGGGGCTCGAAGTCCAAGTTCCGCTCTTCATCGAACAAGATACGATGCTCGTCATCGACACGCGCGATGCGCGTTATATCAAACGCGCATAATCGCGATATACTTGGCATTACCCCTTGATATAGCACGATTGATCGTATCGCAACATGACGAGATTGCGCATCCAGTCTTCGTTTGTCGTCGAGGGTAGCCCAAGGGAGTCTTCGATGAGCCATCGCGTGAAATAGCCGCCTGCGGCGTCGGTGAGCGGATATCCGCCGCCAAACCGCGGATTGATTTCCATGAGTGCGATTTCCTTTGTCGATGGTTCATAAAAGAGTTGAACGCATATCGTTCCGCGCACGCCAGGGAGCTTTTCCGCGACATTTCTGACGCATTCGATGATTTCTGGCGCGTCGATCGTCTTGGCTTTTGCGACTTCGCCGTCGCGAACTTCGATCCGTTGACGCGGAACGACGCACGTGCATTTGCCCGTTTTGGGCGAAATCCATGCATCGACAGTGACTTCGACGCCGTGCCCGAGCGATTCGACGACGTCGTTGCCATCGGATTCGGCTTGGCGTTGGCATAGCGCTTCGCGCGATTCGATGCGTCGCGCGCCTATCGAACGCGAACCGCAAGCGGGTTTTGCAAAACACGGATATACCCAATCGGGATCGGCAAGTGCCGTCGCGATATCGGCTTGTCGAAATGTCGGGAAGCCATTGGCGACAAACCATTCATGCGTGCGTCGTTTGTCGCTTGCAATCGCTATCGTCTCGGCATCGGAGACCATGATTTCAATGCCGTGCGACAAAAAAGTTTCACGAGCTTCTGACAATATGGGCAATTCGGTGTCGATAGTCGGGATAACCCAGCGGACGTCGTTATTTTGGCACGTTCGCAACATGGCATCGACGAAATGGGGATCGCAGACTTTGGGAACGATGGCTTGCCGATCGGCGAGTACGAAGGCGGGGGCAAACGGTTGCGCATCGGCGGCAACGACTTGTGCATCGATGCCGAGATCTAGGAACGTCCGCTTCCATATTTGGAGGAGTTCGACGCGGCGACCCGCACACGATAAGAGAAGATTGTTGGGCATATTGACCTCTCTATTGTTGAGTGCCCATGAATTCGGGCATCGTATCGGCATTGGCGTGAGCTATGCCGCTTCGCTTGAGTACGACGGCAACGGTTTTGAATAATATTTTGAGATCTAACAAAAGAGATGCATTTTCTGCATAATAAGTATCGTAGGCGAATTTTTCTTCCCACGAAAGGGCATTGCGGCCGTTGACTTGGGCTAGCCCTGTGACGCCAGGGCGCACCCATTGCCGTTTCCGCTGTTCGTCGTTGTATCGGTCGAGGTATGCCATCAGGAGTGGGCGCGGTCCGACGAGGCTCATGTCGCCTTTGAGCACATTCCAAAGCGTGGGCAATTCGTCGATCGATAGGGAACGGATCTTTTTGCCAAATGGCGTGAGGCGTTCGCCGTCGTATTTGGCATCGATCGTGGCATTGTCTGGGGCATTTTTCATCGATCGGAATTTGCATAGGTCGAAGGGCTTTTCGTCGAGCCCTGGGCGCTGTTGCCGGAAGATGATGGGCGTGCCCAAGTAGTGCCATACGCCGATGGCGGTTGCCGCCATGATTGGACTCACGACGATGAGGCCTGCCAAGGCGGCGCAAAAATCGAACGTTCGCTTCGTCGCGCGATAAGCCAATGTTCGCCAAGGCGTGGGGGCGATCTGCGCAATATCGTCGAGGAATGCGCGCCATTGGGTGGCTAGATTGGGCAAATCGATGCGTTCGGCAGCGGCGTTCGCGCCTTGCCGCAGGGCGTCGTTGTCGGCGAAGGCAAGGCGTTTGAGCGCGTCGACGCATTGGGCAATGTCGCCAGGCTCGACGACGATACCGCACGGCGTTTGGGCATCGTTTTCGATGTCTCCGTGCATGATGAGTTGGGCTAAATCGCTGTTTTGGGGCGATATGGCGAGTTGTATGGCATGAGCCGCAAGCGCACTCTGGACTTTGCTTGGAATGCTCGTGGCGTAGGCTTTGGACGTGAGCGACGAGAGGGCAACGTCGGTTTTGATGAGCAAATCTGCCCAAGCGTCATCGGGGAGCGGATCGATGATGCGAATGCAGTCGTCGTATTTGTCGAGCCATGCCGATTGGATTTCGGCAATCCCTGGCCCCGATGCCGCAAAGACAAATCCGACTTGTCGGCGTTCGTCGGGGGTCATGCCGTCGATGAACGATGGTATGGCATGTTTGAACGTCTCGACATCGTGCATGCGCCCCATATTCCCGACATACGAAAAAATCGTTCTTCCATCCATCCAGTCGACGAGATCGCGAGGAAGTGCACCGTGAAGCGAAGAAAATTCGCTTTGATTACCACCTGTTGGAATTGTCTTCGTATTCGGATTGACGCCGTATCGTTCTTCGGCATTTTCGCGCAGTTTTTTGCCAATGTGTACGACGCCATCGGCATGTCGAATCATGAGGCGGTTAGCCCAAGTCATGAGCCGCGAGAGCCAAGGTTTATCGATTCCAGCAACTTCGAGTGCATCGGGATAGATATCGTACATGAGCGCGACGACGCCGCATCGATGCAATGGGCGCGTGGCGACGAGAAAATGCGGCAAAAAGAAGGGATTTGTCGTCGCAATGACGACGGGTTTATGACGAGGATGCCCAGCCGAAGACGTACACGATGCTTTCAATGCCGAGGCAAAGGCACCGATAGGTTCGAGAGCAAACGACGCCAACCGCGTGCCGATGCGTCCAATAGCTCCCGATTTGAAGTGTTTCCGATAAGATTCGGGCGTAAAGAGCGAATGGACTTTAGCCGCGATGCCGATATCGTCGAGGGCATGCGCAAGCCGCGCATGGGGACCTCCGCCAACCGAAGAAAATATTTCTGCTAAGCATTTGTAGTGCATATTCTTCTACCTATTTGAATTTTAACGAAATCTTCATCTGTTTTTCGGATTGTGTTGACGCCATATCGATGGTTTTGAAAATGGGGGTTGTGTCGCTCGATATGGCAGAAAGCCACGGTTTTAGAGCGATGTTTCCTTCGAGGATCGGAGGATTGGCGACCGTTTTGTCGGCGCCATCGCCGTCTTGCGCTGCGCCATTTGGGAACAATTGTTTGGCGGTTGCGTATGTTTCGTCGTCGAAGGCGATGGCGATGACGCCTTTAGCGTATGCGGCATGAAATTGTTCCATGGCGGCGTGCAATATGCCGTCTTCAAGAGTTATTGAAATCTTGTCGGAAGAAATGGCGCGTTTGAGAATGTTGAGTTTTGCGAAGAAGGCATTGGATTTTTGAGGCGATTTCATGGCTATGCCGATAGCAGGGCGCCTGATATCGTTGCCAAACCAGATCGCCGAAATCGTCGCTATGTTGTGAATGACTTGATCGGCGACGTCGATTTTGAGCAGTTTCTGCGTCAATTTTCCCTTGATGTCGTCGTACTTCTTTCGATCTCTCTCGCCGATAAAAGTCAGAGCGAGCGCTTCGAGCGCGGCACTGTCGATGCTTGCCGTGATTTGTGCGGTTGGGGCTGTCTCGGTCAAGCGGAGGCTTGGCGCTTCGTCGATGGCGAGTGTCGCGATGGCGGCGCCGATAGGTGCGCCTGCGATGAGTTTTTGCTGCCATGTCGCCGTGAGGTCGATTTGTGCCGAGTCTTTAGACAAATCGATGCCTATCGTTGCGTTATCGACGTATTCGCCGACTTTTGCGGCGACGTTTTTGCCATTTGGTGCCAGTGAGGCGATCGATGGCGGGCGGGCAATGATGCCGATGGGCGATTGTGCAAGTGCTGTCGAAAACGATTCGACGTCGTCGTGGCTCAGATGCGGTCGTTCTGCGTCTAAGATGTTATTGAGCGCGTCACATATCGAAGAATTCGATTCCGTTTTGGGGAGTTTCGCCGCGATCACGGCAATGTCGTCACTGACATAGAGACAGGCAAATTCGCGATCGAGTACGTCGATGGCTGTATAGGTACGATCGCCGTATTGGGCGTGGCGATACGATGGGCGCCCAAATTCTTCGTTCGTTAGCGTGTCGAACCATTTGAGGAAGAGGTTGCGTTCGTCGATCGAGGCGATGGCGAAGAATTCCCCATTTGCCGCACCCACGGCAAATCCAGAATTGAGATTCATGCCGTCGTTAAAATAATCATTCGGGTTCGATGGATCGAGTTTATAATGCTTTCCGAGATCGGAGAGCGTTGAATCGATGTCTTTTTGAGCGATGACGTCGTAATGCCTAAAGTTATCGATGGCATTGGATGCTGAAACGTAGCCAGAGACGGCGATCCAATCGAAGTCGACGGGTATGTATGGTGCGAGTTGCGATAGGGTTTGGGCTGCATGTTTCGGGTGTGTATCGGGCATTTGCCGTGTGTTTGCGGCGACTTCGTCGACTTTTTTCGTCGAGCACGACATGGCCATCGTAGCTATGAGTACGGTGACCATTATGGCAATGGCTCGTGGCGCAAAGCGAGTGCATGCATTTGTCGCAAATCCCAGTAGGTGGGAGTTTTGCGTACTTTGGCGATCTTCGGTAAAAAGGTCGCGTGAACGCGCGATTTTTGATTTCGCAGTGGAGTTTTGAGTGTTTATAGCACTTTGTTTTCGAGGCATGATATGGACTCCATGGAAACGAAGCGATGTGTTTGGAATGCCGTGTATAAGTCGTGTGAATTGGCGCCATTTTGACCATTGTTATCGGCGCCATGCCCGAGAATACAGTGAGTAGAGGGCATCGAGGCATTGATGGTGGGCTTTTATCATCATTTGTGTGCGGTGTTGTTAAAAAACTGATTTTGATTTATGAAATACGGTGCGATGATATATATTTGTGTGCGTTTTGCGCACAGTTTTGAGCCGAAAAGGTGAAGCGGTATATCTATGTCAGACGAGAGAGAAATGAATTCCGAGCTTGATTTTTTGAATGATGATTCGAAAGACGTCGCATCGTCGGCGTCGGAAGGTATCGATATAGGTGATTTTGATCTCAAGCTCTCGGATGATCTTTTGGCCGAAGCGTTAAAAGCGGTCGATATGACGAATGTTGCAGAATCATCTGCAGATGTGCCGCGCGCGTCGCAAGGCGCAGGCTTGCCGAGCCAAAAGGCATCAGTTCCGGGTTTGCCGAGTCCGAAAGAGCCAACCCTCGGTTTACCGAGTCCCAAGGCATCAGTTCCAGGTTTGCCGAGTCCGAAAGAGCCAACCCCCGGTTTACCGAGTCCCAAGGCATCAGTTCCAGGTTTGCCGAGTCCGAAAGAGCCAACCCC
>OQWM01001530.1_pt1 | contig 15875 bp, 28 predicted proteins | sample 1691531 | NCBI WGS metagenome assembly OQWM01 (sample SAMN03418257, study PRJEB22391) | human gut metagenome | biome: human-gut; feature: organic feature; material: feces | host: Homo sapiens | place: Tanzania | collected 2013-01
CTTCATGATGGCGATCTCCTCCCGGCGGGTAAAGGTGGCAAGCTTGATGGTGTTGGAGATGATGAAGAGCGAAATGACCACCAGGATGACCACCAGGATGGTGGCCAGCACCGACGCCACGTTGCGCACCAGCACAAAGCCGCCGGCGATCTCCGACTCCGCCCGGTAATTCGCCACCCCCGGCAGCGCCGCCACCTGCTTCACCGTCTGATCAAAGGCGGTCAGGTCGGAGACGTGGATGGCGAAGCGGTCCCGGAATACGGTGTCGGGAAGGCTGGCGTACAGCCCGTCTGTCCTGCCCTTGAGATACTCGGCCTTGGCCTCCTCCTTGGAGTGGAAGGTGACGGTGCTGACGTTGGGGATCTGCTTGATCCGGGCTTCAAGGGCGGAAATCTGCTCGTCGGTATAGCTCTCGTCGATATAGGCGAGAAATTCGTTTTCGTTTTCCAGCTTGCCCATCATCCTGTCTGCGTTGATGGCCACCAGGGAAAAGGAGCCCATGATGATCAGGCACGCCACCGTCATGCACACCGCCGCAAAGGACATCAGCCCATGGGAGAGGATGCTGCGGCCGCCCTCCGCGATCAGGTATCCAGCGTTAAACCTCTTTCTCATTGCCGTAATAGCCCCCCTGCTCGTCGCTGACGATCTTTCCGGCCTCGATGGCGACCACACGCCGGGAGAACCGGTTGACCAGCTCTTTCTCGTGGGTCACCACCAGCATGGTGGTCCCCATGGAGTTGATGCGCTCGAGGAGCGTCATGATCTCAAGGGAGCGCTGGGGGTCCAGGTTGCCGGTGGGCTCGTCGGCGATGATCATCTGCGGGTTGTTCACAAGGGCCCGGGCGATGGCCACCCGCTGCTGCTCGCCGCCGGAGAGCTCGTCCGGATGGGCGCTGACCTTGTCCTTGAGGCCCACAAGGGGATGCGCCGGCGCATTTCCCGGCCGGAGGCGCCGATGACCCGCATGGCAAACTCCAGGTTCTGCCCCACAGTCTTTTTGTCGATGAGACGGAAGTCCTGGAAGATGACCCCAAGGGTGCGGCGCATATAGGGGATCTGCCAGCGGCGGATGTTGCTCAGGTTATAGCCGTTGACGATGACCCGGCCCTCGGTGGCCTGGGTCTCCGCCGTCAGCAGCTTGATGATGGTGGACTTGCCGGAGCCGGAGGGCCCCACCAGAAAAACAAACTCCCCGTCCTCAATGCGCAGATCCATCCCCCGCAGCGCCTGGGTGCCGTTGCTGTATTCCTTATATACGTCCGTAAGTCGTATCATCGCAAACCCCGCCCTGTGCCGTGTGTTTCGCCCCCCCGAGCCGGGCGGCATGATTATGTTTATTATATCCGCTCCGCCGCGACCAGCACGGTCATCAGAACGCCAAAACACAGCACCCGTGCCACGCTCGCCGCGCGGGTGCGTCCGGTAGAGCTGCATCCAGTGCGCGTCGCCCGTCACCTTCCCCGCGAGCGCGTAGACCATCGCGAGGCGCGCCGCCTCGTGCGGCCAGATCTCCGGCCCCCACATCGTGCAGATGCCCCGATAGTCCTTCTCCGGGCTGTCCGCCAGGCCGAAGTTCCACCCGTGCGCCGCCGTCACGCGCGCCTCCATGAACGCCGCCACCTCGGCGACGCGCACGCGGTACTCCGCAACGATCTGCGGGTCGGCAAGGCCGTCCGCCGTCACGTAGCGCCAGAGGCCGTGGACCCAGTGCGTGTACTGGTCGCGGGGAATAGGGAACGGGATGGTCGCCACACCGTATTCCGGGTGGCTGGGGTTACTGAGAACCGCTTGAATCATCATTTTTGTTTTCCTCCGATCCGTTGATTTTGTTCATTCTGGTCCGCAGGCAGGTCCCGTCCGCGCCCCAGCAGAGAAAACCGTGGCGGGGATAGGGGCAGTCCTTGCAATCCGGGGAATGGCTGCAAACAGGCTCCGGCAGCGGCTCCTGCTGAAAGCCGGGGAAGTGCGGAAGAATGAGTTTGAAGTGGATCGTGCCGTAAATTTCCATCATCTTTTCCTCCTCGTAAAATAAAAAATGCCGGACATTTCTGTCCGGCCTGCGTGGATACTTATTTCATTGTCATGCCGCTCTGTTCCGGCGCATCCCGCTGCCGCGGCACATTCGGGGGCAGCAGTCCGCCGACCTGTTCCATCAGCTCCGCCAGTTCCTGATCCCGTCCGAAAGAAAGGCTTTCATCCTGCTCGCGGACGAACGCCAGCGCGCGGTAGATCTCCGCAAGCTGCTCCGGCTCAAAAAGGGCATCTTTTTGAACAAGCCCGCTGCGCACGGTGAAATCGCGTTTGGCGGCTTTGTAGTCGTCCTGAAAATAGTGCCCTTGATGGACGCCTTTGCGGTCGAAGTCCCACTCCCAAGTCACGAATTGCACGCCGCGTTCGGTGGGGTGGCCCGCCAGCACTGCGTCACCGAAGTCAGCAAGGATGCGGTAGTCACCAGTGAGATCGGTCGCCTTGAGCCGCGGGGCAGTTTCCAGAATCGCCATGTATTCTGAAGTCATTTTAGCAGTGTCGATCACCGCCTGCAAAGTGTCCTGCGCGCCGAGGGCATCGACACGCTCCTGCCGGTACAGCACGCTGCCTTTGCCGGAGATACGGCAGAGGTCGCTGCCGTTCCATTTGACGGGGAGCTGCTGATCCTCCGCGGGCATGGTTTCAAAATCCATGCGGCGAAGGCGGATACTGGTCTCTTCGAGGTAACGGAGCTGTGCCGTTTCATTTTGACTGTCCATTTTGTGTTCCTCCTGCAAAAAAATAAGCCGGAGCATCCTAAAAATGCTCCGGCCGGTTGACGGATTAAGTTGTGAAATGAAAAAGGGCGCCTATTTGATGGCTTCGACGAAACCAACAAACAGACGCCTGAAAGATCGTATGAAATTTTGAGGAAAAATCGCTCTATTCTGCGCCCGCAAAAAGGGCGCTTCTTTGAATTCTGCCCTTGAAATCGCAAAAGGGGGAGTTCGAATCTCCCCAGTTACCAAAATAACGCGAAAATATCTTTTTTTCTGAGTGCGGAATTTGAAAGAAAAAAAGGTGGCAACCCTTTGGTATTCTAAGCATTCCGCTTAAAATATCCGAATTGTTGCCACCTTTTGGTGGAGCAGAGCAGAGCTTAAACGAACACTCAGCCTCGTTATTCTCTACTGCGTTAACTGCGGATTCTATTGGGATCTGGATTGTATTTTTATTGCCGGAGAAGCTGAACACCAGCCGCAGATCATCGTCATAAGCATACACCGCGACCAGGAATGTGTCAAATAGGCGCGCTTGGTACTTCTTATCGTGAACATCGCCATCTCGGAACATCTCCAAGCCAGATATAATGTCATCGCGGCTGACAGTCACGATGTCTGCCCGAGCCGCTGCGATATTAGCTTTGATGGTAGCGCGCTCAGACTCCAGCTCGACCAGCCTGCTTTTCGTGGTTTCGGTGATGATGCCCTGCTCGATTGCCGACATGATATTCTTGATGCCGCGCTCCGTTCCGGCGAGCTGGTCTTCCAGAATGCCGACCTTACTCTCGGCCTCCTTGCGCTCGTTGTAGGCAACTGTGCTGTCAGCGATCCACTCGATAACATCGTCTTTCAGCGCGTAGTCCTTGATGGCCTGCGCGACCTGCAGCTCGATTTCATCCCGGCGTACATTCTTCTTGTCGCAGGTCTTTTCTGTTCGGTGCTTCTGGCAGACATAGTAGTAATGCAGCTTTCCGCTCCGGCCAGTGCCGGAGATGCCCACCATGGGGCTTTTGCACTTCCCACAGAAAAGTTTGCCGGTGAGCAGATAGTCACCATTGACTCTATGCCGGCCTTGCGGATTTTTCTTCGTGGTGATCACCTCCTGGACTTTGAAGAAGAGTTCGTCGCTGATGATCCGCGGGATGCCGTCTTCTTTGCGGACATCGCCGTAGATGTAGATGCCGCGGTATCTCTCGTTGGAAAGTATCTTTTGGAAGCTCGACCGCCCCCAGGGGCGATTGTACGAGGTTTTGATGCCCCGGGCGTTCAGACTGCTCATGATGTCAACAAAAGGCTCGCCAGCGGCGACGCGGGTAAATATCTCCCGGATAACTGCGGCTTTAGGCTCGTCGATGACATAGTGCAGCGTGTCATCCCGCTTGTAGCCATAGGGCAAGTGACCGTTGGCCACCATGCAGTTCGAGGCATTGTCATACAGGCCGCGCCGAATGTCTTCGGCCATATTTTCGGAATAGAACTGGTTGACATTCATCATCGAGCGGGCGGCGAAGCGGCCGGCAGCGGTGTCGTCGAAGTCCTCTTCCACATAGAGCACACGGACGCCCAGCTCTTGAAGCCGGGCTTCGTTGATCAAGGCCTCCAGCATATTACGCCCCATGCGGTTAGACTTCCAGGCGATTACATAGCGGAACTTGCCTTTGGCCGCGTCCGACATCATGCGCTGGAAGTCCTTGCGCTTGTCGGTGCGGCCGGACACAGCGCGGTCGGCATAGGTGTCGATGATCTTGATGCCATACTCCGCCGCCAGCTCGTAGCCCTTTTCAAACTGCTGCTCTACGGAAATGTCTTTCTGGTTGTGGCTACTGTACCGGCCGTAAAGAACGCCCGGTTCTTCGGTTTCCAGCTTCTTGCCCCGTTTCGGCTTGGCCGGGTGCTTTGTAGGTTTTTTAGGCACAGCGCCACCTCCTTCTTCTAACGATAGATTTCCTAAGATAGAAATACAGAAACAGATAACAGTTTACAGATACAGTACCAGTTACAGATACAGAGACAGTAACAGTGCGCGCCCGATCGCGCGCACCCGCGCACGCGCACGCGAGGTATAGCTATGGTATGGATACGGTATAGATACCCTATCCATAGGGTATCAGATGCCGAGAAGCTGGCGCTTCTTCGCATCGAATTCCTCTTGCGTCAGAATGCCATCGTCGAGCAAACCTTTCAGTCCGCGGATCTCCTCAACGACAGAAACAACCTTGCCCTCCGACACAGTGGTCTTTTCTGTGCCGAAGTTTGAAACATAATCCCGGATCTGGATTGCTGTGTTTAATTCGGATTTCGTGAAGAAAAAGTTCTGCTCGGCACCAAGCGCGGCGCTGATGCCAAGGCCTAAACTGACGCCCGAGCTGGCGGCTTGCGCCGTGCGGAATGTAATGGACCCGGGGCTGATGGCTCGCGGCTCTTTCAGCGAAAAGGACTGGATTTTAGAGATGGGATAGGTGTCCTCTTTCCTCTTCGCTTCGACGATCAAATTAGCCCCCTTGATATGCAGCGTAAAGCCATTCATGCATTTCAAGGTAATATCGGAATTATCCATTGCAAGGCATCCTCCTTTTGGTTTCGTACTTCTGCATAATAAAAAGTCCGTCGAAAGTGATAATATATCTTTTTTAACAAAAGTGACCAAATTCTGCTATACTGTTGATACTGTCGGCAGGCAATTTAACGAAAGGGGACAATTTACATGAGAGAACTGCGCTGGGACGATGTGCGAGGGATCTATCTGCGCCTGCCGCCGGAAAAACAGCAGGACTTTACTGCTTATCTCCGTTCGTTGCGAGATAACGAAGGTAGTTCAGAGCCTCCAACCGCTGAGCCTCGGAAAGAGACTCAAACAACTGCATAGCTTCAATTTCGTGCTCATCTCCGGCGCCAGGGATGAGCGCGTTTTTTTCGCTCTCCTCCTGGAGCAGATCCACCGGCATATCGTCAGCCTGGAGAAACAGGTCGTTAAGAGTCATGCCCATGCCCTGGGCGATTTTTTTTAGAGCGGTCAAGGACGGGGTCACCGGAAGCCCTGTCTTGGGATTGCTATTCCGCTCCAGCATGGAAATATAGCCATTCGACAATCCGCACATATTAGCAAATTGCCGTTGAGAAATACCGTGTTCTTTGCGAAAATCCATTACTAATTCTCTAAGTGTCATGGTTTTCTTCCTCCCTCGCGTGTTTAATATATTATACATTGTGAAGCGTGGCGTGTCAATGCAACTGTGAAATTTATTGAACAAATTTTGTGCAACCCACTTGACAGGCTTTTATGCGTGGTGTACTATGTCTGTGTAATCGGTTGAACGCTTCGTCAACCAAGAAAGGAGGAATTCAAGTGGGCTACAAGATCAAGGAACTGCGCGAAGCTCTGAAAATGACCCAAGAAGAGCTTGCGGAAAAGAGCGGAGTGAGCCGTGGCACCATCTCTGCGCTTGAAAATGGCGTGGATCGGACTACGACATCGAAAACGCTGGTCAAGCTCGCGCAGGCACTCAACACCAGCGTAGACCGTATTTTTTTTACCGAGGGTGTTTAATCGGCTAAACACTTGACGAGGAGGTGACCGATTTGAGCAGCACTCGCTGTTGCAACGATTGCCCGATACCCCTCGAAGGTGAGCTGGTAGATGAAGTACATATCCGCACAGAAGACATTCCCGAGTTCATGCGGGACAACCTGGCCGCCGCGACGCTGGACCTGATCCACTCGATACTGCGCCAGCCGGGAGGCCGGGAGGCGCTGGACGCGAGGACTGCCGCCAGACACGCGGCCAAAGCCGCGAAATGAAAGGAGCTGAAAGAATGGCATATTACCGGACTTGCCCGCTTTGCGGGAGCAATAATGACCCGGGCGAAGCCTGTGATTGCCGCGAAACGAAAAAAGAGGCCGCCCCGCTGCATCGGGAACGACCTCGGGCAAATGCTTACCCATTGCCAGTTTATCAACCGTTTTGCCCTAAGTCAAGGGCGGAGGAGGTGCGACCGTGGCTGAAGAGTTGAGAGAGCTGCGGCTTTCCAAACAGATCCCCGCCAAGGACATGGTCGCTGTCGTGCAACAGATTTATCCCAAGTACGACAAGACCGTCCAGAGCAAATGCGAAAACGGCGAGGTTTACGGCGTAAGCCTGCGTCCGGATGCGATGGCTGCGCTCTACGCGCACTTCGCCCCGGAGGTCGTGGAGCAGCGCAAAGCCGCCAAGAAAGACGCGCACCGTCTGACCTGTCGTATCTCGGCAAGGCTTGAAACTGCTGACTACGAGGCGTTGCAACAGCTTATTGCCGCCGATGGCTACGCTACCACGCAGGACTGGCTGACCGCCATTGTTCGCCGCTACATCGCAAAGGCAGGTGACGCCGAATGAGCTACGACCTGCCGGATCATCCCGTCATCCAGAACATGGAGCGCACCGGCTACCCAAACGGCAAAGAGCCGGAATACCCGCGTTGCCCCATCTGCGGTGAAGAGTGCGAGGACATCTACAAAGACAAAGATTTGAATATCGTCGGCTGCGATATCTGCATCAAGCAGTCTGACGCCTGGGAGGAGCCAGAGTGCTTCCCCGGAAAGGAGTAATGATGAAAGGACTGGTTATCACCACAGACAACCTCATGCGGACGGAGGAATACACTGCCCCGCTGCATGAGAGCATCGGAAAGACGGTCGGCGGCTGGATCGAGGTTGTCCACCCGAAGCTGCTGCCCGCCCCGTATTGCATGATCGTCAACGAGGAGGGCCTGTTGCTCGGTCTGCCGCTGAACCTGCTCGGGAGCATTCTCTATGAGAGCTTCCGTCACGGAAACCCCATCGTCGGCAATCTCGTGCTCTGCAAAGAGGGCTTTGTCGAGGGCGAGCGCGACATCGTCGGTCTGGACGATGACGACCTCAAATGCCTCGGCGCGCTGATTTCCGCCGTAAGCGGCGGCGGGGTCAAGTGGGAAAGTGAGGCGCAGTAATGGCAAGGTATTTCTTCACCTACGGCACGGACGGTCAGCCGTTTGTCGGCGGCTGGACGGAAGTCGATGCCCCGGATGGCCATGCGGCCTGCGCCGCGTTCAGAGCCTACCACCCCGACAAGACCGAGGGCCTGGTGAACTGCTCCAGCATCTATGACGAGGAGCACTTCAAGCTGACTGAAATGTACCGGAAAGGCAATTTTGGCTTCCGGTGTCACGAAATCATCACCCTGCGGCGCAAAGCCGCTACCGACTGAAAGGAGCTATCACAATGATTAGAAACCCCAACGATATCCAGGAGGGCGCGAAGAAGATCCGTATGCTGATTGCTGGCTACCCCGGCATTGGCAAGTCCACGCTGGCGCTGTCCGCCCCGAACCCGCTGCACATTGATGTGGACTTCGGCATTGACCGTATCGAACCGCGCTACCGCAAGCCGTACATCCAGCCCAAGAGCTATGACGAAATCCTGGGCGACCTCACTCCCATGAACCTCCAGGACTTCGATACCCTTGTCTTTGACACCGGCGGCAAGCTTATTTCCCTCATGTCTCTGTGGGCCATCAAGAAAGACCCGAAGTATGGTCAGCGCGACGGTAGTCTCTCCCTCAAGGGCTATGGCTTCGTCGGCAAGGAGTTCGTTCGGCTGATGGACTACTGCTTCTATGAGCTGCAGAAGAACATCGTCATCGTGTTCCACGCCACCGAGGAGAAAGACGGAGACAACACCCGCCTCCGCATCAAGGTCGAGGGCCAGACCAAGAACAATGTTTGGGAGCCTATGGATCTGGGCGGCTTCGTGGAGATTTACGGCAACGACCGCACCATCGGCTTCTCCAACTGCGAGCGCTACTTTGCCAAGGGTACGCGCGGCATCTCCGGCATTCGCAAAATCCCCGCGCTCGGCCCGACCAGCCCGAACGACTTCCTCACGCGGCTGTTCGACGAGTACAACGCCAAGGCGACTGCCGAAGTCGAGCAGAACGCCGTTGACCAGGCTGCCTACGAGGCCGCAATGGTCGAGGGTACCGCCATCATCGCCGGCATTGTTGACGCCGACACCGCAAATGCGGCTATGCCAAAGTACCAGGCCATCAAGCACGCGCTGACCTCCAACAAGGAGCTGGGCGTCATCTGGAACAAGAAAATCAAGGAATGCGGCCTGTTCTTCGACAAGGTTTTGAAGAAGTACACGCCGGCGCCGGGAGAGGAGAAGGAGGCGGAGTAATTGGCTCGCTATCTGATGACGCATTCGCTTCTGGCCTCCTGGCTCTACACCATGAAAGAGAACCCTTACGAGGATTTGACCACAGAGCGCGACCCGATGGGCGAGTTCATGCTGACCCTGCGCCGGGAGCCTACCCCCACGACCGAAGCCATGCAGAATGGCATCGACTTCGAGGATTTGGTAACGGCCATTCTCGCCGGTCGCGCCGATCCGAATGCTCAGTGGTATGACGCCGCCGAAAAGGTAGCGCGCCGCTGCTCTGGCGGTGTCCTCCAGTACAGGGCGAAAAAGCCCATCGAGGTCGGAGGTATGAACCTGCTTCTGTATGGGCGGCTGGACTGCCTGAAAGCTGGAAATATCATCGACATCAAGTTCACCAAGAGCTATGACGTCGGCAAATACTTCTCCAGCACACAGCACCCCACTTACTTTGAGCTGATCCCCGAAGCCCGGCAGTTTACCTACCTTGCCAGCAACGGAAGCGCCGTGTGGCCAGAAACCTATCGCCGCGAGGAAACGCCCAGCATTTTCCCGGTCATTTCGGACTTTCTCGACTGGCTGCGGGCGGTCGATCTGCTCGAAGTCTACAAGGAGAAGTGGAAAGCGCTATGAACGGCAAGCTGAAAGAATGGTCGTTCTCCCGCACTGGCGAAAGTGTGCTCACCATTACCACCCGCGAGAGCTGTAAAAAGCTCTGGGATGCCCTCGGCGAAAAGGAAGTCACCTTTTCCATCAAGAAGCGGGTCACGCCTCGGAGCCTCAACGCCAACAACTACGCATGGTCGCTGATTGAACAGCTGGCCGTGGCGGTCAAGTCGGACAAGGACTCCGTTTATGAGGATATGCTCCGGCGCTACGGTACCGGCGAGAGCTACATCGACGATGCCGGAAACGAGTGCAAGGTGCTGTTTTCTCTGCGCGAGGGCGTCCCGCCTGCGCTGGTGGCGCGCCACTACGCAGAAACCGGCGTTGGCTATGTCGATGGGAAGAAATTCATTCATTACCGTGCCATCAAAGGCACCAGCGAATATTCCACCAAGGAAATGAGCGTTTTTCTGGACGGTATCATTTCCGAATGCCAGGAGCTCGGCATTGAAACCGACACTCCCGAGCAGATTGCCAAGTACAAGGAGGAATGGCAACCGTGAGGAAAGTTTATTGCGACTACTGCGGCCGCGAGGCCGAGTTCGTCGACAGCAAAATCATTTACGGGAGGAGCTACGGCAAAATCTACCTCTGTCGAAACTGCATGGCGTATGTCGGCGTTCACAAGGGCACAGACAAGCCCCTCGGCCGGCTCGCCAATGCGGAGTTGCGGAACTGGAAAAAGGCCGCTCACGCCGCCTTTGACCCCCTGTGGAAGTACGGCCGCTTCCGCGGCCATCGTAACGCAGCTTACGGCTGGCTCGCCCAGAAGATGGGATTGCCGGTAGAAAAGACCCACATCGGAATGTTCGATGTCGGCCAGTGCCGCAAGGCTATCGAAATCATCGAAAGAGAGCGGAAAGGAGATCGCTATGGAAGATAACAGAAAGACCCCCTCCGAGCTGGTGGCGGATCTGATGCTTGACCCGGGCTTCGTGCTCGTCCCCCAGGATCGCTACGAGGAGCTGATCCGCGCCGAAACTGAGCGCGATGTGCTGGAGGAAACCATTATGGGCAACAACAGCTACAACACTGACAAGGTGCTGGAAGCTATTCAGCAGGCGCGCAGTACGCTGCGCCGCATGAAGATGCTGGCGGAAAAGGCGGCTGATAAGCCGGAGGCTACGACCGATGCTGAATAAAATCATCGTCATGGGTCGCTTGACCCGCGATCCCGAACTGCGCCGTACGCAATCCGGCCTTTCCGTGGCAGGCTTCTCCCTGGCGGTGGATCGTGACTTCAAGGACAAGCAGACCGGCGAAAAAGCGACGGACTTCATCGACATCGTTGCATGGCGCCAGACCGCTGAATTCGTCTGCAAATACTTCGCCAAGGGCCGCATGGCTGTGGTGGAGGGGCGTCTGCAGATCCGCGACTGGCAGGACAACAACGGCAACAAGCGGCGTTCCGCTGAGATTGTGGCCGAAAATGTCTACTTCGGTGACTCCAAGCGCGACGGTGACGGCGGCGGCTATCAGCAGGGCGGCTATGGGCCGCAAGGTGGATATCCCCCGCAGAGTCAGGGCTACGGCGCTCCGGGCGGTTCCTACGGCGCCGCTCCCGGCGGATACCCCGCTTCGGACTATGGCGGTGACTTCACCGAGATGGACGAGGACGACGGCGAACTGCCGTTCTGATACGGCCGCCCGGGAAACCGGGCGGCAACCCACCAAAGGAGGTGACATACTATGGCGAGCTATCGGAATATCAGCATGGATTTTTGGCAGGACAGCAAGGTCGTTGATGACTTCACACCCGAAGATCGGTACATCTACCTCTACTGCATGACGAACCCGCACACCAATCTCTGTGGGTGTTATGAGGTCAGCATCAAGCAGATTGCCAACGAAACGGGTTACAACAACGACTCCGTGGAACGCCTCTTGAAACGCCTGGACAACGCACACAATGTCATTCGGTACAGCGCGCAGACGAAAGAGCTGCTGATCCTCAACTGGTGCCGGTATAACTGGTCTACATCCGAAAAGCTCAATAAACCTCTGCTGGGTGAAATCCGCAAGGTCAAGAATGACCGCTTCCGTGAGTACCTGGCCGCGCGCTACAACGAGCGCACGACCGTCACCGCACAGTACAACCCGGCCGAGGACGAGCGCCCCGATGTTACGCGGCATAAGTACGGGGCCTACGGCTGGGTGCGGCTCAGCGTCGAAGAATACGAGCGCTTGTTGGACGATTTAGGTGAGGCCGAGTTGACCCGCTGCATTACCTATGTTGATGAAAGCGCCCAGAGTAACGGCAACAAAAACAAGTGGAAGGACTGGAACCTGGTCATCCGCAAGTGTAGCCGTGGCCGCTGGGGCTTGGAAAATGACGGTTCACAAGCGCGACAGCAGCGCCCGAGCGCGAGCGCCGGCGCGGTCAGTGACCTGCAAGCCCTCCACGGGTTGTTCAGTGAGGACGAGCTATGACCCGAAAAGAGATGACCGAGATATTCTCGGTGATGCTTCTGGCGTGGCCCAACGCCGAAATGTTCAAGGGCGGCGTTCAGAAGCTCGGGCCTACCATCGAGCTTTGGACTGCCTGCCTTCCAGATGTGGACTTCTGGCAGGGCCAGCAAGCGGTGATAAAGCTGTGCAGGGAATGCAAATTTCCGCCGAGTATCGCAGAGTTTCGGGAAAAGGCCGAAAAGGTACAGTCCGAGGTCAGCGCATCAATCGACATGGCTTGGAGCCATCTTCGGCTGGATATGCAGTTAGGCAAGACTCCGGAGGAAGCGGCGCAGGGGTGGCCGGAAGGCTCGGATGTCAGCCGCGCCATCGCAGCTATTGGCGGACCGTCCCGCTTGGTAATTGTCGAAACACATACGCTCGGAGATGGAACGGTTAAGACCTACGAAAAATACAACTACTCCGAGTTTTGCGCTGCCTACGAGAAAATTATACGCGAAAAAAGCGCCCTCGGTTCTGGCCAGCGAAAGGCGGTCAACCCGGGCATGAAGCAGATAGGAGGAAAAACATGAGTCGAAAAGTGAAAAGGAGGGCTTCGCTGGTACTGCTTATCTGCTTGATCGCGGTTCTGACCGGAATTATAGCTCTCCGTATTGGCAGCACCAGCACAGACCTTACACCGGAGCAGGCTACCAGCAAGTTAGATAACCCTGCCGTTGCAACGCCTGTGGAGCTTCTGGAAGTCGATTTGCAGGAAGCTGAGCAAGTTACGCCTACGGCAGAAACGCCCGCCCGCGTCGCGCGATACATAAACATTGACATGACCGACGAGGAGCTTCAAGAGCTGGCGGCAATCGTATTCTTGGAAGCAGGCAATCAGAGTGCCGAGGGTCAGCAGGCCGTGGTCGAGGTCGTTTTCAACCGAGTGTTGCACAGCGGCTTTCCCGATACCGTCCATGATGTGCTCCACCAGGGCGAGGACAGCAGTGTTCCGCAGTTCTCCACCATTTACGGCATTGGTTCAGCTACACCGACGCAGGCGCAGTATGACGCCATCGCCGGAGCGCTGTACGGAGATACGATCCTCGATGCCGATGTGGTCTTCTTCTCCCGCAACGGGGAGAACGACCGCGTCTGGGGGAAAATCGGAGATCATGTGTTCTGCCGCGAGTATATCTGGGGGTGAGCGCATGGCACGAAAGCGATTTGAAAGAGTCTGTGGGATCGTCGCGGCGCTCGGCTTCTTCCTGGTGCTCGGCACAGCTGGCGCCAGCGATTGCAACCTCATTCCAATGAGCCAGATACTTCGGCAAGGCTGTATCGGTATGGCGATGTTCGCCGGCGGACTTTGGCTTGGAGGGTATCTCTCATGAACGAGCAGAAAGACCCAAGGCGTCAGCTGCTCGGGAAAATTGCGAAGGCCCGCGGCAAGCAGTTCGAGAGCCGCCTGGACGACTCCTTTGCCTACTATGCGCAAAAGGGCTACGCCATCATTGAGAAGACACCAGAACCGATGCACCCCACGAAAAATCTCGGCAACGGCAAGTTCATCGCCTACTACGAGAAGCAGGCACAGCCGGACTACAAAGGCACCATCAAGGGCGGCAGGACAGTCATGTTTGAGGCGAAGTTTACCGCCGCTGACCGCATGGAGCAGAGTCGTGTGCTTCAAAGCCAGCAGGACTATATGGACAGGCACCAGGCACTCGGCGCTCGCTGCTTTGTCATTGCCGGCTTCAGCTCCGGCCTCGTCTACTGCGTTCCCTGGGATGTCTGGAAGACCATGAAGGCTCACTTCGGCCGAAAGTATGTAACAGAAGCCGATTTGGAGAAATACCAAGTGCAGACAGCGTGGAACGGTACGCTGCTTCTGCTCAACTGATTTGAAAGGAGTTCATTATGAGCGAAATTTCTATGTACGAAGCCCAGAAGAAGAAAATGCAAGGCTTGTGTGACGAGCACGACCTCGTCTACCGCTTCGAGAAAGATAAGTACCCCATCATCTTCACCATCAAGCCCGTGCAGGGCATGGACGCGCAGATCTCCATGCTGGAGAATGTCGAGGAGGTTGGCTACCGTAGCCCCGACGCCTCCATGTCTTGGATTTTTGAGGATGGCGGTCTGGACACGAAAGTCACCGGCGGCACCTTTACCATCAGCAAGACGCTCCGCACCAAGATCGAGTCCATTCTCGTCAAGATGATTACCTACTGGCAGCAGTATTTCTTCCGCGATGTCATGGAAAAGGGCGCGTTGCGCGCCGGGCTTATGCCGGTCATCGACGAGGACGAGGTTACGGACGATGAGGAGCCGGAGGAAGCCGATGACGATACCGAGGACGAGGAGTTCCCTGATATCGACCTTGACGACCCCGAAGTCCAGCAGGCCACAGCTATTGTGCGGGCCGAGAATAAAGCGACTGTAGCCCTGTTGCAACGCCGCATGAACATTGGTTACGCCCACGCCGCCCGTCTGCTTGATGCCCTGGAGGAGCTTGGTGTCGTGGGGCCGTTCAACGGAGATGACCCGCGAGAGGTCCTCCCCTCCGACGAGCCGGAAGACGAGGAAGGCGGTGAGGACTGATGGCGATGACCGCAACAAAAGGTCCGCAGACTGCCGGCCAGATGCGCCGTGAGGACTACAAGGCCATCAAGCACATGGACAAGGCGGCGCTGACTGCCTACCTCGCCCGCGTGTGGAAACGCGGCTATGACACCGGCTACCAGGCGGCGCTCAAATCGGCTGCTCCGCAGATGCGCGAGCCCGTAGCGGACGAGGAGGACTAAGCCATGAGAAACGCCCTGCGGCACATCAGAGGGGAAAGCCAGAAGAATATTATACGGCTCATAGAGGGGCTGAGCGGCAGGTACAACCGCTGGGATATTTGGCAGGACTTCATCATCATGTCTGCAACCGCGATTGCCAACACGATGGGAGGCCCGCAGGTCAAGGCCAGAGAGGAACTGTATCGCAGCCACGCAGAGAGGTATTCCGCCAAGGAGCTGGAAATCTTTGCGGATATGCTGTTTGAGGTCGTGGCCGAACTGGAACGCGACCCAGAACAGGACTTTCTCGGAGAGCTGTTTATGGTACTCGGGCTCGGGAACGAGTGGAAAGGCCAGTTCTTCACCCCTTACGATGTCTGCAGGGCGATGTCCGCTATTACCTCTTCACCGGAGGTACTGGCGAAAGATATTCAGCAGCGTGGCTGGATATCTGTGAACGACCCTGCTTGCGGTGCTGGCGCGCTGCTGATTGCATTTGCCAACGAGTGCCGGAGGCAGAATATCAACTATCAAACCTCGGTGCTGTTCGTAGCGCAGGATATAGACTTCCTCGCAGGCTGTATGTGCTACATCCAACTGAGCTTGCTTGGCTGCCCTGGATATGTTGTCATTGATGACTCCCTCCTGCGGCCGGCCACCAGCTATGACGCTCACGGCCTGTTGCCGAAAGATGGTCCGCAGGTCTGGTACACACCGATGTATTTCCGCGATGTCTGGCATTACCGCCGCATCGGGGCGCAAATGGATCTTCTGTTTCGGAACGCGGCCGAGCAGGTACCGGCAGATCCGCCGGTGCCTGCCTCGCCGCCCCTGTTTTCCACCCAGCTTTTCATCTTGTAGCCGTAGGAGCTGCTTCCTCCCGTCACTGCCAGCAGGAGTTGATTTAGAGTGACATACTCACCGGCCATCAGCACCTCGCCCAGGCCAAGACGCTGCGCTCTGACCTTGACGGCATTTGTTGTACGGTTGAGCTTCTTTGCGATGGCCGGGACAGAAATCTGCCCCCACTTTTCCATCAAATAATCTTCTTCCTCGGGCTTCCATGTCCGACTCCCGAGCGGCGGCTGCTGCCGCATTCCGTTTCCTCCCA
>OQWM01001533.1_pt1 | contig 15866 bp, 11 predicted proteins | sample 1691531 | NCBI WGS metagenome assembly OQWM01 (sample SAMN03418257, study PRJEB22391) | human gut metagenome | biome: human-gut; feature: organic feature; material: feces | host: Homo sapiens | place: Tanzania | collected 2013-01
TTTAACGAGCTTACTTTTTTAGTGAAAATAATGTGAACATCAAATACAAATTTATAAAAGGAATAATAAAAACACCCTTTTGATGCAATAATTCAAAAGGGTGCACAAACAGATATGCAGTTTAAAACAAAATTGTATATTATTGAAAATCGGATAATTACAGATTCTTTTCGTATATAAGTCTTAATCCCTCGAGTACAAGGTCGTCGTTTACGGTAATGTCTTTTTTGCAGAACTTTACAATGTGCGGTGCAAATCCGCCTGTTGCAACAAGAGTGCATTTCTGACCCGTTTCCGCTTCAAAGCGGTCGATTACGCCGTCAATCATTGCGGCATTGCCGTAAATTATGCCGCTGCGTATACAGTCGGCAGTGTTTGTTCCGATTGCCTTTTGCGGCGCAGAAAAACTGACCGACGGCAAAAGTGCGCATTTTGCGGTAAGTGCGTCAAGTGAAATCTGCACACCCGGCAAAATAACTCCGCCGCAATAAGCCTTGTGCTCGTTCATATAAAGAATGGTTGTGGCAGTGCCCATTCCGATTACGATTACCGGGCAGGGGTACTGTTCTTTTAAAGCAACGCACATACATACAATGTCCGAGCCTACGGCGCCGGGGTTGTCAAGGCGAATGTCAAGACCTGTTTTAATGCCCGGTCCGACAACCAAACTTTCTACATTTGCCACAGTAAAAATAGCTTTTCCGAGCAGGTCGGTTACTATGGGTACTACGCTTGAGATTATTGAGCCGTTAATTTCGTTTACATCAACATTGTTTATTCTGAATATAGTATAAAGGTCAACTGCGTAATCGTCGGCGGTTTTACTGCGATTAGTGGAAAATCTTAACTTCATAAGCAGTTTTTCACCTTTGTAAAGTGCAAATTTTATATTTGTATTGCCCACATCCGTGCAAAGCAACATAAATATCACCTCATTGTAATTGCTTGGAAAAAACATCCTGCATCTCTAAATTATATCGTATTTTTCCTTTTGTTTCAACTCTATTTTTAAATCTGTTTTGCTTATGGATGTAAATATTTGCCGCATTTGCGGATTTACTCGAAAAATGAAAAATTGTATTGTTTTTAGACTAAAGATGTTGTATAATAAAATATGCTTTAATTAATATAATGATATAATGAGGAAACAGCGTTTAATTATCTGTTGCTTTTTTTAGACGGGAGAGTGTATATATGGCAGATAAATACAACTTAGACTATTTTGATGACGACAGAGTTGCGGCTCAACGCAGTCAATACAGGAGAGAATACCGTCAGCCGATGAACAGACCGCCGCAAAACGGCAGAGGGCCTGTACCTAATAATCGAAATAATGTGCATCGCAAGCCGCCTAAAAGAAAAAGATTCAGCAGAAGACTTAGAAACCGCATTATTATTGTAAGTGTTGGAATACTTATATTAATACTTATAATCACAATGATTTCTTCAATGTTCAGAGCCTGTACCGGTTCGGACAAAAAAGTTGACAATAATTCCGATGGAACAATACCGCCTACACAGGTAGCAACCACTCAACCCGCAACACAAGCAGCAAACGCAGCGGCACTTAATTTTGTTACGCCTAATATTCAGGACGATAACACAACAGGATATATGGGTACAAACGCTTACATCTGGAACGGCGCCGCATATGAGCTTTTCGGCGGCGATGAATACAGAGCACAGCTTTATGCCGATTCAATCAACAGCTATCAGCAGAAGTTAAGCGGAATTAAGGTTTACAATATGGTTGTTCCCAATCATACGGAAATGGGACTTCCGCAAAGACTTAAAAACAGCTCCGCTCCGTCGGATTCACAGGCAGAGAACATCAAGCAGATTTATTCAAAGCTAAACAGCTCGGTTACTCCGATAAATGTTTACAACAAGCTCGCCGAGCACTGCAACGAGTATATTTACTACAATTCAGACCACCACTGGACAGGACTTGGCGCATATTACGCATATACAGCATTTGCCGAGGCAACAAATCAGGATGTTCTTGACCTCAGCACCTGTACCGAAAACAAGGTCGAGGGATTTACAGGTTCGTTTGCAAACACAAATGACGGACTTAAAACCGATACCGTAAGCTATTGGACATTCCCTTATAATGTTACAATGGATATTACGGATTCAAACGGCACTACATCAAACTACGATTCGCCTTATTATCAGTATGCGGAGGCGGGTTCAAATACATACAGTTTATTTATTATGGGCGACAATCCGCTCACAGTTTTACATTCGGATTCAGAAAAAGGCACAGGCAAGAAGATTGCCGTTGTCAAAGAAAGCTACGGCAACGCATTCTCACCGTATCTTACAAATAACTATTCCGAAGTTCATATTATAGATTTCAGATATTTCGGACAGAATCTTGCAGACTACTGCAAGCAGAACGGCATTACAGAGGTTCTTTACCTCAACGGCATTATGAGTGCAAATACTCAGGTACAGCTCGACAGTATGGACGGCTTACTGAATTAATTGTTGATTTTTATTTGAATTAAGAAAGGAGGCAGCGGCAATGCTTGCGGAAAATGTAAGAGTAAATGTGTTTGGCAAGGTCGGAAAAGGTTTTTTCTCCGCCTATGTTTCGGGCAATTCCTTTTCAAACAAAAGCGCTTATCTTGTTACACGCAAGGACAGAGTTGAAGAATACTTTGACGGTGTGGTTATTGCCGTTGCCAAATTTGAGGGACTCAAGGGCGATAAATTCATAGTCGCTCCGTACGGAGAGATTTATTACGAGCCGGAGCTTAAAAAAATACTTGCCCGCTTGCGTAATGTAAAAGTGGAGAGTATAAGAGGTGTCGGGACGCAGGGTGAACTCCTGCGGAATGTAGCTGTGGTTTTTGTCGGCGCTGGTGGCTGCCTCATAAACCTCGCCGTAATACTTGGCTTCAGCCATAGCCTTTTTCGCCCACACGCCGGTGTTGACGTAAGCGGCGTATTTTTTCGTGTGGAAGTTGGCCGCCGTCATCAGGAACTGCGTGCTGCCGCCGCCCTGGATGAACATAACCTCGTAATCATCGGGGATTTCCATCAGCTCACGCAGGAGTGCTTTAGTTTCGGCGTGCAGCGCAGCGTATTCAGCGCTGCGGTGGCTCATCTCGATAATGCTCATGCCGGTGTTGGCATAGTTTAAAAATTCTTCTTGGGCTTCTAATAATACTTCCAACGGCATGGCGGAGGGGCCGGCGTTGAAGTTGTAGGCGCGTTTCATAGTAAAATTCCTTCTTTCTTTTGGCATCGTTAGACGATAATGTGTCTAAAATCAAAAAGAGAAGCACATCCCTTTGGGACGAGCTTCTCTTCTTCTCGCGGTACCACCCAAATTGCCCGGGCAATATTGTGCAGCAGCTAAAAAAATAAGCCCTTCATCCCAAACTCATGGGACGAGGACTGCCTCGCGGTGCCACCCAGATTGCCTATGGCCAACTTTTAGTCGCTGTATCGGGCGTACCCGTCAAATTCATCACTTGCCGCTTCAGAGCGGAACAGATGTGCTTGCCTGCTGGCTTGCATCAACCGCCAGCTTTCTGAAAAGCGCCGCACGCTGCTTCTCCTTCATCGCGTTGGATATTTAAATGTTGTAGATGATTATAGCACTACTGGCGCAGGAGTCAAGCATTTTTGGAAAGATTTGTTGTGTATACATTTTTTTTAGGGGATTTGTAACGTAGGTTACAGAGTGTTGCTAAAAATTTGTTTATGTGGTAAAATATGTTTGACAACCGTGTTGCAGGGTGGCGTTGCCTTCCATTTCTTTTATAGAATGGAGGTGATGCTTATGAAAAAGTACGACTTTCAAGACCTTATGGCTTTTGGCGTATTTATTCTGGCGTTACTGACATTTATATTTCAGTTTAACAAATAATCCAGACATAAGAAAACCACCCCAAAACTTGCCGGTAGCGGGGTGGCTTTCAGACCACAAAAACTACTAAACAGGCAACCCACCTTGTTGCGAGCGCATCCAAGAAGCAAGTCCGAAGGACGCAGCTGATTGGCTAATGCGCTCCATGTGATAGCACCCCAAGAGGCGTAGCCGATTGGCTTGGTGCGAACCACTTAGGCGGTTGTCTTTCTTTACCTATAATATAGCACAAAGAAAAATTTTTTTCAAGTTTTTCTTTGTGTGCTTGCCAAATCCCCTCATTCATGATAAAGTAAATAAGACAAAAGCATACCAATCCGCTAGGGGCGCATTCTGCTGAGAGGACGTTGTCCGACCCTTTGAACCTGAATCTGGTTAGTACCAGCGTAGGAAAGCGAAGCTTGAGCAACACGCAGACAAACCGCTTTCTACGAGGAGGCGGCTTTTTTATTGTAATACCGGCAGAAGCGGTCAGCAGCAGCTTGGCTGAGTTATGCACATATCCACAGGTTTTTTAGCTTGTGGATAAGTAAGGAGGAAAAATCATGGCAACACAAATGCAATTAGCGCGTCAGGGCATTATCACTGACGCTATGAAAATCGTCGCAGAGCAGGAGCATGTAACGCCGGAGTTTATCCGTGAGGGCGTTGCTAATGGCACCATCGCTATTCCCTGCAACATCAACCATAAGAACATCATTCCGCGTGGCGTTGGTACGGGCCTGACCGTAAAGGTTAACGCCAACATCGGCACGTCCAGCAGCTATCCTGATCCGGCACCGGAGCTGGAGAAGCTTGCAGCAGCTATTGAAGCAGGCGCAGATTCCGTTATGGATCTTTCCACCGGCGACAATATCAGCGCCTCGCGTCAGGCTATCATCGGCGCATCCACCGTTATGGTCGGCACCGTGCCTATGTATCAGGTTACTGTGGAAACCATCAAAAAGCGCGGCGCAGTCGTAGAGATGACCAAAGAGGATATTTTCGACGTTATCCGTATGCAGGCGCAGGATGGCGCAGACTTCATGACCATTCACTGCGGCATCAACAGAAATGTGCTCAAGGCTTTGCTTGACGAAGGCCGTGAGATGGACGTTGTCAGCCGTGGCGGCAGCTTTATCACCGGCTGGATGCTGCACAACGACAAGGAAAATCCGCTGTACGAGTACTATGACGAAATTCTCGACATCTGCGCTGAATATGACGTAACCATCAGCCTGGGCGACGGCCTGCGTCCTGGCTGCATCGCTGACGCAACTGATCGTGCGCAGATTCAGGAGCTGCTGAACCTGGGCGAGCTCACGCAGCGTGCGTGGGATAAGGGCGTACAGGTTATGGTGGAAGGCCCTGGCCATGTGCCCTATAATCAGATTGCGGCGAACATGCAGCTGCAAAAGCGCCTCTGCCATGGCGCACCGTTCTATGTGCTCGGACCTCTCGTAACCGACGTTGCTCCTGGCTATGACCATATCACGAGCGCTATCGGCGGCACGCTGGCTGCAGTAAGCGGTGCAAACTTCCTCTGCTACGTAACGCCGGCAGAGCATCTGGGCCTGCCTGATATCAACGACGTGCGCGAGGGCGTTATCGCTACGCGTATTGCTGCTCATGCTGCAGACCTTGCCAACGGCAATAAGGCTGCCTGGGAGTGGGATCTGAAGATGGCGAAGGCGCGCAAGAAGCTCGACTGGCCGGCGCAGCTGGACCTGGCTATCGACCCCGTGAAGGCGAAGGAGTACCGCCAGCGCAAGAACAAATCCGACGATGAGGCTTGCTCCATGTGCGGCAATTACTGCGCTGTGAAGATCGTGGGCCAGTATCTGGAGGAGCATATGCGCAAGCATTAAAATTGTGCAGCGGCAGGTGGTAAAAGATTTGCCTGCTTGCTGCTTGTATAAGATATTGCTTGAAAAAACTGCACGAATGTGATATATTAGAAATGAAAAAAGACAACCGCCCACAAGGTGGGTTGTCCGATAAAGTGGTTATTGAAAGACTGCCCTTACCGGTCAAAGTATTGGGGCAGTTTTTCTATGCGCAATTACTTTTTGTTCTGAGAAACGAACGTCAGTAATGCCAGTATAAACAGTCCGAAAATCATAAGATCCTGGAAGGTGAAATATACCATAGACATCACCTCCATTCCAAGGGAATTTCGGTAACGCCACCCTGCAACACGGTTGTCAAAAATATTCTAGCATATAAACGTATTTTTGGCAAGAAAAGCCTAGTGCTTATCCCCCTGAAATATGCTATAATATAACCCCATCTTTGACAGTTGAATAATGGTAAAAGGCTCGGAAAGCGCATGGTTACAGCGTTTTTCGAGCCTTTTATGTTTGAAATTGTGAGTACTTTTTACTGCTTTTTCGTGAGCATAAAAATTTTTTTCATATCTTTTTTGCTAACAATTTGGTAGTCAGTATGAAAGCCAAAAGCTTCATGCAAACTATCTGTTAGGTCAGTACGTGTATAGCTTGGAATAAAACCTTCATCTCCAACGGCAGTTAAATTCATAGACCGTAAAGTTTTAATAATATCGGTGCTAGTATATTCAAAATTTAATTTTTTCTCTAAATAACGTAATAATATTAGAGATATGAAACAGGTCATAAAATGAGATTTTATGCGGTTATCTTTTTTGAGATAAACTGGGCGTGCTTCGAAATCTGTCTTCATAATACGAAAGCATTCTTCGATTTCCCAGCGGCTGTGATTTATTTTTACTATGTTGTAAGCACTTTCATCCAAGTTGGTGCAAACAGCGTAGAAACCATCAAAATTTGCTTCGTTGGCTATTTTGTCTTCATCAATGGAATAGACAACCTTTTTAGCTATTTCTCCGTCAGAAGTTATTGTTGTTTTGCTGATAAACCGTTTACAGTCATTTTGACGTGGATGAGAAAGCTGGGCGGGATAATTTTCAATAAGATTTTTAGCACGCTCCAGCTGATTCTGACGAATATTTTGCTGGTAAAATTTATATTTAAGCGAGAAAGTGACGATAAGCTTTTGTTCCAACCCGTTTTCGTTAATCCATCGTTCTTTGAAAAAAGTAGTGTTTTTGTACTTTTCAACGACAGCTTCATTGCTTTCAAGGGAGCTTATATTAAAAACTGTGTCATATCCTTCCGCACGCCAGCCTTGAGGATCAAGACACCATTGCTTGAGATGAGCTTTTAATTTTTTGATAGACTGGGTGGTTATGAACGCACGGTTTGAGGTGCTGTTAAATTTGCGGTTTTGCATAGAAGACAATCCTGCATCAGTGCAGACAACAAATTTAGAGTGAGAAAAATCTTTAATAATTTGTTGCTCAAGAGGGATGAGCGATAGCTGCTCGTTGCGGTTGCCTGGGAAAATGGAGAAAGCAAGGGGAATGCCATCACCATCCATAAACAGGCCCATTTCGATAATGGGAGAAGGTCTGTGCTCTTTAGAACAGCCGTATTGACGCATACCGGACTGTATTTCGCTTTCAAAGAAGAAGTTTGTGCAATCATAAAAAAGAATTCTGTCATTGCGCTTGGAGAGAGAAGAACTGTTTTTATATAGCCTTGCTTGAATAAAAGCATCTTCCTCAGCGAGGACATCAAGGGCGCGATAGATATGCTGTAATTCAAAATCAATCGGTTCAATAAATTTCTTTGACTCCTCAAAAGTGGAAAGCTTAGAGGAAGGGAAAATAACTCTGCTGTAAATAAGACGGGAAAGGACAGAATCCAGATTGTACGAGAATTTGTATTTTGATGCGATTTCAGCAGAGATTTTATTGAGTCCGAGCTGGTAGTATATTTGTTGCAGAAACAGATAGCCAATATTAAAAGAAGATTGGAAATCTTTGGCTATAGGTTGGGATTGAAGAAATTGGACATTTACTTTCCGAGAAGAGGCTTTTTCCTCTAAATTGAGCTGCTGGATATATTCTTTTGCCCAGGCGATAGGGTCAGGGTGCAGTTTAGAAAGTTCTGCAAAGGTGCCAAGTTTTTCAACGATTTTAGATGAATGTTTGCCGTTTTCATAAGTAGAACGTATAACATAAAGAGACTGTGCATTCTTAGATTTAGTAATTTTAAGTCGCAATGTAATCCCTCCTCACAAGTATATTATACCACGGTACGCAAAAGTACTCAAGAGGGAGACGAGGAATTTGACAAAAAAATATAGGCTCCATGCGGCCTAATGGGGTTTTTCAAACTTTCAACTGTCAAACTTCCGAGTAATGCCAGTATAAACAGTCCGAAAATCATAAGATCCTGGAAGGTGAAATATACCATAGACATCACCTCCATTCCAAGGGAATTTCGGTAACGCCACCCTGCAACACGGTTGTCAAAAATATTCTAGCATATAAACGTATTTTTGGCAAGAAAAGCCTAGTGCTTATCCCCCTGAAATATGCTATAATATAACCAATAATACTGTAATGAGGTTGGCAATGGAACAAGATATCTTAACATATGTAGGTAAAAGTCTATACAATACGCAGATTTTTAGAGGAATGAAGCGCTATGTCGTTTTCCGCTCGCGCTGCAAAATGCATAGCAGCGCCATAAATGATCTGCTGAGCTTCTTTAATGTGAATGAGAAGCGTCAAGCTTGGCTGAAGGGCAATCCGTCGTTCGTAGAGCAGACAACGCGCAGCTTCTTCTATAAAGGCTCGACCTGGGATGAGCGCATGGCGCTGGTGAAGAACCATGTCGAGATTATGGAAGCTTTATTTACGGATAAGATGCTGGACGAGCTTTATGGTGAGCGCAAGGCTGTGCAGCTGTGGCAGGATGAGTATCAGGAAAAGCCGCTGACGCTGAACTTAGTGTTTGCCAATGGACAGCGTAAGGAAGGCTGCCTGTCGCTGATGATGTGCTACGAGGGACATGCGTTATATCAGATTATGTTCTGGTTTGCTAAGGATAAGGATGGCAAGAATGTTATTTATATCGGCGCCCTGCAGGGACCGCAGAACGGCAATGAGCTGATCAAGGGCCTGACCAAGGCGTTCTTTGGCTATCGCACGAAGAACCTTGTGTTCTATGGCCTGCGCAGTCTGGCGAAGGGTTTGGGCATTGAGAGGATTTACGCCGTGGGCAATGATGGCTATTATGCTATGAACCATATCCGTATGGACCGCAAGCTCAAGACCGACTTTGGTGCGTTTTGGCTGGAGTGCGAGGGCGAGCAGTGCGAGGATAAGCGCTTCTTCGTTATGCCGGTGGCAGAGCATCGCAAGTCGATGGAGGAGCTGAAGCCGTCGAAGCGTGCGCAGCATCGCCGCCGCTTTGCAAAAATGGACGAGATGGAGAGTGCAGTGGCAGAGTCACTGAAGACTTATATGCGGTGAGAACGTCTGCGTTGACGGACGCAGCGTTCTTGCCAGTTTTGGTGAAGAGAAAATGAATGGACGTACCAGCCGGAAGGCTGGTACGTTTTTTTGTGGGAGGATGTCCGTAATTTTTTTACGGATGCTATTGATTTTCTAGGTCAGCTAATATACAATTAGTTTAGTAGAGGCTTGCGAGGTGAAAATTATGCTATTAAAAAAGTTTGCTGTAAAGAATTATAAAAATTTCAAGGAAGAGTTTACATTAGACTTAGGAGATGTGCGCGATTATAAATTTAATAAAGCTAGTATAAAAAATAATGTAGTAAAGACAGGCATAATTTATGGAAAAAATTCTATGGGCAAAACTAATTTTGGTTATGCCATGTTTGATATCGTTTATCATTTAACTGATAAAATGCGCTTGCCGGAAGTAGCACAATTCTATACTAATGCAGATAGTGATAAGCAGGAAGCCGAATTTGTTTATACATTTATTGAAGCTGAACAAGAAATAGTATATACTTACACGAAAGCAACTGCGTATGATTTAGTTGAGGAAGCCTTATATATAGATGGGAAAATGCTGTTTTCGTATAATTTTAATACGAAAAATGGAGATTTAACTCAGCTTAAAGAAATACCAGAACTACAAGAATTAAATTGGAGTTTTAAAGATAAAGGGATGTCATTCATACGCTTTATTGTTAATAATAGCAGTATAGCTAATGACCATCCGATTATGAAGCTGTATCGCTTTGTGAATAAGATGTTATGGTTTAAGGGTATAGATGGCATTAATAACTTTATTGGTTATAGGGCTACGTCGGAAAATATTTTTGATTACGTTCTGAGAAATGATTTGCTGGAAGACTTAAATAAATTCTTGCTTAATAATGGTGTGGCTGAAAGTCTAGTATGCCAGACAACTCCTGATAATCGCAAGCTTGTATATTTTAAACACAAAATGCTTTTGCCTTATGATTTAGCTTCAAGCGGTACAAAGGTGTTGGTGCTTTTCTATTATTGGTATAAGCAGATTGCAACAGCCAGTTTTGTATTTACGGATGAGTTTGATGCTTTTTATCATTTTGAGCTTGCGGAAAAAATTTTGCGATTGGCTATGCAGCAGGATGTGCAAATGCTGCTGACTTCGCATAATACTAATTTGCTTAGTAATAAGGTTATGCGACCTGATTGTTATTTTATACTCACGAAAAACAGAATCACTTCCTTTGCGAATGCAACAAAGCGCGAGCTAAGAGAGGGACATAATCTGGAGAAGCTTTTTATAAGTGGTGAATTTGATGAGCAATAAGCCAAAAGTTTTGATTATAACAGAAGGAAAGAAGACAGAGCCTAAATTATATCGCAAAGCGTTTGAACTCTTTCCTTTGTTTAATAAGTATGAAATATATTCATATAAAGCTAACGCTTATGATTTGTATGGCTATTTAGAGCCATACTGGAAGGATGGAAGCTTAGAAGATAGTGAGTTTTTGCAAATTTTGCAGGAACATGAGAATAGTGAAGAGAAGAAGAAAGTATTAGAGCAGAATTTTTCTGATGTATTTTTGGTATTTGATTTCGACCCGCATGACCATAGATATGATTTTGCAAAGCTAAAATGCTTGTTGACTTATTTTAATGAATCAACAGAAAGCGGAAAGCTGTATATAAACTATCCTATGGTTGAATCTTATAAGCATTTTCTGTCAATGAATGATGAAGCTTATATGGATCGGTTGGTTCGATTTGAAGATTTGACTTCTTATAAACGCATTGTTGCAAGAGAATCGGGGATTGGTAATGTTGGCGACTTTACGCGAGATACTTTTCGTATGATAGTTAATGGGAATTTGCATAAGTTATATTATTTATGTCTGGACGAGAGAACACTATCTGATGCCGTAAAGATAGATGACTTATTAACGTACGTAGCTGAAAAACAGAATACATTCATTACTCAAGCTCAATATTGTTATGTTTTAAACACTGGCTTACTTTTCTTGCCGCAGTTTAGCTCAAAATGGGATGAGTAATAGAGTAGAGAGTGCAGTGGCAGAGTCACTGAAGACTTATATGCGGTGAGAACGTCTGCGTTGACGGACGCGGCGTTCTTGCCAGTTTTGGTGAAGAGAAAGAGGGCGTACCAGTGGAGCGGGAGTGACGCTGGTACGTTTTTTGGTTAGGAGAACCTCAAAATGAATTTTTACAAACGTTTTTTTGAAAATATTCAACAGGATTTCAAGGCATTTGTGTATTGGTGCCTTGTATTTACACTGTTTCGCGTAGCGTTTATTGCTATCTATAGCGGACAGCTGAATGGAGATTATAGCGATATACCGATGGCGCTGCTTCTTGGCTTACGTTTGAGCCTGAAAACAGCAGGCATAATGATGCTGGTCGGCGTTGTTTGCGCGACGTTGCCCAAGGTTTTGCTGCAGCGCTGGCCGTCAGAAAAGCTACGCTTTGGCTGGCATACACTGGCACTGATCTTTTTCAGCATCTGCTTTATGGCGCGTATACCGTACTATAAGATTTTCAATGCGGCCTTTAATATGATGCTTATCAACGGTGCGTATGATGATATCTATGCGATTTTTATGACTGCCGTGAAGGAGTATCAGCTGTTGTGGCGTTTTCCGCTGGCGCTGGCGCTGGGCGCAGTGCTTGCCTATGGCTTGAAGCTGTGGCTGAAGAAGCTTAAAACTGTGGAGCTTGCTGCAGTTCAGCATAAAAAGCTGGTTATGGCGCTGACGCTGCCGGTGTTGGCTGTGATAGCTGTTTTTGTGCGTTATGGAGGTGCTTTTAATTATGCAAACTCTATTAACTGGGAAAGTGCAGCACGCTTAAAGTCCAATATGCTGAATGAGGCTGTTTTAGACGATGGTCAGGCGCTGTATCGTGTGCGTGATACGAAGAGGAAGCTAGCAGCAGCAACGAATATCAAGATTTCTCCTGCGCAGCTGCGAGAGGAAATTGCTAATGCAGGTGGCGATAAGAAAGCTGCTAATGTCGAGGCTGCCTTTACGCGTACTGTTCGTCAGCCGAAATTAGCACAGCAGCCAAAAAATGTTGTGCTGATCGTGGGCGAAAGCTTTGGCGAATGGCCTTTCCTGCCAAAGTTTAAGGATTTAGGCCTTGTGGATAATATGCTGAGACTGCAAAATTCTGCTCATGGAGCATATATTAACACTATGCTTTGTCATGGAAGCGGTACAATCAGCGCTGTAAATGGTTTGGTGAGCGGCGTTCCGGATAGCAGTTTGTATGAAAATTATCAGCCGGAGAGCTTTAAAAGCCAATATGGTACAGGTATTGGTTATGTTATGAAGCAACTTGGATATAAAACTGTTTTCTGGTATGGCGGTTTCTCAGGCTGGCAGAATATCGAGAAGTTTGTTAAGGCTCAAAGCTTCGACGAGTTTCATTGCGCTGATGAAATCAATGATAAAAGTGGCAATTCCTGGGGCGTTCCTGATGCGGTGTTGTTTAGCAGAATTAATGAATATATGCAAAAGCAGGATAGTGCGGAGAAGATTTTCCATGTTGTCTTGACCACAAGCAATCATCCGCCGTATAGCATTAATGTGGATGCCCTTGGTTTTCAGCGTGCGCAGGTTAAGGCTAAACTCCCTGCGGATATAGCGAAGGACGAAAATACATTGAATGAGCTGGGGCATATCTGGTATGCTGATAAGACAATGGGCGATTTCGTGGCGCAGGCTGAAAAGCAGCAGCCGGACAGCTTGTTTATTATTACAGGCGATCACTCTGAACGCTTTAGCTTTGCTATAGAGCAGGACGCACGCACACTGTCTTCCATTCCCTGTATTTTCTATGGGCAGGGAGTGCAGAAGGATTGGTTTAAAGAAAATACAGTAGGCTGTCATATGCAGCTTGCAGGAACTCTGGCAGAGCTGCTTGCCCCAGCAGGCTTTACGTATAGCGCTATGCTGCCAAGCTTGTTTGAATGCGATTTTGCGTTTAATCACAGGCTGTTTGCGCAAAATGGCGAGATTAAAGAGCAGAAAAATATTGATGCGCAGATGATGAAAGAGATTAATGCTATGCGTAAGGTTGCAGCATGGAGAGTGCTGAAGGGAAATGAGATAAAGTAAGTGAGATAAGGGCGTCAGATAGTAAAAAATGCTGTCTGGCGCTTATTTTTGATGCAAGCAAGGGCGTAGTATGGTATAATCATTATATATAGGTAGGGAAATAAGTATTTGGAAAATGAAATATAATACTACTTCGTAAAGGATGGGAATTATGGTACAAATAAGCGTTTTAATATTAGCGAAAAATGAAGAGAAAAATATAGGCGATTGTATTACAAGCTGTAGCTTTGCTGATGATATCCTAGTCATTGATGATGGCAGCACAGATAAAACACAGGAGATTGCTGAAGGCCTTGGAGCTCGTGTTATTCATCGCAGCATGAACGGCGATTGGGGCGGACAGCAGACCTTTGCTATTCAGCAGGCAAAGCATCCTTGGATATTTTTTATCGATGCAGATGAACGTTGTACGCCGGAGTTAGCGAAGGAGATAGAAGCCGCTGTATTGAAGAATGAGCAGGTTGCCTATTGGATTAAGCGTAAGAATAAATTCCATTATGATAAGGCAGAGCATGGTGTTTTGCGTCCGGACTATGTATGTCGCGTAATGCCTGCTAAGGATTCCTATGTAGAGGGATATGTGCATCCGGCCATTATAACTCCTTATCCTAATAAAAAAATGCAGGGACATATGTACCATTATACCTACGATAATTGGCAGCAGTATTTTAATAAATTTAATAATTATACTACGCTTGCTGCTGAAAAGTATAAAAAAGCAGGCAAAAAAGTAAGCTTTTTCAAGGATATAGTTTGTCGTCCGCTGTGGGCATTCATAAAAGTTTATTTCTTAAATGGTGGCTTTAAAGATGGACGTTTAGGCTGGATTTTGTCTGTAGATCATTATTTTTATACTATGACGAAATATGTAAAGCTTTACTATTTATATAAAAGCAATGGCAAGCTGTAGGATGTGATGAGATGAAGGTTGCAATTTTAGAAAGTATCGTTATGCCAGCAGGTCATGAGGTAGAATTTGACCGTATATTGGTGGATGAGCTAAACAATCAGGGACATGAGCCAGTGATGCTGGTACCAGAGAATTTCCCTTTTAAAATTAAATATAATGCTAAGGTTGATTATCTTGAAGGCGGCGAGGTTGTTACCTACGCTGGTGCTAACAGGTTTCAAAAATTGTGGCTTTCAGTCAAGCGTGAAAGCCGTCGTAGAAAGTGGTTTGATTCGGCGTATAAAAAAGCTGCTGCTAATCATTATGATGCTATTATTATTCCTACCGCAACGTATCGTTATTTGCGTGCGATTATGAGTACGGATTTGAAGAATAGCAAGATACCGGTTTATATTATTTTTCATGGTATCAATCCGCATGAAAAAGCTAATTTTTTGAAACAGGCAAAGCGTTGTGAGCAGTATAAAAATATTCATCTTAAGGTTATTACATTGCGCAATGATTTTAAGAATGATGGTTTGACGAATGTTGATTTAATTGCTCCGCCGGTGTTTAAACCACAGGATTTGCCGGTGGATAAAGAGCTGACCTATAATGAACCCTTGACCTTAGGCTTCTTTGGACAATATCGTCGAGAAAAGAATGTGCGTTTCTTCCTTGATGCTTTTAAGCAGGCACATTTTACAGTACCGGTAAAGCTTATCATGCAGGGAGCAACGGCACGCACCGAGGATAGCGAGGAGTTTGAAAAGATTATTAAGGAATATGAAAATGTTCCGGGTATAGAGTTCTGGCATAAAAACCTCATTGGCGAGGAATGGCAGAAGGCGCTGCTGGGTGTGGATGTTATTATTGCGCCATATGCAGCAGAACGGTATCGCTATCATTGGAGCGCGATGCTGTTTACCGCAATAGGATTCTATAAGCCTATTTTGCAGTCACCTGAGATGAATCCAGAGGTTCTGGAGGCATATAATGTTGGTGAGGCTGTGGCGCTGGATAGTATTCCTGCTTTTACAAGGCAGCTAGAAGCGTTTGTGAACAGCTATCCTGAAAAGCATGAGCAGTATAAGCAGGGCTTGCTCGAAGCTAATAAGGCTTATAGTCATGAGAATTTGTTGAAAGCAATATTGAGATAACGTTGGTTAGGGATGGGATAGAATGAAAATTTTATTAGCTAATTTTACAAAGATGGTTAATGATAGTGGGGGATTAGCAAAAGTGACTAGCGCTTTTGCTAACGAAATGGCCGCTCGTGGACATGATGTTAGCATTTTGTATAGCGATGAAAAACATGGAGATTTTTTTTATCCTGTAAAAGAGGCTGTACGCTGCTATAATTTAAAAGATAATGCGGATGGCAGTAATATTAAATTTCCTTTATATTTAAAAGCTGCTCGTGAAATGCTGCGTGCTGTTGGCAAGCGTCCTGCGAGGACTGTAAATAGCTGGTTTGAAGAGCATTATTTGTTGGATAACGTAAAATACTATCTGGATATTATTAAACCAGATATAATTTTTTTATCCATAAATAAAATTCTCCTTAGAATTCCGGGAACACTCTTATGTCTTTATAGGCCGATAATTCTCTATAAACCCTGTCGGACTTTTTCACATCGTCGAACAAGG
>OQWM01001534.1_pt1 | contig 15864 bp, 10 predicted proteins | sample 1691531 | NCBI WGS metagenome assembly OQWM01 (sample SAMN03418257, study PRJEB22391) | human gut metagenome | biome: human-gut; feature: organic feature; material: feces | host: Homo sapiens | place: Tanzania | collected 2013-01
AGGTAAGGAAGAAGGAATAGCTGAAGGCATGGAAAAAGGTAGAGCTGAAGGCATGTCCCAACAAAGCCTTGAGATTGCCAGAAAGATGCTGGCAATGAATATCGATGAAGCTACCATTATAAAATTAACAGGATTAAACCTGGAGAAAATCAGAAAGCTGAAATCATAGATATTTCACCATCATATAAATCTCCCTATAAGCACAGTTCTGCTGACTTATAGGGAGTTTTTGGGCTAAATATGACGCAGGCAAGTATCATATATGACGTAAGCAATCATCATATATGACGCAGGGCAGCATCATATATGATACTCGCTTACGTCATATATGGCACTCAAAAGCAGGATATGGGTCGCTTACAGCCGCAGCTGGAGGTACAGGAATGGGATTAGAAAAAATCATCCCCCATCCTACTTTCTCAAGCGGGTCGGGGGATTTGAATCCCCCTATCCCATCGATATGCCGGCTACAGCCTGATTGCTGGGGATAACATATCCCCAGAGCATAAAGAGGTTAGGTCATTGTTTGACGGCGGATTGCAAATCCGCCGGAACGCCTAGCGGAGGATGGGCATATCCGGTACTACGGGTTATGAATGTCTATCAGCCAGTTTTCCCGCTTTTTATTTGGTCGTTTCAGGAAAAAAGCGTAATTTTGCGGCGAAACTAGATGTTGAACTTTAAAATAATTAAATATGGCTCTTAAAATAAAAACTCGTGAAGAAGCAATTGCTGTATTACGTGATATGGTGAAACGTAAAAAGGAAATGGAAGCAAAGGCTCAAATAGAATTTGCCAAAGCACGCAAGGAGGCTGCAAACTGCTATGCAAGCCTTTAACTTAACTCGCCTCAATTTTCATTCACCTTATAAGGTCTGGACAGATAATGGTTCATATAAAATCTTTCCTCAAGAGATTATTTTCATTGCATTTGACTTGTAAAGTTACTTAGTTTTACTCTTTTGTATAGATGGTTTTACATCTGTCAGAGTAATAGGTTTCCCTTCTTTGTTGCATTTTGCAATGGTTTCATTGGCAACTTTCATCTCGTTTAATGCATTTTTGTACATTTCTTCGCTGATACCCATTGCTTCCGCTTCTTTTTGTGATATAGTTAAACTATAAACACTATCTTTTAAAGATACAAATTCAGACAATTTTAAGTTTGCTGCTCTTTGTTCTCTTTGCTTAGGAGTGAGTTTTGAAAAATCAGCCTCAGATAGTCCAAGTTCCGATGCTGTGTAAGTGGTATTCTTTTCTGAAGATGCTGTTGATGAAATGTTCTGCTCTTTTTGTGAGCAAGACAAAAACAGCAGGGAGAAGAAGAATGCGCTGATTAATTGAAATTTAAATTTTTTCATACCGTCAATTGTTTGTTGATAATAGGTTTATTACTTAATGATTTTGGCTACAAAGATAATGAAAAGTTCGCAAAAAGCGAGAGATTTGCTTCATAAATCTACGCAAAACAAACGTAAAAGTCTGTGTGCTAATACTTAAGTAAACAGATATGCCCTCTTGCTTCGCAGCAAAAGGGCATACGCTCAGTTTTCATTATTTGAATAGTGTAAGTCAATAATTGAACCAAATTTAATAACTATTCTTATCAACCTAATTTTTTAACACTAAATCTTATAAACCTAATCTTACAATAAGCCTATTCTATAAATCTAACCTAGTACAATTAAACTAATTTGATAGTTATTCAATTCTAAGTTATCCCGTATAAGATGACTAATAACTCAACTTTGTAGTCTCACCATTTGGGCTGATCACAAGATTGTTCTTCACCTTCAAGTTATCTACCGAATCATAAACAAGAGGCTTGTCGTCCTGAGAACGCAGAGTGAATACATTGTTTTCGATGGTGATGTTGCGGTGAACAGCACCAGCCTTCTTGCGGTTTTCTGGATTGATCCAGATAGTAGAACTAGCGCAACGATTGAAAGTATTGTTACGGATGATGAGATTGTGAACCGGACCCGATTCAAACCAGCTGCGAGCATCGTCTGCCACGAGAATAGCACTCATCTGCATTCCGTAGAAATAGTTGTCCTCGATAACAGACGGCTGACGGGTGGTGATGAGAATACCACGAGTAGGAATACGGCTGAAGTGGCAACGTGCAATGTGTACACGAGGAGTCCAGGTGATGTTCTCCACTACACGTGTTCCATTCTTCAATAGATTCGCTGATACTGGCTTGGTGAGCGTAATCTCTATCTCGCGAGGAGAAACCATCTTGGCACTCTTTACCTTGAAGGTACCCTCAGCAAGAAGTGTTTCAGGATTTACTATTTCAATGTCATCGCCGCTGTGGAATGACTGGAAACCATAGGTCTGATGATGCATATAGCGCAGGAGCAGCTTGTTGGCAGAGGTTGCACGAACAATCTGCAAATGAGTTCCATGCACATTGATAGGGTCATCATGAGCACCGGCAAACTTGGTATCGGTAATATCCACCAGTCCACGGCAGCCGGAAATCTGGATAAAGTCGGCAAATCCCGCATTGGTTCTGCCACTTCCCTCTTCTGGTGCAAACCAGCAGCGGTGGATAGAAATGTTTTCAGAAACCTGACCTACAACACCGAAGTTGCTGAGATAATAGATACGTACATTGTCCAGACGAACATTCTTAGACTCCCAGATAAGTCCGCAAGCCTCACGGCGGATAGCGTCGCGCATCTGGAAGACAGTACCTACAGGAACGGCAGGCTTCTTGTTGTATTTGATATAGAGCTTACCAGGCTCCATCTCGCGAGCCTCTACCACATTGTCGGTAGGACTCCAGTCACGCCAGGTAATATCCTTGATAGGATCATACCACTGCGCAATACCTCTGCTGAAAGCCCAGCCACGTCCGTACCATTCTACTTTTCCGTCCTTGATGCGGTATTGTGATGTAGGATGAGTGCGGCATATCATATAGTCCTTACCATCAGCCTCCACGGTCATTTCGGTCTGGGTAGGATGAGCATTGTCAATATTAAGATTACGGAGTGTGATGTTCTGACAGTTGTCGATGACAAATGCCGACATCTCGCCGTCGAGCATCAGTGTAGAGCCATTACCATCGATGGTTACATTTCGAAGGCCACGCAGCAGCAGGGCGATGTGCTTTGAAGGATCTGCACACTCAACCTCTGACGTAGTATTCGAAATATAATATTTGCGCACGGTAGATTCCTCACGGGTAATGTTCCATACACCGAGTTCCAGCTTCAAAGTTACTGGACTTCCCTTCATGGCAGCAGCTTTTTCCAATGCGCTGCGGATAGCATTGGCTGCATTTCCGTTCTGGCTGACGCTGATAACCTTCTCAGCAGCATTTACAGAAATGAACGACAACAGTAAAAGCGACAGAACAATCAGTCTTTCTTTGATAGTATTCTTCATTATAATGATATCTTTTCTATTATTCTTAATTTTAAGAAAGCCCGAAATCAGAGAAGATTCCGGGCTTTCCCCTTTTTCTGTCTAACTCCTGAAATAGGAGCTGGCAAGCTTATTTATTAAAACTAACAATTTTAATAGTCCAGATCTTTGTGTTGCCATTGGCAGCCTTTACGCTGAACTTGCGTTCCTTGGTCCAATCGTCTGGAGTACCCAAGTTAGCAGTTCCCTCAACAGGAGTAATATGAGCTGCTGTAGAAACAGTTACCTGACCCCACAACTTGCTCTGAGTTACCTGGTTGCGTACTTCTGTAGTGAAGTCGCCGCCAGCATCAGGAACGGAAACACTTACGCTGATAACGCCATTCTCAGAGTCAACAGCACTCTGGCAGTTCAAACGCTTTTCCTTTACCACAGGCTCGCCAGTGATAGGATCCTTGTCTGTACTTGCCCAACGGTGGTAGAGCTGCACGGCGCTGATTTCAGCCTCCTCGTAAGAAGGCAGATCCTCCCAACTACATGCTGTAAGAAGAGGCATGCAAATCAACAGAAACACCCACTTGAGTGTTGAAAGAGATATCTTTTTCATTTCTATTCGATGTTTGTTTGTTAATAATATTACTCCCATCCTGGGTTCTGGTCTGATTCGTTGATGGCAGAGTTTGCCTGAATCAATGACTTAGGAATAGGGAAGAGATAAGAGCGGGTATCGAATGCACGCTTGTCGTTAGAAAGCTGAACATTACCGATATAGAAAGCAGAGTGGTCTGGCTTGATCTCGATGAATGTTGCAGGTTCTGTAAGCTCATTGATTACGCTACCAGGAGCCTTACCATCGTTAGCCTCCTGACCATACTTACCCCAACGCAGGAGACTGAAGTACCAGTCACCCTCCCAGAAGAGTTCTACGCGGCGCTCAATCTTGTAGTCCTTCCATGCATCAGCAAGTGTACTTGCCTCAGAAGCTGGAAGACCACCATGAGTCTGGCGAGTCAGGTTGAGAGTAGCTACTGCATCAGATACCTTGTTCAGACGGAGCTGAGCCTCTGCCTTGTTGAGCAAGCAACGGCCATAGCGGAAGATAACCTTGTGGTAATCCGTATATACATTGTAGAATGGACGTGGATCCCAGTTGGTATAGATGTACTTGCGCATAGCGTAGTTGGTCAGAGGCACGTGGTCGTTAGCGTAACGGTTGGTTGCCCAGCGGCTGAAGTTACCACGAGTGTAAGTGGTGATGTTCTCGCCGAGGTATGTAGAACCGTCGTGAACGATAGAAGCGTCGAAACGCTTGTCACGATGCTGATACATCAAGTCGCTGATGTTGGTACCAGCTGTCTTTACCTTGAATGCCTTGAAGAACTGACCACCGTCAAACTCTGCATCATCCTTGTGCTCGATGCTGGCAATAGCCTCATCGCGGCTGATAGGAGTGGTGTTGTTGACGAACTGTGAAGCCTCATACCAGCGTACTGCCTTACCTGTCTCCTCGTCGATAACCAGATAGTCATCTACGAGGTTCTGGCTTGGAGTGTGGTCGAGCCAGCACTCAAAGATATCTGGATTCTTGAACAAAGGTCCGCAACCGTTCTTCTCAAGGTTTGAGTTGAGCAGGTTAGGGATGAGGTTGATCATATCAGTACCCTGTACGGTTGTATTGTCCTTGCTCCAGTACTGAGCCAGAATGATCTCAGGTGAAGAGTAAGCACCGTTCTGATTGAAGATACTCTCATAGTTAGCATCGAGTGAAACACCTTTGAGGGCGTCAACTGCGTCGATAGCCTCCTGATAAAGGCTCTTGCCTGCCTGCAGAGATGCATTGTCGTTGGTATAGGCTGCAGCTGTAAGGCAAACCTCAGAGAGGAATGCATAGCCGGCATTCTTTGTCAGGCGACCAGCCTCTGCCTCTTCTGGCAAGTTAGGAATAGCCTCACGCAAATCGGTCAGTACGTGCTGGTAGCTCTCTACGATATCCTTGGTAAGAGGAAGATTGAACTCATCGTTGGTGTTGAGTACACGGTCCACCCAGATATAACGGCCAGCCTTGCGAGCCAGGTCGAAGTAAATCATGGCGCGCATCATCTTTGCCTCTGCTGTGTAGCGTGCCTTGTAAGCCTCAGGAATAGAAGATTCCTTCATCTTCTCGATGATGAGGTTACAGTTACGGATAGAGGTAAAGCGGCTGTTCAAACCACAATCGTAGGTGTTCTCGATAAGACCACGAGCCTCACCCGGACAGTCGGCACGGCAGTTTACCATGTTGTTGGTGAAAGTCTTGTCCCAGGTAGAGAACCATTCGTAAAGGCCGAACGCATTGCCATAGTTTCCGATAACGAATGCATCAACAGTACCCTGTGTCTCCCAAACAGTTGTTTCAGGATAACCTTCTGTTGGCTTGGTGTCGAGGAAATCGCTGCAGCTCTGAAGGCCGAGGGCTCCCATCAACAGAATTGGCAATATATGTTTATGTTTCATAATGAATATGCTTTTTAATTATTGTTAGAATTTAGAAGCCGATGTTCACGCTGATTGTATATACTCTTGAAATCGGATATGTATAACCACTACCAGAACCTGACTCAGGATCGAATCCCCACTTCTTGGCAGGGCTGAAGGTAAGGAGGTTGTAGCCTGCGAGAGATACATTACACTTGGTAAACCATCCCAGCTTGCTGAGAACGGTACGCTTCAAGTCGTAACCGATAGAGAGGGTCTTCAAGCGCAGGTAGTGAGCATCAACCAACCAGAAGTTAGAGCTTACGAAGTTGTTGTTGCCGTTGAAACCTGCTGATGCATGCTGACGTGGGTAGAGACTGTTGGTATTGTCAGGTGCCCAGATATCCTTCTGGAAATCGTAAATCACTGGCAAATAGTTACTGTTACCACCCTGAAGAATGCTATCTATATAGAGGTTATAGTTGGTAGCACCCTGCCACAACATATTGAGCGACCAGCCCTTGTATTCCAAATCTACATTGAAACCATAGTTAGACTGTGGAGTTCCACCTGAACCCTGGCGATACTGGTCATCACCGTCAATCTTACCGTCACCGTTGAAGTCGTAGTACTTCAAGTCACCGGCCATCAGGTTGGTTGAGCCATTACGCTTAGGACTGTTCATGACGTCCTCATAGTTCTTGTAGAAGCCGAGGTTCTTGTAGTAAACACCAGAGTAAGCACCTACCTGTGTGCTGCGCTTATATGGGTTCTTCAATGAAGTCTCGCTCTCGTTAGGGTTGATGTTCCAACGGTCATCGTAGAAAGTGAAGTTGGCAGAAACACCATACTTCAAGTCACCGATGTTGTCCTTCCACTGGAGCACAAACTCAGCACCACGGCGGATACTCTCACCGTCTGACTTCACGTAAGGAAGGTTTTTGCCCAGAGGAGCTGTATAACCTACGTTTGAAGGTGAAGCGATGTAACCTGTTGTAACCTTGGCAAAGTAATCAACCGAACCAGACAAGCGACTGTTGAGTGTAGCGAAGTCAACACCGATGTTGAAGTCCTTGGTGGTGTACCAGGTCATATCTGGACTGATAAGGCCACCCTCATAGAAGCTTGAGTACCACTTGCCGCCGAGGTAAGCACCACGGGTATTCATACCATAAGAAGATACATAAGCGAAACGTCCTACATTGCTGTCCTGACCGATCTCACCGTAAGAAGAACGGATCTTCAAGAGGTTGAGCACCTTGTCGATACCGAGGTTCTTGTAGAATGCCTCATCAGATACTGCCCATGCTGCAGAGCCAGAGAAGAAGGTTCCCCAACGCTTGTTCTTTGGGAAGTAGTCACTACCGTCATGACGCATATTTACCTCGAACATGTAGCGAGAATCATAGTCGTACTTCAAACGGCCGATAAAGGCTGCACGGCGATAACCTACACCCTCTTGTGAACCGTTGGTAGCTGTATCTACAGGACCTGAATTCATCTGGTCAACGTCGAAGAGGTATGAGTTACGAGCCAAAGATGAGTAGTCGTAATCTGAACCGCTGGCCTCAACACCGAAGGTTGCACCTACTGTATGCTTCTCAAAGAAGGTACGAGAGTAGTCAACGAAGAACTGAGTATTGAAGTTGCTGCGGTAGTAAACGTTCTTGCTCAGGCTAGGCTTGTTGGCTGTAGCAGGATTGCCCTCCCAGTCGTATGTCTGTGCAGACTTCTCCCAGGTCTTGTTGCGGTCGTTCACGATACCGTAGCTGGTGAGCGCCTTCAGGGTAAGTCCCTTCACCCATGGCACCTCCCAGATCAGGTTGAGGTTACCACGTACAGAACTGATTTGTTCCTTATAGTAACCGCCATCACCGCTGATGTCAACGAGTGGGTTATCGGTAGTACCGCTGTAAATCTGTCCGTACTGGTTGTAAGCAGGCTCCCAAGGGCGCTTGTTCTGGATGTGAGACCATACATTGTAATATCCACGGCCAGAAGCTGTTGCTGGTTCCTTGGTATCCACGATGTAAGCATCTACACCTGTCTGTACCTTCAAACCGATCTGCTTGAAGGTAGCCTCCATATTGGTACGGAAGTTGTAGCGCTGCATGTTGTTGGAGTTGGTGCGATAGATAGACTCCTGGTTGTAGTAACCCAGACCAGTGTAAATCTTCATAACATCATTACCACCTGCTACAGAGAGATTGTGGCGCATTTCAGGAGCGAAAGCACGCATACATACGTCCTGCCAATCTACATTAGGATGACCCTTTGGATCAGAACCATTGCGGAAGAGTTCCAGTTCTTCCTTAGAGTACTGAGGGGCACGTCCGTCATATTCCAGACCGCGGTTCAGATAGGTAGCTGCTGTGTAAGAATCTACCTTATCCTGCAAGTCGGCTGGCTGAGAGAGTGTGTAGTTGAAGCTATAGTCAATATTCAACTTGCCAGTAGCACCCTTCTTGGTAGTTACCATGATGATACCGTTGGCTGCTCGAGCACCGTAGATAGCGGTAGCAGAAGCATCCTTCAATACAGTTACCTGGTCGATATCATCTGTATTCAAGTTCTGGAAGTCTCGCTCCTCACAGATAATGTTATCGATAACGTAGAGAGGTGTGCCACCACCACGGATCTTGATAGATGCCTTGGCATTGATACCACCACCTGACTGCTGCACGATAAGACCAGGAGCACGTCCTGCCAAACTCTGTGTAATATTAGGTACAGGTACCTTAGCGATGTCATCTGCCTTTACAGAAGAGATGGCAGATGTGGTCTTTCTCTTAGAAGTAGTACCGTAACCTACTACCACCACTTCGTTAAGAGTTTTAGAATCTTCATAGATTACAACATCCAAAGGTTGACCTTTGAACTTCACTTCCTGCTTAACATAGCCAATGTAAGAAATGATAATGGTCTGTCCATTCTCAACACCTGAAAGAGTGAATTCTCCGTCAAGGTTAGAGACAGCTCCTGTCTTTTCAGAACCTTTCACCTGGATAGATGCACCGATAATTGGTTCACCAGCAGCGTCCTTTACCACACCCTTGCAAACAGCACCCTGCTGTGTTACCTGGGCTACACCAAATGTACTTGAGGAAGGAACAGTACTCGCATTGGCGCCACCTACTAAAATCGTAGATAGTAATAGGGTCATGCCAAACTGACTTTTTTTGCTCATAATTGTTTGGTTTTAATTGTTATATTATGTAGTATTATAGAGATAATCAGATTCTTAATTATTTAATTGTCTGACTAAATATATATTTCTATTAATGATTCTTATTGCTTAGCTTATGCTTAGGCTTATTGTATTTTAATATTTGGTTGCAAATTTACGAGATTTTTTATTAAGTTTTCAAAAAAACAGTTAATAAATATTAAAGGAGACGAAAAAGCATATTAAATTTGCTTTATCGTCCCCTTTATCCTTATTTAATATAGATTCTTACCTTATTTAATATAGATTCTTTCTTCTTTCCGGTAGAAATCAGCAGAAGAAGCTGTAGCCCCAGATGGCCTGCATCATCCTGGCACAGAGCGAAGAGAAATTCTGATAGAGCTTGGGCGACCACTTCGTCATCCCATACAGCTCCTTCTTCTCCAGAAACATCACCTCGTCCCATTCGGTATAATCGTACTCATTGAAGTAGCGGGAGTAATCGCTCAGATTATCTGCCGTAAAGCGGAGACGGGGATCGATGGTGCCAAACCACTCGATACTCATCATCTGATGGGCAAAGGTGGCGAAGGTGCTCTCATGCTTGATCAGGTTGAGATGCTTCAGCACGCTCCATACGCAGAACCACTGGTTCTTCCGGGTTATCAGATTCACCATCTTGGAGATGGATTTCTTCAACTCCTCCAGATTCACCGAACGGCCCTTCACCGTAAGATAGAATACTTCATTATGAAGCGACTGCTCGAATTCTTCCGGAAATTCTATGGCACGGATACGCTGCGTGATGATCTGGTATTTAGCCACAGCATCCACGAGCTTCAGAAATTCCTCGTTCGTGAAATTCACTTTGATCAGCGAAGCACCCAACTGGCTCACATCGTCTGCACTATTGAGAAACAGCAGGAGCAGATTCTGGGGCACCAGATGCTTCAACTCCCTTCTCGCCTGGAGCCACTGGTCCACGTTGAGCGGTTTGCCATCGTTGTCGTACTGCAGATTGGAGAAATACAGTTCCAGCTTTTCGCTGCTGTCCTTTTCTGAGATGTATTTCTGTATCGCCCATTCCGTTAATCGGGCCGCTTCCTCGGGTGTCATTTCTGAATTCGTAACGTGGCAGACTCTGCGGAAATGCAGCACCAGATAGCTGGCGAGGCAATAGAGGCGGATGAGGTACCACAGACGTTCCTCGTATCTCACCCCCGGGAACTTCGTGATTTTATGATATTTCTGAATCATTTTTTCCGTATTCTGGATATCTCCCACCACCAGCTGTATGGATTCCTGGCTCATGCCATCCATCAGCAGCAGGTCGTGCAGCTTAGGCAGGAGCGTACTGATTTCTGAGGAGAACATCGGGGAAGAATGTCCTTCTACTTTCTTGCCTGCCTTGACCTGGGCAAGGACTTTTTTCATGAATTTGGTAAACTGGGTGGTGATGATGAGTTCGAAGGAGGTGAAATACATCTCGTTCTGCTCCTTGCGGTGATGGGAAACATCGGTATGCTGCAAGGCGAGGTCCTGGTCTGCCAGATAGCAGAGTCGGGCTGCCTTGGTACATAGGGAGTGGATGTCGAAGGTCATCTCCTCCTCGGTGATGCCGCATATGGTGTCGTAGCGGGGGCTCATGCTGATGTCGTTGGGTTGGTTGAAACCGCTGAACATGCTCACTTGTGAGAATTTTGTAACGCCTGTAAGCATCAGAAACTGCAGGTGCTTGTCGGCAGCCTTGAAGGTGGTGTAGAGTCCGCGCAGCACTTCCCTGTTGTATTGCTCCAGTGTGATCAGCTCGCCACTCCGCTCCACCTTGATGTCCAGGTCCATTACATCCAGCATCGGCTTGTCATATTCGTCGATGAGCACCACTGCCCGCTGGCCTGTCTGCTGGTGGGCAGCCTCCAGAATGTTGCCCAGTCGCAGACTGTAGGATGTGGTGTCGGCTGTGTTGCCCACGTGATATGCCTTTTCCCATTTGCTCAGATACATGTTCAGCACCTGGTCCAGGTTGCCCGAGTCGGCATAGTTTCCCTGTCCGAAGTCAATTCGGAACACCGGGTAGGTTTTCCATTCCGTCTCCAGCTCGTAGATGTCCAGCCCCTCGAAGAGCTCTTTCTTGCCCAGGTAATAGTTCTCCAGTGTGGAGATGAGCAGGCTCTTCCCGAAGCGTCGTGGGCGACCAAGGAAATAGACACCTCCTTCGTGTGTGAGGGAGAATACCTGTCTGGTCTTGTCAACATACACATATCCGCCCTCGCGAATCTTGTCGAACTCTTGTATTCCTATGGGATATTTCATTCAGAGCGCCGTTTTACTTTGTCCTTTCACATGCAAATCTACAGCTTTTCCTTTGATTGTGGGGCAGGCGGTGAGGAAAATGTGGTGGGGAGGGGATGATGGTGGGTGGCGGCTCTTGGGCGGCTCAGTAGGGACTTTCCACGATGGAATGGGGGAAAATATGGTAATTACCGCAATCAATACGGCCAGAATGTGCATTCTTACCAACTTTGATGCCTCCCTGCCCAACTCCCCTGCTAACTTTGCGTAACGAGAATTGAAGGGGTAGTGAAGAATGCAGAGCGCTTCTCTCGCGTACTATATATATAATAATGTAGTATGCGCGGGAGGATGTGGTTTGCACGTAAATGTAAAATAGGAAACCAAGTTTTAAATGATGATGAAGAAATCAATGTTTGCGGCAACTTTGTTTGCCGTGGTTGCTTTCTCTGCCTATGCGCAGGGGGATGCAAGCCTCTATGAAATCCCCAACGGGCATTTCACGGAGTGGACTACTGATTGTGGGAGTACGTATCAGGCAAATTGCAATCATGGAAATGGTGATTTGACTGGAGCCAGCTCGGGAAGTCCTCTTGGTATGACAAAGCGTCCAGGAACAGAACCCGCATACTGGAGTGCGTCAAACTTTAGTGCCAGTATGTGGAAATACCCTCGGCCAGCTAAGGAGATTGTTGTGAATGAGTCTGGCTTGGTTCGCTCAAACGCCACTCATGTCCTTCTTTCGAATGCTAAAGCAGAAGGTACAGGCTCTTATTTTGGCACTCGAAAATATTCTGCTGTCGTTCCTGGCTTTGTGTCGTTGGCTACTCCTTGGATACGTTGTGTGGCAAATACTAATGAGTGGAATGGTGGTGTCTATGGAGGCGTTGCTTTTCAGGGCCGTCCTGATGCAATAAAGGGAAGTTTCAAGAGAACTGGGGATAATGCCGAAAAGGCCCATGTCATTGCCTATATATGGAAAGGTACGTTTAGCTCAAATATTAAGGTCGCGGGATTGGGCGGTCTGAAGAATAAGTCTTTCGATGATGTGGATGCTGCAGTGATGTCGGGTAGCGGCGATGGCTCTCTCATCGCCAGCTGCGACTACGCTTTCGCTTCTACCGAAAACAATGGATGGGAGGAGATAACAGTGCCTCTCGACTATAAGAACGAGGAAGTGCCCGAGAAGATGAATGTCATCATCAGCAGTGGCGACTACTGGAACAAGGACAACATCAAGGCTGGCAACCAATTGGAAGTGGAGTATGTGGAATATGTCTATTACCCTGCATCCATCAGCAATTGCCGCTACAACGGACATGAGGTGACGTTTGACGAGAACGATGAGGCTGTCCTGTCTGATGATGTGGTGTATGAGGGCGTTTCTCTGCTGACTTATGACAAAGGAGGAAATGGCCAGATAGTGGCCAAGTCATTTGATGCTGCCACAGGAATTCTGCTGGTTACTGTCACAGGTGGAGACTACGGTCTGAACGGAACCAACCGGAAGACTTACACCATACGTTTCAGCAAGGAGAAGGTTGATGCCACTCTGGTGGCAAAGGAAGCCACCAAGTATGGTACCTTTTATGCACAGTTTGATGTGCAGATACCCGAGAACATGAAGGCTTATACCTGTAGCGCTGTGGCCAACAATGAACTGGTGCTTGTGGAACAGACTGATGTCATTCCTGCCTTTACCCCTGTGATTGTGGAGACTACGGGCGGTGACCGAAGCGAAAGCCTCACTGGCGTTGTTGCTGTGGCCGACTATGACAAGGAGGCCAGAGTGGGACTGTTGCAGGGAGTTCTCATCCGTCAGCCAGCTCCCAATGGTTCTTATGTCATGCAGAACCAGAGTAGGGGTGTGAAGTTCTACCTTGTGGATACTTCGGTGGCCCAGCCTAACGTGCCTGCCAACCGTTGCTATCTGCAGTTCTCTGCTCCTTCCGAGGTCAAGGTTCTCTCGTTCCCCGGTGAGGCTACCGCCATTGAGGCAGTCAATGGTGTGCTCAATGGCACTTCGGAGATTTATGACCAGTCTGGCCGCCGCCTGCCTGCTTTGCAGAAGGGAGTCAATATCGTGAATGGCAAGAAGGTTTTGGTAAAGTGAAAATAAACTAAAGGACAAGATAAGGATATGAAGAAGATTTATACTGCACCCGCCATGAGGGTGAACGACATACAGGTAGAGGAAGGATTGCTGTTGGGCTTGTCGAAAAATGCTGATGGTTCGGATGCAATGGTCAAAGCCGAATTCGGCAGCGATATAGATATGAGTGAGGTGGGCGGCAACGCAGTCGGTTCGGGCCGACGCAACCCTTGGGACAGCCAGTGGTGAGAATCACCCTTCCGGGACACTAAGGTTACTTGCCCGAGCAGCACGTTCTCCCCAAAAAGACTCTGCCCGGACATGAAACTCTGAGGCCCGTGGAATCTGCTCCAGAAGATGGTCTCGGGAAGTTGTCTTTAAGGAAGGAAAGGGGCTGCTCTGTATTGGCAATGCGAGGCCAACTCTATTCGTGGGCGAAAGGAATGTGTCTTGTGTGCAGGATTCATTCAGCCTCCAGGGCCGGTGCATTGCATATGTCCACCGTCCAACCCAAGGCTGGACGGTCAGAGAATATATACTGACTTGGCAAAGTATCCAGGCTTCATCCACCGTCCAGCCTTGGGTTGGACGGTGGAGAATAACTTCTTCCCTGATTTGGAGGCATACAGGAAGTGCCAAAGGAGCCAGCATCTCCTTGCTCGCTAATGGCTTCCCTTGTGCGGGTTTGCTATCAGCGAAAGGATATGGATTTCCGTGAACCAGAAAGCCCCACATGCTCTCAGTGGCATGTGGGGCTTTCTCGATTGCTTGTGCAGCAGGGGTTGGCTTGCGGGCATCAGAGGGCTGTGCCTGCTGTGCTGTAGCGCTGGGCCCCCTTCTGTATGATGATGCAGTGGCCGCTGAGCTGTTTGCGCGCAGTGGATTGCTTGCTTGTGGCGGTGGCAGAGGCGATGCCTGTTCCCCCGGTGACGATGAGGCGCAGGGTGGCGGTGGCTGCTCCGTCCTTGGTGTGGGCGGTGATGGTGGTCTCTCCCTGGCTGAGAAGCGTTATGAATCCACCGTTCACGGTGGCCACCTGCTCGTTGCTGCTGCTCCATGCGATGCGCTTGTCGGTGGCGGAGGCAGGCGTGAGGGGGGGGCGGAGCGCCATGTTGCGGTCGTCCAGGCAAACGGTCATCTCACTCTCCTCAAAGGCGAGCGAGCGGGCCTGCTGCGGCTCCTTCTGACCCTTCTTGCGGTAGAGGAAGGGCAGAGGCAGTGAGGTGGAGGTATATAGATTGAAGCGGGCATAGCTCTCCGCGGGAGCATTGAAGCGCATGATGCCGTATTTCTCGTTGGCGCTGGTGATGCTCGCACCCTCGTAGCCCAGTGTTATCTTCCAGTCCGTCACGCCGTTGTTCCACGCCAGAGCCTGTTTGCCCGAGGCTGCCAACTGCCTTCCGTGCTGGTCGGTGAGTGTCCACATGCCGGCTGTCTCGGCTTCGGCCAGCGTGAAGCGCAGCACCTCGTGGTTGGTCACATCGGTGGTGGAGGCCAGCGGCACGGCATCCAGATAGTGTGAGGTCTCTATGCCGTCGATGTCGGCAGCGGCACATCCGTTGCGGAAGATCATCAGTTCGTCCCCCGCATTCAGTGTGCTCTTCTTCTCCAGCTTCTCATATATCCAGCCCAGAGGCGACTCCAACTGCATTCCTGCAGGCTCATCGTATTCGATGGTGATGGAGTTCACATACACCGAACCTTCGCTGGTGCCGCCCTTCAGCGTGATGGCTGCCTCGTTGCTGGTGAGTGCAGGCACCTCCATGGGCTTTGTCACATCCACATACACCCCAGGTCCTTGTTCACCCATTGGCCAAACCACTCCCGGCTGGCAAAGTCACATGGGCGCAGCTGGTAGATGGTCTCTTGGCCGTCGGTCAGTGACAGGCCCGCCTGACCTGCTTTCCTGTTGCTGCACATGCTCAGTGTGATGCTCCTCACGGTGCATCCCTGCCATCCCTCCAGATAGAGGGTAGCCTGGCGGTTGCGTGGTATCTGGTTGTAGCGGTTGCCTGTGGTGGCTCCGTATTCATTCTCGAAATACGCCCACGAGCCCTTGGGCACCATGCCGCTGGCAGCCAGTTCAAACTCGCCCGTTGTCTTGTTGTACTCCACAATCCTGTACACCGCCTCTGCAGCCTGCATGGTGAGTGCCGTCATCCATAGTGCGGCCAGTGCCATCAGCCTGTAGCCATCACGCATCCTTAAGTTCATATCTTGTCTTTATGTTTGTTTTATATAATGTGTACCCGACGTTCGCGTTCGGATGGTCAAAATTACATGTTTCCCTTCATTTGGCAAACCGTGATGTGGGATAATGTTGTGGAACAGGGGGCGTGCGTCACATTATTGACATCGGAAAGGGGTGGAAAACAAAAAGATTTGGGCAAAAGGGTGGTTTGTTCCGTGAAAAGATGTAATTTTGTCTTTGAAAACCTTGTATGCCTGTTTTCCTTTATTTGGAAACGCAGAGGGGGTGGTA
>OQWM01001535.1_pt1 | contig 15859 bp, 14 predicted proteins | sample 1691531 | NCBI WGS metagenome assembly OQWM01 (sample SAMN03418257, study PRJEB22391) | human gut metagenome | biome: human-gut; feature: organic feature; material: feces | host: Homo sapiens | place: Tanzania | collected 2013-01
GATGGCCTGCATGTTTCAATTGTTGATGAATCCGGAGAGTGTGAGCATAAGGTTGAGCTGCACAAAGCTGGAGATAAGCATTTGAAGGTTCTACCTGACGTGACTTGTAATTGGTCCAAATATTGACACTACCAGAAGTACTTACATCGCCACCATTCACATTTGAATTGGTGACGTTTGAAGAACTTGCATCAAAACCATAGATTTGAGCTGTACGAGTCAATACACGACCAAAAGTTTTATTAGCAGCAGAAGGAATGATAGTAATGTTTTCATTGCCCAACGAAGTTGCCGAAAGGCCTGAACCGACCCAACCTAATATGCTTGGAGTATAATACTTAGTACCATTGGGATTGGTACCCTCGTTGAATGAAGCTGCACCTGAAGTAACGCCAATGCCCTTCTTTGCTTCTTCCTTCAAGAAGTAATAATAATTCTTAGCAGCAGCAACGTAGTCAGCCTTTCCATTGCTACGCAAGAGATAGAGATCACCAAGGATTACATCGGCATAGAAAAGCATCTTGTTGCTCTGTACCTTGAAATTCTCGTTACCCGTTTGGAACTCACCATAATTAGGATAGCCCAACGTGCGCTCGATAACTTGTGCCTTCTCAAGGTCACCCTTTAAGAGGTCTACCAAATTGTCGGCAGTAGCCCAAAGCGTGAACACGAGAACAGACGCCGCCTCTCCGCTGATTGAAATTCCGAATGCTCTTGTAAGTCCGAAGTACGCCAAAAAAAGCAAAACGAGCTGAGGCATAATGCGCATAAACTCAAGATAAATTTTACAGATAATCTGAAGCGGTTTTATTTTTACAGTCATAAGCGCGCCGAGCAAAAATCCAAGTATTATTGAAAATACTACAGAAACTGCCGCAATTTCAATTGTAACAAGAAGTCCCTGCAAAAGGCGCAGAAAATTTTTCCCCATGAAAATTACGCTGAATGAATTTATAATTGAATCAAGCATTTCCGAACTGTGCATAGCGGAGCTTCCTTTCTGCAAATGAACTTAAAATTGTTATTGGTAAAAGTAAAATAAAATATGAAACAACCAAAAGAAAAAGAGCTTCTTCTGTTTTGTAATACAGTCCTATTAAATCTTTTGCAATGTACATAAGGTCTGCAAGCGCGACTGCACTGAACATTGAAGTTTCTTTTATAAGAAACATTGTGTTTGCGCAAATTCCCGGTATGGAAACTGAAAATGCCTGCGGAAGAATTACAAATCTCACAATCTGAAATTCCGTAAGACCGATGCATCTTCCTGATTCAAGCTGAACTCTTCCGACTGTTTCAAGCGAGCTTCTGAACGTTTCAGCCATATAGCTTCCGCCTAAAAAAGTCAGGCCGATTATTCCGCATTGCTCAGAAGAAAGTTTTATTCCCATTTTTGGAAAAGCAAAATACAAAAAAAACAACTGGATTAACAATGGCGTGTTCCGTGAAAGTTCTGTGTATGTCTTTACAATTTCTTTTGCGACAGGAATTTTCCAGTAGCGGATTACAGCGCAAAAAAGTCCAAGCGCAATCGAAAGAACAACTCCTGCAAGTCCGGCTTTTAAAGTCAGAATCGCAGCTTTTTCGTACAGAGGAATCACTTGATGAATAAAGCCAAAGTCCATAATTCCTATAAGTCTAATTGGAAAAGAAATATTGGTCAACAGACTTTTGCTTTAAAAATTTCAGCTGAACTATTTATCCATAATTGTGATTTCAACGCGGCGGTTTCTTGCTTTTCCTTCTTCGGTTCTGTTTGTTGCAACAGGGCGTTCTGCTCCAAAGCCTTGTGTAAACACGTGGAATCTGTCCCGCACATTCAGTCCGATTAAATATTCTGCCACCGTGCTTGCTCTTTCTTCGCTTAGGATTTTCCGCATTTTTTCTGTTCCGGCAAGTGCTGTGTGCCCTGTGACTAAAATGTCGTTGTCCGGCCAGTTTTCAAGAATTTTTGCAATCTGCTGAATTTTAATTTTTTCACTTTCCAAAAGAATCGCGCTGTCTGGCTCAAACTGAATATTTTCTATTGCTATTGTAAGTCCTTTTTCATCCGGCTTTACGGTAACATTTTCAAGTCCAAGCTCTTTTATTTTTTTCTGCACGGAAGAAATGTTTTCAGTTGTATTTGTCCTTGCGAATTCTGTAACTTCTGCATGGGCAGTTCCCCTGAATTCAAAAATATTTCCTGCGGCAGTTTCTATAAAAATTTTGAACGACTCTGAATAGTGATCAATTGAGCCTTTTTCATTGTCCCAAAAAATTGTCTCGTCGCTGAATCCACGGGTTGTAACTGGATAGTCGTCAAGGTCATAGTTTTGCACCGGAGGATTTTCCATGTACATCGTGTAGCGGACTCTTATTTTATAAAGCCCGGAATTTTCATCGCGTCCTTCGTAAGTGTACTCGGCGTTGAAAGGAACTTTGTATGGCTTTTCAATTCCAAATCCTTTTCTTAAGTCGTGGGCTTCGTGTCCTTTTGCAGTCCATTTTTCTCCCGGCAAAATTTCTCTGTCTGGAAAAATTGGAACATCGCGTACGGTCGGCATAAAATATTCATCTGCGATTGTGTAAGTTCCGTTTTTGCTTCTTTTGAAAATGCTTTTGTAATCTTTTCCGTAAGAAAATCTTGCGCCTGTGAAAGTTCCTGTGGAATCTTCTGTCGTCATAAAAATGCAGTCGTGAATTCCTTGTCCGTCTTTTGTTACGTCTGTGATTTCAGCGGAAACTCTGTTTACTATTATTGAATGATGGCTTTTGCGGTGATTTACAAAAATGTCCTCGTCAACTGTTGAAAGAATTCTGTAGCGGTCGCCTTTCTGATATTTAAATTCGAATTTAACGCTTTCTGAATTTTCATGCGCAAAAAATGAAGATGCAAAAATCAGCAAAACTGAAATCAATAAGATTTTTCTTTTCATGCTGATATGATAAAATTGAATCATGGAAATTTCAACAGTGCACGAACTTTTAAACGGAAAATTTATTTTTTGCATTTCAATGATTTGCATGATGCTGACTGGCTTTGTTTTGGGACGGATTGTGCAAAAGTTAAAAAACGTTTCAGAATTTAAGAAGCAAAGAAAAGACGCCGTGAACAGAAGCCGTTCAGTTTTGGGTGGGCAGTTCAGCGAGCAGATTGCGCCGTTTTTGCCAGGTTTTCCGTGCAATCCAGGCGATGTCCGTTTTGTGGGTAAGCCTGTTGATTTTGTAGCTTTTCCGGGATGCGCGGAAGGAAGCGATATAGAAGAAATTTATTTTATAGAAGTAAAGTCCGGGCAGAGCAAGCTAAGTCCGCGGGAAAAACAAATCAAGCTGGCAGTGGAACAGGGCAGAGTGAAATATTTCGAATATAGAATTCCCGACGGAAATGGCAAGACTTAAAACTTCTAGCTAGAAGTTTTGCTCAAGTTTTCTACAAGAAGTTTTTCGCATTGCTCTTTTGGCATTGGTTTTCCAAGCAAGAATCCTTGAATTGTGCGGCAGTTGAATTTCTGAATCATTTTCAGCTGCTCTTCATTTTCAACGCCTTCCGCAATTGTGTTCAATCCCATTTTGGAAACAAGCGAGATAATGCTTTCTGTAAGGTTTGCTTCAAATCCGTCTTTTGCCGCGATATTTGAAACAAACGATTTGTCAATTTTTAAAGTTGTAAGAGGCAGAAGCTGTAAATATCTTAAAGAAGAATATCCTGTTCCAAAGTCATCGAGCGAAAGTCCTACGCCTTGCTCTCTTATTTTGTTCAGCTTGGATATTGTGTCTTCCACGTTGTCAATAAGAACACCTTCTGTAATTTCAATCTCAAGATGTTTTTTGTCTATTCCGGATTTTTCAATTTTCTTAAACAGCTTTTCAATAAAATCTTCTTGAACAAACTGAACTGGAGAAACATTCACAGACATTATCCCATTGAAGCTGAATTTCATTTCCCATTCTTTGATTGTTGCAAGCGCGGTTGTCATAACCCAGTCGCCGAGCGGAACAACAAGGTGAGTTTCTTCTGCAAGCGGAATGAATTGCTCAGGACTTATCCAGCCCAAGTCGCTGTCGTACCATCTAAGAAGCGCTTCAAATCCGCGAAGCTCTTTTGTCTTTGCGTCGAACTGCGGCTGATAATAAAGCTGAAAATTTCTGCTTGCCATTGCCTTTGACATTTTTGTTTCAATATTCAGCTTGCTTAGGAATTTTTCCTGCATGAGCGAATGGAAACAGGCAACGTTGTTTTTGCCGTTTTTCTTTGCTTCGATTTTTGCCATGTCAGCGAACTTTAAAAGGTCTTCGGTTTTTTTTGAATCGTCTGGAAAGATTGAAATTCCGCCTGAAATTCCAATTCCTTCCGCATTTAAAAATCGAAGGGCTTTCTTTGAAATTTCTATAGCTTCATCGCGGTCTTTTATGTTTTTGTATAAAAGCACAAATTCATCTCCGCCGAACCTTGTCGCTGTAACTGTTTTTGATTCCATCAGCTTGAGGATTGTCGCAACTTGCTTTAAAAGCTCATCTCCTGCGTTGTGTCCTCTTGAATCATTGATGTCTTTCATGTTGTCAATGTCAAACAAAAGAATTCCAAACTTTTCATTTTTTTCAGTCGTTTCTTTTATCTGAACTTTCATCATTGTAGAAAGCCATGAACGGTTGTAAAGGTCGGTAAGGGAATCGTGATATGCCGCAAACAAAAGCTGCTCGTTTAGCTGCTGGATATTTTTTAGCTGCGAATCCAAATTCAGTCTGCTTGACTTTAGCTGGCTTGTTACTTCCTCAAGTTTTTTGTTCTGCTCGCTTAGCGCGGACTCGTATTCTTTTGCCTGCGAGACGTTTGTCAGCGAAACTGCAACGTAATCGCCCGGTACGCATTTTTCCACAAGCTGAATCCATATAGAAAAGTTATGCGAGTAAAAAGTTTCTTCAATTGTTTTTTTTGTTTTTATAGTTTCAACCGCCATGTCAAACCAGTTTATATCTTGGCTGATTTTTTCCTTGAAACTTGAAAACAGAACGCCTTCCTTTATAAAATTTTTTGTAAGGTTTCTGAAACATTCATTTACATAGACAATTGAAAAGTCCGTTATTTTTTCGTCCTGCTTTACTGGAACTGCAATAATAACCGCAGCAGGGATTGTGTCCAAAATAGTTTTATATTCAGAAAGTTCAAGCATAAAATTCCTTTACATTTTTAAATTGAAAGTGCTGAAAAAAAATTTTGCAAATCTTTTTCAGCATTGAAAATTTATTCCCACCCGAATGTTGCAGGTGGCTTGTTTGTAAGATCAAAAAATATCGCATCAACATAAGGCAGCTTGGAAATTTCCTGCACAATATCCATAAGGAGATTCTGCGGAAGCTGCGCAAACCTTGCTGTCATTACATCTTCTGAGCAAAGCGGACGCAATACAAAACTGCATCTTTCCTTTGAAGAAGCGTAAGGCAAATTGATTGTAAGATGCTGGAAAATTTTATTGTACCAGCCGCTTTTATGAAGAGCGGTAAGAACTATGTCGTCGGCATCACGTGTCTGATCCAATCTGTCTTTTGTGCAGTAGCCTTCTTGAAGCTTTAAGGCTTCGTCTTTTACCGAAGGATTTTGCCACAAGCGGATTATCGTTCTGTTTATAAATGACGCGCTGTTTGTTATCTGGCTTGATGCGGCTTCAAGTTTTTCCCATTTTTTTGGAAGATGATAAAATCCGTTTTCTGTTTTTGCAAAACTGATTACAGACGGAAATCTGTAAGTGCGGAAGTCTCCCTGAACGCCTACAGATTTTACAGGCAGAATATATTTTTCAAGATTCTCAGAGCATTTTTCGCAGAACATTCCAAGTTGAACTTTTGAAATTTCTTCCTGCGCTTTTTTAAATTCTTCTTTGTCATTGTCTGTCATTGTCCCGTTGGAGCAAAGCACATTGATGCTTAATCCAGGACCAGGGAAAGGATGGCGCATTACAAGCTCGTCTTCAAGTCCAAGTTTTTTTCCAATTGCGCGAACTTCATCTTTGTATAAATCTTTTAGGGGTTCAATAATCAAGCCTTTTTCAATGAGCTTTTGTATTCCGTCTACGCGGTTATGATGAGTTTTTATTACATTTGAATTTTTTGTTCCGCCGCTTTCAATTATGTCCGGATACAAAGTTCCCTGTGCTAAAAGCCATTTGTTTTCATCAAACTTTTGTTTTGCCACAACTTCGTTGCGTACTGTAATAAAATTTTCACCAATAGCCATTCTTTTTTTCTGAGGATCGGTAAGATTTTCTACAGCCTTTAAGAAAGTTTTGCTTGCGTCTTCAACAATGAAATTTGAAAATCCGTGGTTTTTGTATGCCTCTTCAACTTTCTTGCTTTCATTCTTGCGCATAAAGCCGTTGTCTATGTGAAGTCCCAAAACTCTTTTCTGTCCCAACGCTTTGTTTAAAAGCGCGAACGCCACAGTGGAGTCAACTCCGCCACTTAAAAAGAGAAGAACATTTTTATCATCTGCCTGATTTTTTATAGAATCGATTATGTGATTTAGTACCGTGTCCTGATCCCAGTTTTTTTCCATTCCGCAGAACTTTGCAAAGTTTTCAAGAATCTTATTTCCGCAAGGAGTATCCTTTACTTCGCAGTGAAACTGAAGGCTGAAACGTTTTTTTTCAAGATTTTGGAGTGCGGCGAATTCGCAGTCCTTTGTTGAGCCGACAGTTTCAAATCCGTCTCCCGGTTTTACAACAGCATCCTGATGGCTCATCCAAACTTGCTGAGGACTTGCAATTTCTTCAAACAGCGGACACTTTACATTTTTATTCAGATCTAAAGTTGCAAAACCAAATTCTCCGACCAAAGCTTTTTGGGCTTTTCCGTTGTAACCGGTTTGAAGTACATAATGTCCGTAGCAAAGACCAAGAATCGGAATATCAAGCTTAAGAATTTCAGAATTGAATTCAGGAGCATTTTTATCATAGATACTGGACGGACCTCCGCTAAGCACAATTCCTTTTGCATTTTTGAATGTTTCAAGCCCGGCGGAAGGCAAGGCGATTTCTGAATAATAACCCATCATGCGGAATCTTTTTGCAATAAGGTGGGCATACTGGCTTCCAAAATCTAAAACAACAATTTTTAAACGTTCCATGAAACACAATTATACCTCATATTCATGGTTTAGCCAAGTTAAAAGAAATTTTATTAGATGTTATTTGTAGATGAAATAAAATATTCCTTGCATTTTGTTTCAAGCAATTTAAAATCATTGCATCTTTTTGCAAGTTGAGTTGTATTGCCATTTTTTATTTTATATTCATAAAGGGATTTTGCATTCTTTAAAATTTTATCCTCTATTGAGCTAATGATACGATATTCAGCTGAAAGCAACATTTTATAAGAAGAATTTGATTCTTTTGAAATATCTACATAAATGCACTGTGATTTAGGAACTGGAAACATATTATTAAGATTTATAACGGCATAGTTTCCAATTTTAAGAAAATCTATGTTGTTTTTCATTTTTTGATGTTTTTCTTTAAAAGAAGAAAGCGGCGCGAAATAATCCATGTTATTTACAGTCAGAATTACGCCAATATACTTGCGTTCATTCTTCTGATTTTCTTTTTTGTTGTGAAATAAGTGTGGAGCAAACGGCACTAGATAATCGATGTAAGCATTTTCTATTTCATATATTTTCAAATTTTTCATGTTATTTCCACAAAAAAAGGCAAGCTCATAGCCTGCCTCGTTAAGTTTCGCGAATGAAGGCCGCGATATGCCTCGTGTAAATTCCTTTTTTAGGTTAAGGGAAACCTCTTATAACTTGCTCTTTAGAGGAGAGCGAGCCTTGCTATATAAAAGCTAGCGTAAAAGTTATATTCTGTCAATATAAATAAATTCATTGAGAATGAGTTCTTATAGATGCTCTTATTTGACTAAGCGCCTTTACTCCGATTTTTGGATTTTTTTCTATGAGCTTTTGGAACACGGAGTAATGGATTTTTATGACTTTTGATTTTCCAATTGAAACTGCGTCTTCCTGCCGGTGCTTTTTTAAAAGACATTCGCCTTCGCCAAAAAATGCGCCTTGATTTAAAACCTGCCCTTCATTTTTGTGTATAAGCAAAATGCTTCCGCTCGCAATGTAAAAACAGAATTCGCTTTTTGAATTTTTTCTGTAAACAAAATTTCCGTCGTTGAAATTTAATGCGTGTGAATCTTTTTTAAGAAGAAAATACGGATTTATAAAAAGAAACCGTTTTATATTTGAAAAGAATTTTCCGTCTTGTTTTTCAGGCAGAAGATAAAGCTCGCACAAAAGCAACGTTTCAAAAAACTGATAGACATAAAGCCACTGAGCAAAAAAGAAAAAAATTATAAAGAAAAAAAATACGCCCATGAGCATTACAATAATGTTGCTTAAAACTCCGTAGACCAGGTTGTAGCGGTTTATGTTTACAAACAGATGAAAGACTTTTGTAAGAATCCAAAACGAAGCGCAGGTTCCTGCCGAAGACAAAACACTTATGCCCCAGGACGGATTTGTTCTGCTTCCGAATTTATACGTGAACGCCGTTGCTGCAAATAAAATTATAAACGGAACAAAACCAGCCGCAGTTTTTGAAATCAGATCTGCAATGTGGTTCAGCGGCTCAAGAATTCCGTAGAACCTTGGAACAAGTACGATTGTCTTTAAGCTGATTGCTATGAAAATTATCAGTGAAAATAAAATTACAAAAAGAGCTTCTCCAATGAAAACAAGAAACATATTTTTTACAGGACGCGAGTTTGCATCTTTTCCAAAAATTCTTTTCAGCCCGACAATCACAGAACTGAAAAATCTTCTTGACATCCACACAACAGCTGCAATGATTACAACTTCAAAATTTGTAACAAGCTTAAGCGACTTCGGAAGCGAATCTTCAATGCTTATAATCTGGCTTGAAAACGGACTTGAAGAAATAAGTGCGGAAACAGTTTCCGGGGAAGCGTGAAGAACCCTGAGAAGCACAACGCAGATTATCATGCTGATTGGAACAACCGAAAGTAAAAATCCAAATGCGCAGGCAGAAGCGGAAGAAATCAAGTCATTTGAAAAAAACAAACTTGAGCTTAAGTAAAGTGACTGCACAATGCTGAACAGAGAAATTTTTTTTAGCTGTTTTTTGCAAAAAGTCATGAAAAATTGTGTCCGGGCTGGCTTGAAAAAGTTGAAGGCTTAGACTTGGATTTTGTCTTTGCTGCAAAGTTGTAGTAGTCCATCTGTGCATAGTCAGTGTCGTCCTTGCGATCTTCGTTTATGGAAAGAATCATTTTGTCTTCAATCGTTTTAAAAACATACTGGCGGATTTCGTTTTTTACCGCCGCAGAAGTTTGTGGTGCAAGAAGAAGAACCCATATTGTTCCTTGCTCTGTTTTTTTTACGGCGAAAACAACGGCTTCTGTTACAACCTGCTTTGTTCCAAGCCTAAGTGTTACATCCTGCAATATGTAGTTTTTTGCAATTATAAGGCTTTCAAGTCCGGCGGGAATTTTTACAGCCATTCCCACAGAACTTAAATCAAAAAGCTTGAGCTGGTGCATTTTGCTTCCGTGGTTCCAGAATAAAGCGGCGTCCTTGTCGTGCATTAAATTTGCCCGGATATATTGCCGTCTTCCTTTTGCGTTTGTCTTGGTAAGAATATTTTGTATGCGCTCGGAAACTTTTTCTATTCCATCTGAAAAATCGATTACGCTGTTTTCTGAATCTGAAAATTTTGAGAATAATTCAATTTCGTTTGGCTTTATTTTTTCGGAAATGACGGTTGCCTGAATTGTTTTGAGGCTTTCTTCTTTGTCGAAACTTCGCAGAAAATTGAACCAGGCGCCTATTGAAAGCTGCGCGTCAATGTTTATAAAAAGAACAGAATCTGGATTTTTCCGCAGAAGATTCTTTGCGTCCCTGAAACTTTCGATAATGTATACTTCATATTCTTTTTTTCTTAGGCTGCTTATTATGTCTTTTTTTATTGCATAAGCAGGATTCAAGAAGAATATTTTTCTGCCGTACATATCGAAGTCTGTATGTTCTGCCATTGATTTTATCCTAGCTAGATATTATAAGCCTGCTTGCTGAATTTTGCAAATTAGAAAATAAATTTGCCATACTGAACAAAATGCGCAGTATGGCTTTCTTGTGTGCAAATTTATGTCTTGCCTTAAATTCTTTTAGAAATCAGCGAGCTTAGGCGCGCGTGGATATGGAATTACATCGCGGATGTTTTCCATTCCTGTAATGTAACGGATAAGGCGTTCAAAGCCAAGTCCGAATCCTGAGTGCGGAACAGTTCCGAACCGGCGCAAGTCAAGATACCACTGGTAGTTTGACATATCCATCTTGCGCTCCTCGCACGCTTTAAGCAGTTTCTCGTAGTTTTCCTCGCGTTCAGAGCCGCCGATCAGCTCACCGATTCCAGGAACAAGAACATCAACCGCCTTTACGGTTTTTCCGTCATCATTCTGCTTCATATAGAAAGATTTTATTTCTTTTGGATAGTTGAAAACCATTACCGGACAGCCGAAAATCTTTTCTGTAAGATAGCGTTCGTGTTCAGTCGCGATGTCGCAGCCCCAGTACGGCTTGAATTCAAATTTCGCTCCGTTCTTTTCCGCTTCTTCAAGCTTTGCGATTGCGTCTGTGTAGGAAATCCGCACGAATTTTGCCTTTGCGACTTTTTCAAGGCTTTCAATAAGGCCTGGCTGAATGCGTTTGTCGAAAAATTCCAGGTCTGAGCGGCATTTTGCCAAAGCCCAGTTCAAAAGATATTTTACAAAATCTTCCTGAATATCCATGTCGTCATCAAGGTCAAAGAACGCCATTTCCGGCTCAATCATCCAGAATTCCGCCAAGTGCCGCGGAGTGTTTGAATTTTCCGCGCGGAAAGTCGGGCCGAATGTATAGACGCGGCTTAGAGCGGTTGCCATTGTTTCTGCCTCAAGCTGGCCGGAAACTGTGAGCGACGCCTTTTTGCCGAAGAAATCTTTTGAATAGTCAACAATCTTGTGCGCGTCCTCGATTTTCATTCCGCCGGCACCGGCTTTTACGCCAAGCTCGGCAATCTTTTCCATTGAAAGAGTTGTAACCTGGAACATTTCGCCTGCGCCTTCACAGTCAGAGCAAGTGATTTCCGGAGCGTTGATGTACTGGAATCCGCGTTCCTGAAAGAACGAGTGAACCGCAAATGCCATCTGGTTTCTTACGCGGTAAACAGCGCCGAATGTGTTTGTGCGCGCGCGGAGATGAGCGTTTGTGCGAAGGTATTCCATGCTCATCTTGTTTTTCTGCAGCGGATATTCTTCCGGATTGCAAGTTCCCAGCGTTTTTAAAGATTCAAGGGTAACTTCCACAGCCTGGCCGCTTGCCGGCGAGGAAATCAAAAGCCCTTCCGCGCGGACAGAAGCCCCGGTATTCAATTTTTTTAATTCTTCTTCTATATTATTTACATTTGCATTTGGAGAAGGTGAATTTCTGTCAAAGGTAAGCTGAATGTTCGCGAAACAGCTTCCGTCATTTACCTGGATGAAAACAAGATTTTTAGAATCGCGAACGGAACGAATCCAGCCGCAAACTGTAACTTTCTGACTTTCCGGTTTTGAGGAAAGCAAGTCTTTTATTAATGTAGGTACCATAATTTTACAGTTTAATGAATTGAGTTTATATGGTCAATTAATGTTTTTTAGCCGTGTTTTTTAAGCGGAATAAAGTTCCTGCTCTAAGCGGAAAGAGATTCCTGTTCTAAGCGGAAGGCTGTTCCTGTTTGAACAGGAGCACTTTGTTTACTTTAGTAGGAATGTCTACAATTTTACACTGTATATAAATTTATACAGATAATTTTTTGTTTATCTGTCTACTTTTTTGCAATTTGCTTGTTTCTTTATATTTTATTTTTTGAATTAATAAAATTTTCCGATTTTTATTAGGATTTTATTTCCTTAAATTATAAGAAAATACGCATTGATTTCAAGAAAAATGCTGATTTTTGTCTGTGCTTTTCTTAACTTGGCACAATATATGCTAATATATCATGGGATTAAAAAAAGTTATGGAGTTTGTTATGGAAATTGATGTTGCAAAGGGATACCTGAATTCATTAAAAAAATATCCTCTGCTTTCCGCCGATGAAGAAATCGCGCTTGCAAAAAGAATCAAGTCTGGAGACAAGGAAGCGTTCAACCTGCTTGTTAATTCCAATCTTAGGCTTGTTGTAAGTGTTGCAGGAAGATTCAACAAAGGTGCGTTTTGCATTATGGATTTGATTCAGGAAGGAAATCTTGGGCTTATGGTTGCTGCCAAAAAATTCAATCCGGCGTTTGGAACAAGATTTTCAACTTATGCATACAGATGGATTGTACAGCGCATTATGAAATTCATCAGTGCCAACAGTTCTCCGATTTTGCTTCCGGTGCATAGGGAAACTCTTTTGCGACGTATTCAGAAGTTTCAGAATATTTTCTTTCAGCAGAACGGAAGAGAAGCCACGGTCAAGGAACTTGCGCTTTTTGCAGGAATTTCAGAAGAGAGGTTGAATGATGTTCTTGAAACTTCTTATACAGTTGCGTCTCTTGATGTTGAAGTTGCTGATGAAGGAAAAACAGTTTCGCTAGGCGATATTATCCCGGACACAGCGTTTTCCCCGGAAGAGCTTGCAATCAGAGAGGATTCTAAAAGCTGTGTTAATTTTTTTATGGATTCTTTAACAGGAATAGAAAAGAGTGTTTTGCGGCATCGTTACAATTTTGACTATGACTTGCATTCAAAAAGTTTGCGTGAAGTCGGTAGAATTGTAGGATTGAGCCAAGAGGCAGTGCGCCAGGCTGAACTCCGCGCCAAAAAACATCTAAAATCTGCAATGGAGAGTGTTTTTGCTGTTTAGAGCATTTTAGTCAGTTCTTAGTCTCCTTTTACTGTCAATTCCTCTTGCGCAGATTGAGGGGCTTCGGTTGTGAATTTTATTCAGCTCCGAAGCCTCTGTTTTTTTGCATTGTGTAGCTATTTCAAAAATCTATTCAAAGAAGTATGATGTGCTTATGAAAATGATTCTTACTGGCACTGGAACAAGCCACGGAATTCCTGTGATTGGATGCAGCTGCAATGTGTGCCGTTCAAGCGATTCAAGGGACAACCGGCTAAGATGCAGCGCGTTTCTTGAGCCGCCCGCGAATATTCTTGTGGATGTCGGACCGGAATTTAGAATTCAGGCGTTGAAATATAAAATTAACAAACTTGACGCGGTTTTTATAACGCACAGCCATGCGGATCATCTTCATGGAATTGATGATTTGCGTGTTTTTAGCCACACAAAGGCTCTTGACCCGGCGCATCCTGACAACAAGGAAACTGAAGGCGAAGGTCTTAGAATTTACACGACAACTCACGCGGAGCATGATATTCGGCACAGATTCGACTACATTTTTACTCCGATGAAAGAGGGCGGCGGAAAGCCCAAGATTCAGATTATGAGCGCGGAAAATATCAGCGAAAAAAATCCGCTTTTTATAAACGGAATTGAAATTCTGCCTGTAATGCTCAAGCACGGACATTTAGATGACCTGGGACTTTTGTTCAGCGAGAAAGGGCAGGACGGAAAAAAGCACAGCATCGCCTATCTTACGGATTGCAGCTTTGTGCCGGAAAATTCAATTGAGCTTGTAAAAAACAACTCAGGAATTCTTGAGCATCTTGTAATCGACGGATTGCGGCTGGAACCTCATTCAACGCATTTTTCATTTGAACAGGCACTTGAGGCGGCGCAAAAAATGAATCCGCGAAACGTTTATTTGACTCACATAACGCATAACATGAGCCACGTTCAAATAGAAGATTATGTAAAAAGCATTTTGTGGAAGTTTCCTCTGCTGAAAAAAAACACAGAAAACGGATTTTATATAGGACCAGCCTACGACGGCCTTGAGCTTGTGTGTTGAAATTGCATGAAATTTTATGTAAAATATTACATAAGAGGATTTTATGGTAACGTTTGCTAGAAATGAAATTGTTTCAAGTTCTCAGTTTGTGCGCAGTTTTGCAACTTTTTTGCAGCGGATGACAAAATCAAATGGCGAGAAAATTGTTGTTGTTAAAAATAATCAAATGCAGGCTGTTATGATTCCAATTGATGAATACGAACGCTTAAAATCTTTAGATGAAGAAAATGAACGGAAAGAAATTTTCCATACTATTCAAGCTCGAAAAAACACATCGCAATCAGAATATGTTTCTTTTGATGATGCAATGAAAACAGCAGGGCTTTAATGGAATACGAAATAAAATTTCATCCAGAAGCATTAAAAGAATTCTGCGCATTAGACGGAAGTATAAAGGTTCTTGTCAAAAAGCAGTTGGAAAAATTAAAAAAATCGCCTTTTCTTGGCGAAGAACTTGGCAATAAAAACGGATATGATTTGACTGGCTACAGAAAAATGTATGCCTGTAAAAAACAAATTCGGATAGTTTATTCAGTTATTGAAAATGTACTGCTTGTAAATATCGTTGCAATAGGAAAAAGAGAAGATATGGCTGTATATGAAACAGCTAGCAGTAGATTGCCGTGTCAAGCACGGCAATGACAGTTGGTTTATTTTACTTTTATAATATCTGAATCCAAGATTGCGGTTCTCCAGACGTAGCGTTCTGGGTTTTCCATTTCATTAACTTCAAAAGTGTATGCGTACTGCGCAAAAAGATAAGATTTGTTTGTGCTTTCAAGAAAATGGCTGAAGCCTTTTGCCAGAAGCTCTTGGTTTTGGTTTTTTGCTTCTGAACAGTAAACAGGATTATCTAGACTAGTATAGTCTTTTGCTTCATGAAGTTTAGTTGAAGATACTGTGTCTGATTCTTTTCCAAAGTAATTTCCAAACCAAATTGTGTCGTTTTTCCAGTCGCTTCCTGTGCTGGAATTTTGTGCGTAGTAGCCGATTCTTGTTTTTACATTTTCTCCTTCCGGCGGAATAACATTTAAAACTTTTACAGTTGGCTTTGTTCCGTCGTAAGATAAGTCTATGTGGCGGCTTGTTAAATTTGAATAGTCGATGTCGCCTATTCCGTCTGTAGCGGTGATTATGATAATTTCTGCATCCAAGTCTTTTGAATTTTGTTTTTCATCTGTAACTTGAATACCAATGTTGAACTTGTATTTTTCGCCCGGCTCGCAAAGCGGATAAACAAATTTATATGTCTGTCCTTTGTATTGCCATGCGTCTTGTAATTCACATCTTGTTGTCCAAAAATCTTCCATGCCTTCGATGTCTTCAAGTCTTCTGATTTCAAGGTAACTTGCATCGCTTGGAAGCGCAATTTCAAACTGGATTCCGCCTGAAACTGCTGTGGCTTTTACGTGAGCTGTTTGTGTTATTTCGGCTGCGTTTTCAATTGAGCGGCTTGAATTGTGCACAACGCCATTTTTCTTGATTCTAAGGTCAAGGACTCTTGAGCTTGTGTCATTTGATTCTGAACTGCTTGAGCCGTCAGAACAGCTTGTAAAGCAAATTGCGCAAATCAATGCGATTCCAAAAATAAAGTTTCTAATTTTCATATAAATACCTCAAGGTCATTTTACCTCCCCCCCCCAAGCAAATCATACAATCATACACGCCGTCAGTGGAAGCCAAATCTTTTGAAGATTAAGACAGAAATCGACGGAACAACAAGAACAATCAAAATTTGCACTCAGTGTCTCCGCTCTGGATTCATTACAAAGAAAATCAATGTAACTCCTGCAAACGCAGGCGCAAACAAAGCTGAATAGTTTTAACCTTAAAAGCTAGAATTTAAAGAAGGCTGCCAAAACCTGGCAGTCTTTTTTGTTTTAAATGCAAATAGTTTCTAATTTCATGGCCGAACCTCTTGACAAAACTCGGGGGGGGGGGG
>OQWM01001539.1_pt1 | contig 15832 bp, 9 predicted proteins | sample 1691531 | NCBI WGS metagenome assembly OQWM01 (sample SAMN03418257, study PRJEB22391) | human gut metagenome | biome: human-gut; feature: organic feature; material: feces | host: Homo sapiens | place: Tanzania | collected 2013-01
AAACGAGCCGACAGGATGTGCAACTGCAGGTCTTGTGCTGAACATCATCTCCTGCGTATGGATTGTAGTCTGGTGCGCATTGCTCGGCGCAGCGGCAGGCACAGCAGCAACCGAACTGAATTCGATGTCCCTCTAATTTGAAAACCGATCACATAATTGTGTTCGTGAAGAAAACCAAACATCAACATGGAGTAAGCAAATGGGTGTAGCATCACTAGTCATCGGAATCATCTCAATCGTCCTAAGTTTCATCCCGTGCGTCAACTGGCTTGCCTTTGTCCCGTCCATCGTGGGAATCATCCTCGGCGCGGTTGGCCTTTCAAAGGCGAAGAAAGCAAACGAGCCGACAGGATGTGCAACTGCAGGTCTTGTGCTGAACATCATCTCCTGCATATGGATTGTCGTCTGGGGCGCATTGCTCGGCGCAGCGATTGCTGCAGCATAGACTTCAATGGGGCTCTAATCTAAATAATAATGAGTTGTCTTGATGATATATGCCTTTTAATATCATCAAGACAACGAGCAATCATGAAGTTGCCGAAGCAAGTAATAGTAGCGTATTCATGGATTAATTATACATTACTTGGCATACACCTCTACGCGATTGTATATTTCTTGGGGTGTATGTATATTTCTTTTATGCAAAGGATACCGTGTCCTTATTATGCGATTACAGGGCGAAATTGTATTTTGTGTGGATATACAAGAATGACTATTGAATGGTTAAGAGAAGGAAAAGGAATTAACTTTGCTCTTTCTTTTTTTATTATTTGTTTTGGCACACAAACCCTACTACGCACAATAAATGTATTTATCGGACGAACTAGAAGACCTTATTATATAATATTTGACTTAAGTTTATATGGGTTCATGTGGAGCATAAGCATTGCCTTGTTTTATATAGCTCAAAAAATAAGTATACAGGCAACTTGACAAACATAAGAATACTAATTCGTAAATACTGATTAAGGTGTCGTTTTCAGTCAAGTGCAGGCTTGGCCTGGCGAGTTGCTGGCATCACAGACCATCTGCTTCGCGCCGTGGCCTACCCAATGTGCATTCCATTGATGTTGCCATGTCAGCTCTGGCATCGTCGGAAAACTCGATAACATGTCACCTTCCTGTGCGTTCCGAAACTCCAGAAAATAAAGCGTAAAACCGCACCCAGGATTCCAAACAGGATGGCAATGAACATCGATAGTGCCCAGCTTGTCTCTGCCAGTCTGGTAACAAGCACCGCAGGTGCGCGGTTTCTGCTGATGAACCAATCGACTCGATGCGGTCGGTCTCATCTCTGACCTCCCTCCCTCTGCCATGAGTCCTTTGTCCGGCTAAGTGGCTCATTTCGGTTCCCGGCCACACATCATGATACTGCGCACCTTGCAGAAGTCGCGGTATTCCCTGGTGCGGTTAGCTCCTGTCGGGCAATGCGCGCAGGGTAAAATGCTCAAAGCGGGCACGGTAGCGTTTGACGGTTTCCTTGATCACCCAGCACTCGATGTATGATTCGAGCAAATCTTCTTCTAGCTTGGCATACTTTTTTCCGCCACGGGACACCCATATTATTCTTGTGGCATAACGGGCTCATACCCCATCGGAAAGCATCCTCCGGGGGAATATTTCGTTTTATGCCGTGGGTTTTCGGCAGTGCCTGATTGGAGCCACTCAACCCACGGCTAATATCCTGCCACCGCTGCGCATCTCGCCTCCGACTCTTGAGTGCCTACCCTCCTCCTGAGAGCCATGGTCCTACAGGAAGAACGGCAGATCGTCCTGGTGGAACTTTCGCGGGGATTCCGGCCTCGGGGATTCCGGCTTCGGAGATTCCGGCTTCGGAGATTCAGGCTTCGGAGATTCCGGCTTCGGGGATTCCGGCTTCGGGGATTCCGGCTTCGGGGATTCCGGCTTCGGGGATTCAGGCTTCGGGGATTCCGGCTTCGGGGGTCTGGTCTTTGGGGCTGCCTTTTTGGGGGACGAGGCCTTCTTATCCGGTTTTGGCGGCGGAGTCTGCGGTGGCTCCGTCGAGGTGGCTGTAACCACCTCCCTGGGTGGCTCCGTCACTTCGATATGTTCGATTGGCGCGGGAGCGACAGGTTCCGCCGCGGGGGGCGGTTCCGGCTGTGGAGGCGTCTCCTGCCGGCCTGTGTCATTCATGTCGTCCTGTGGCGTCTCCTCCTCCGCGTCGGGTAATTCGGGTGGTGGCTGCGGCTTGTCGGTTCCCCTGTTGACGACATTGATTTTCACGACGGGGTAGTGTGTCAGCTTGAATCCCCTCGCCTCCCGTCCGCGCAGCGGCAATGATTCGAAATCCACCTTGATATCATTGTATGCGCGGCGTCGATTTGCGGCGAGTTCCAGCGAGAGGACCACGCCCGAATTAGTGTAGAGTGCTTCGATGACGCATCCCTCCGGCACGATGTGGTATTCCTTCGAGAGGATGTACTGTCCAATCTGGAAGCGTTTGGCGAACCATGTCCCCTCCTTCTTGTTTCGATAGAGGATTGAGAAGACCTGGTCCTTGTCGTAGACGAAGAGGTATTTTGCCTGTCCGACGTATGTCTTGCTTTCAATCGGGATGATCTGGCAGGTGCCGTCAGTGCGCAGCAGCATCAGCCTGTCGAACTCCGTGCAGACGAGCGGCTCCGCGTCCTTGCTGGAGGACTTGACGCCTGTTCCGACAAAGTAGTTCACCTTGTCGTGGTATACCTTCACGTTGCGTCGTGCGATCTCCTTTCTGTCCACATCGTCGATTCCCGTGATTTCGGTGCGTCTTGGATAGAGGCTTCCGTACCTGTCCAGGAGTCCCTGGACATACGAGATTGCGTACTCCACCTGGTGTGCGAGATTGTACTCAGTCGTCTCGCGTCTTTTCGCCACCGCATCCACGTCCTCCTGGTTCTTATTGAGGTCGAAGAGTGAAATCCTCCGGATTGGGATTTGGAGGAGTCGTGTGACATCCTCGTCGGAGACATCCCGCTGGAGCATATCCCTGAATGGTTCCAGTCCTGTGCGTACGGTCTCCTGAATCTTCGGAAGGCTCGTGCACTTTTCGATGCGCTTGTAGATTCTGTTCTCGATGAAGATTCGTTCCAGGGAGAGACGTTGCAGTGCCTCCTTCTCCTCGGCAAGCTCCAGGTCCAGCTCTGCCTTGAAAATCTCCTGAAGCCGCTGGACATTTCGGCGCAGCACCTGTGTGACAGTCATCTCGACGGGGCGGTTGTCCTGGATGACGAGCAGGCTTGAATGGAGGACCTTCTGGCAGTCCGTGTATGCGTAGAGTTCCTGGATTGTCTCCTCCGCGTAGATTCCGCGCTGGAGGGTGATTTCGATATTGACATCTTTGGCGGTGTAGTCGTTGATGGCTGCGATCTTCAGCTTGCCGGCCTTGCACGCCTTCTCGATGGACTCGATGAGGGAGTCCGTCGTGGACCCCGCCGGGATTTCTCGGATGACCACCTTCTTGTCGCCGTCGGCCTCTATCTTCGCCCTCACGCGTATATCCCCGAGTCCGTCCGCGTACCCTGACACATCCATGAGTCCGCCCGTCGGGAAATCAGGATAGACATGGAAAGGCTCGTCCTTGAGGATTGCGATTTCCGCCTTCAGCAGTTCATTGAAATTATGCGGGAAGACATGCGTCACCATGCCTGGCACGATTCCGTCGGTGCCCATCATCAGCAATGCGGGCACCTTTGCGGGAAGCACCACTGGCTCCTTGTTGCGGCCGTCGTATGAGTCCACATACTCCGTGACGGCGGGATTGAAAAGCACTTCCTTCCCGAACTTGCTGAGGCGGCACTCGATGTAACGGCCGGCGGCCGCGGGGTCGCCTGTAAGGATGTTTCCGAAATTTCCCTGGCGGTCGATGAAATAGTCCTTGTTCGCCAACACCACCAGCGCATCGTAGATGGACGCGTCACCGTGTGGATGGTACTTCATCGCATCCCCGACGACTCCGCTGACCTTGTGCATGCGGCCGTCGTCAAGGGTATGGAGCGTATGCAGAATGCGGCGCTGGACGGGCTTGAGCCCGTCGTCCACGTCGGGAATCGCGCGTTCCTTCACGACATAGGACGTGTAGACCATGAAGTTGTACTCCATGAGCTCCCTGAGCGCATCCGCATCAGAGGGCTCCTCTGGAGGCACAACATCGACCCCGTCCTCCGAATCGGAGACGGGCTCCATGAGGTCATCGGTCTCGGAGGAGAGTTCCTTCTCCTCGTCGCCGTCAGCAATCCTGTCTTCAGTGTCGTCTGACATTAGTGGTGTGAGAAGACGCGTTCAGGCGCGTGGAAGAGTGCCACGCCGAGTTCATTGGCGCGCTTGATGACATCGGCGTCCTTGATGGAACCCGCCGGGGCGATGATTGCGGTGACGCCTGCCTTTGCGGCGACCTCGACTGCATCGTAGAACGGGAAGAATCCATCGGAGGCCATCACGGAGTCCTGGATGGTCTCGCGGCCTGCGTACTTGTGGAACTTGTCGATGGCCTTCTCGACTGCGCCGACGCGGTCCTGCTCGCCGGTTCCGACGCAGAGTGTGCCGCCATTCTTGACGATGACGACGCCGTTGGAGCGCACGGAGATGTTGATATACCATGCGGCAAGGAGGTCGTCCTTCTGGGAGTCGGTGGCGGCGACCGTGCTCTCGACATGCCCCAGCGTCTTGCTGTCGGCAACGGCGGGCTTGAGGTCTTCCACGGAGCGCATGTTGGTCAGCAGCGGGTCCGCCACGACGACCGTCCCGTCGGCCAGCACCTTCATCGTGCGGTATCCGACCGTGTCGTCGCCGACGAATTTCGGCAGCTTGTCAATGTCCCCGCACTGGAGGATGCGGATCTGCTTGTTGAGGGTGACCTCGGGATTGCAGAAGAACTCGATTGCCTCGTCGGTGTATCCCGGGGCGACCACGCATTCCACGAATGTGCTCATGATTTCGGCGGCGGTATCCTTGTCCACATTGCGGTTGAATGCGATGACCGAGCCGAAGGCCGCCCTCGGGTCGCAGTCGCGGGCCTTCACATAGACCTCCTTGAGAGTCTCGTCACCGACTGCGACGGCGGCGCCGCAGGGATTCACGTGCTTCATGCAGGCGCATGCGGGGCGGTCGAAGTACTTGACGATGTTCAGCGAGTAGCTGATGTCCTCGAGATTTGTCTGGGAGAGTCCGCTCTTGCCGGTCTTGAGCACCTTCATGTCTCCAATCACGGTGTCGATCGCATTCGCCGGCTTGTAGTATGCCGCGCTCTGGTGGGGATTTGTTCCGTAGCGCAGGTCATCGACCTTCACGTATGGAATGCCGAGGAAGTCCGTGGATTCGGGGAAGTCGCCCTTGTTCTGGGTGAGATAGCTCTTGCGGTTGATTGAGGCGTCAGACATGGTCGTGAAAATGGCGGAGTTGTTGATTTGCGTGGATTGACTTGGGAAGATGCCTTTGGGTTCAGCCGATGTGCCGGGGCGCGGGGTCCGCATTGTCGAATTGAAGGCTTGCCAGGCGGTTGTAGATGCCGCCCTGGGCGCGAAGCTCGCTGTCGGTGCCCCGTTCCACGACGCGCCCCTCCTCCATCACGAGGATGCAGTCGGCGTCCCTGACCGTTGAGAGGCGGTGTGCGATTGCGAGGACCGTCCTGTCCTTCATGACATTGTTGAGGGCGTCCTGGACAAGCTTTTCGGTGACCGTGTCCAATGCGCTTGTCGCCTCGTCCAGGATGAGGATTGGAGGATTGCGCAGGATTGCCCGTGCGATTGCAATCCGCTGCTTCTGTCCTCCGGAGAGCAGGTCTCCCCGTTCACCGACCTTGCGTGCGAATCCCTCCGGGTTCTCCTCGATGAACTCGAGGGCATTCGCCTGGCGCGCGGCCTCCACCACCTCCTCGTGGGTCGCGTCCGGACGGCCGTAGCGGATGTTCTCCTCGATGGAGGTATTGAAGAGGAAGGTATCCTGGGAGACGATTCCGACGAGATTCCTGAAGTCCGTCACGTCCAGCTCCCGCAAGTCCACCCCGTCGATGGTGACACGGCCAGCGGTCGGGTCGTAGAACCTTGCCAGCAGATATGCGAGGGTGGACTTTCCGCTGCCCGTCTGTCCCACGAGCGCCACCATCTCGCCCTTGTGTATCGTGAAGTCGATCCCCTGCAAAATCTCCATCCCGTCACTGGTATAGCGGAAGGAAACGGAGTCGAACCTGATCTCCTTGTCGAAGCTTGAAATCCTGCGGGGATTGTCGGGGACTGGCAGGGAGCTGTCCAAATCCAGCACCTCGAAGAACCTCTCGGCGGCGGCGGCGCCCTTCTGAAGCCCCGCATTCACCTTGACGATGTCCTTGATTGGCTTGTACATGCTCTGGGCGGCAAAGGCCATGCCGCTCAAGACGCCGATTGTCAGGCCGTTCAGATAGCACATCCAGACGAAGATTCCGACCATTATCATCGCCGCAATCTGAAGCATCGGGTGGACGGCCACGTCCGCGCGGATTGCCCGGCAGAGCGACTTGAAGTACCTTTCGTTCACCTGGTTGAAGGACTCCTTCTCACGCTCCTCCTGCCTGAAGGCCCGGATGACGCGTATGCCGGAGTAGCTCTCCTGCATCTTGTCGGTCACGGCGGCGACGCCCTCCAGGACGCGGTGCTGGTAGCGCTTGATGAGGCGGCACACCCAGTAGAGCGGGAACATCACGAAGCCCATCAGGAGAACCATCACGGCAAAGGACCAGGAAAGACGGGCCTCGATGACGGCGCCCACAAGGAAAAAACCAGCCGCGAGAATCTGTATGGGGGCGACAACCAAATCCGGGAAATTGCCGGAGATGACGGACTCGACCGCGTTGATGTCGTTGGTGCAACGGCTGATAAGGCTGCCGACACCCACGTCCTCGCGGGAATAGAAGGACTGGGACTGGTCGAGAAGATGGTTGTAGAGGGACCTGCGCATGTCCGTGACTACACGGGCGCCAAGCCACTTGAGACAGTAGCGGTTGCCTAGAATCGCCAACGCCTGGATGATGAAGAAGGCGACCAGCCCGACCAGGAGCAGTATAACCATACTGCGCGTGAAATGGACGCCGTCCCCCTTGTCAACCTCGGGCAACCCGAACTTCCGAAGCCAGGTGTTCGCCTGGTCGACATACTTCTGGATTTTGGAGGACTGCTTGTCGGCCCTGGCGGGCAGAGGGAGTTCCTGACTAGACGTAACTTCCTCTGTATCAACAAGTTGCGTAGACGCATCAACAACAGCCGCCTCCACGGGGGGCGTCTCCCCCGGACGGGTTTCCACCACCTCCGCCGCCTTTGGCCCCTTCGCCACGCGCCCACTTTCGAATCCGCTGGCGACCATTCCCACCTGCTTGCAGAGCGTCAGCAGCGCGCCGCCCTCCACCAATGCGAAGAAGACACCGATGGTCAGGTATATCCAGTGCCTGATGGCATACTGCCGCATGAGCCGCACGTAGATGCCAAGCAGGCTCCCACGCGGCTTCTGGGGCAGCGTGGGAGTCCCTTTGCGGTGTTTTCTACGTTTCTTGCCCATCGTCTATGGCCCGTGCGCAAGCCTATTCTCCGAGGAGTTCCTTGACAGTTGCGGCGACCTCCTCCTTCTGTGCGGTCGTCAATTCGGGGAAGATTGGCAGCGCCAGGGTTTCGGCCGCCGCCCTTTCGCTCTCCGGGAAGTCGCCCCTCTTGTATCCAAGGGATTCGAAGCATTCCTGGAGATGAAGCGGAATCGGATAGTAGACCGCGCTTCCGATGCCTCTGGACTTGAGCCCGTTCCAGACGGCGTCACGGCGGCCGCCGGATATCCGGATGACATACTGGTTGAAGACATGGCGCGTGGCATACCCGGCCACCTGGGGGACTGTGATGCCCTCGACCCCTGCGAAGAGTTCGTTGTAGTCGGCGGCGTTCTTCTGCCTGGCCGCCGTCCATGAGTCAAGGTGCGGAAGCTTCACGAGAAGCACCGCCGCCTGAAGCGCATCCAGGCGGAAGTTGCTGCCAATCAGGTGATGGTGGTATTGCGGGGCCATGCCGTGGTTGCGCAGAATCCCGAGGGTCTTCGCCTTGGCCTCGTCAGTGCAGACCACCATGCCGCCGTCGCCAAAGCACCCCAGGTTCTTGCTTGGGAAGAAGGAAAGCGCGCCATAGTCGCCAATCGACGCCACGCGTCGACCCTTGTACTCGGCGCCGATTGCCTGGCATGCATCCTCGATGACGACAAGCCCGTGGCGCCGCGCAATCTCCATCAGGGGATCCATGTCGGCGCTCTGTCCGTAGAGGTGCACGGGGATGATCGCCTTCGTCCTGGGGGTGATCTTCTCCTCAATCCTGGTGACGTCGATGTTGTAGGTCGCAGGGTCGATGTCGACAAAGACAGGCGTGGCGCCATACCGGCAGACCGCCCCGGCCGTCGCGAAGAAGGTATACGGGGTCGTGATGACCTCGTCTCCCGGAGCGATCTTTTCGGCCATCAGGGCAATCTGGAGCGCGTCGGACCCTGAGGAAACGCCGCACCCGAAACCGCCGCCGCAATACTTTGCTATTTCCTGTTCAAGCCTCTCCACATTCGGTCCGAGGATGAACTGCTGGCTTGCGCAAAGCTCGTGAAGGCACGGAATCAACTCAGACTCAATCGAGGAGTACTGCAACTTCAAATCCAAAAGCGGAATCATCGTTCTGATTTGCGTTGAAAGTGGGTTGGACGAAACGGACTCAGTGTTCCGCGGGAGGGAACGCGGCCGGCCTCACATCGTGGATGCGAAGCTGCGGGACCTCGCAGTCGTTGAATCGGTTGATGTGCGGGGAATAGACGATGTCCCACGGGGGCGGGGGGAAGTCGTCGGGCATCCTTGAGAAGGCGATGAACTGCATCCTGCCGCCCTGGGAGTCCCTGAGGACGCCACGGGTGTGGGTGCGCCCCGCCGGGAAACGGCGCTCGGGAGTGACGTTGCGGGTGATGAAGATCGGCTCTGTGTTGCCGTGGCCAAAGGGCTCCAGCTCGCGAAGTTCCTGGAAGAAGACGTCGTCCATCTCGGAGAAGGCGACCTCGCCGCAAATCGAAAGGGTCGGCTGCATCGACTCGATGCTCAGGACCCTCTGGACCGCCGCGTCAAATTCGTCGCAGAATCTCTCGAGATTCTCCTCCTCGAGGGAAAGCCCGGCCGCCATGGCGTGGCCGCCAAAGCGTATGAGGGTGTCCTTGCATTCGTCAAGCACCTGGACAAGGTTGAGGGTTCTCAGCGAGCGGGCGCTGCCGGTGAACTGGCCGGAGGGGTCCCGGGTGAGAACCACGCTGGGACGATGATAGCGGCGGGTCAGACGGCTTGCGACGATTCCGACCACGCCCTGGTGCCAGGAGTCGCTCCATACGACGATTGAGCGCGCCACGTCCAACCCGCGGGGAGTCTCGACACGGTAGCGTTCCGCAATCTGCTCCTCCGCCTCGGTGACGACCTGCTCCTCTATCGTCTGGCGTTCACGGTTCCACTGGTCCAGAATGACCGCAAGCTCCTTCGCGTGCTCCACATCCCGCGCCTCCAGCAATTTGAGTGAATCGGTGGGGTCCCCCATGCGGCCGGCCGCATTGATTCTCGGGGCAAGGCGGTATGTGATGTCGCTTGTCGCAAGGACGTCGCCCACATTCGCGATGTCGCAGAGTTCGTGGACTCCCGGGCGTGTCTGCATTGAAAGCACCTCGAGACCCTGCCGGACCAGGATGCGGTTTTCGTTGAGCAGCGGCACGATGTCCGCCACGGTTCCCAGCGCCACCAGGTCAAGCACGGCATGGAGGTCCGTCTCCTCGCCGCCAATCTGGTTCTCGATGCCGTATTTCAGGAAGGCGGACGCCACCTTGTAGGCGACTCCGACCCCCGCCAGATCCTCTGTTTCGGGGGGGGCGCCGGGCAGTTTCGGGTCGACGACCACCATCCACTCCTCGGAGCTGGTGTTCGCGGGAAGCCCCAGGCCCACGGAGCCCACGCCGGAAAGCCCGTCGTGCAACGGGGTCGGCCCCGGGGTGTGGTGGTCGGTGATGATAAGGTCGAGGTTGATTGCACGCGCCGCGTCAACGGCGTCATAGCTGGTGATGCCGCAGTCTACGGTCACCAGTAGGTCGCAGTGCCCCTTCGCGTTCTTGTTGATGGAGTCCGCGGTCAAGCCATACCCGTCGTCTATCCTGTGGGGAAGATAGCAGCTGACAATCGCGCCGTTTTCCCGCAGGACCCACGCTAGCAGCGCGGTGGCGGTGATTCCGTCGGTGTCGTAGTCGCCATGGATCATAATCCTCTGGCTCTTCTGGATGGCCTCCCAGAGGCGCTTCGCGGCGGCCTTCGTCCCCGGAAGCAAATACGGGTCGCCCAGATTCTCCATGTCCGGATGGAGGAAGCTCTGGACTGTCTCCGGAGTGACGCCCCGGGCGGCAAGCACAAGCCCTATGGGACGGGAAACGGACGCCTCGTCCATAAGCTTGCTCACCATCTCCTGGTCAGGCTTGTAAAACTCCCAAACTCGATTTTCCTGTTCGTGCGGTCGTGTGTTTGATTCCATTGTCTTTCTATTCCTATATTAAAGCATTCAGGACTACTATACGCCCGATTTGGCGGAATTCAAGGTGAAAGCCCATCCCCGCCCCCGCGAAAAACCGCGCCATGCCGCCATGGGGCGCCTGGGTTCCATGGGGGCGATGGGGGGCTTCGGCGGCTCTTTCGCCGCGACATTGGCCGTCTCCCGCACGGTGCGTATCCATAAAGGCATTATACTAACCGACTTGTCCGCAAAATTTGACGCGGAGGAATTCCAAAGCAAAGAAGCAGAGCCATGCCAATCACTGAAATACTCGAGCAGAACGCCCTGAAATACGGGGACGACATCGCGCTGGTGGAGATCAATCCCCAGGAAATGGAAAAACGCCATGCATCCTGGAAGGAGTATTCGCTGATCGAGGCCAGTTCCGTTGATTCGTTCCGTTCGGAGATGACCTGGAAGCAGTTTGACGAGAAGGCGAACCGCCTCGCAAACTTCCTCCTGACGCGCCGCCTCCCCAGGGGCGCGAAGGTCGGAATCCTCCTCATGAACTGCCTGGAGTGGCTCCCAATCTACTTCGGCATCCTCAAGAGCGGATGCATGGCCGTCCCACTGAACTTCAGATACACCCCCGAGGAAATCAGATACTGCCTCGACCTGGCGGATGTGGACCTGCTGCTCTTCGGACCTGAATTCACGGGGCGAATCGAGGCAATCTACGACCATCTCCCAAGAAAGACAACCCTCCTCTATGTCGGAGGAGACTGCCCGACATTCGCCGAACCATACTACAGCCTCGTCGCCAGATGCTCCACAGAGGCGCCTGGAATCCCGCTGACTGACGAGGATGACGCGGCAATCTACTTCTCCAGCGGCACCACGGGGTTCCCCAAGGCAATCGTCCACCCCCACAAGAGCCTTGTCCACGCAGCACTGGTTGAACAGAACCACCACCACCAGACGAAGGATGACATTTTCCTCTGCATTCCTCCCCTCTACCACACCGGCGCAAAGATGCACTGGTTCGGCAGCCTTCTGGTCGGCGGCAAGGCAGTCCTCCTCAAGGGTGTCAAGCCGGAGTGGATCATCCGCACCGTCTCCAACGAGAGATGCACGATTGTGTGGCTGCTTGTCCCCTGGGCGCAGGACATACTGGACGCCATCGAGCGCGGCGAAATCGAGCTTAGCAACTACCATCTCGACCAGTGGCGCCTGATGCATATCGGCGCACAGCCAGTCCCCCCAAGTCTCATCAAGCGCTGGAAGAAGTACTTCCCGGATCACGAATACGACACAAACTACGGCCTCAGCGAATCAATCGGGCCAGGCGCAGTCCATCTCGGCATCGAAAACATCGACCATGTGGGTGCAATCGGAATCCCAGGATACGGATGGCAGGCGAAAATCGTCGACGAAAACCACGAAACCGTCAGGAAAGGCGAAGTAGGCGAGCTGGCGCTCAAGGGCGACGGCGTCATGAGATGCTACTACAAGGATGAAAAGGCCACCAGGGAGACTCTACAGGGCGGCTGGCTCTTCACGGGAGACATGGCGAAGGAGTCGGAAGACGGCTTCATCTACCTCGTCGACCGCAAGAAGGATGTCATCATCACCGGGGGCGAGAATCTCTACCCCGTCCAGATCGAGGACTTCCTGCGCAAGAACGACGCAATCAAGGACGTCGCGGTGATTGGTCTCCCGGACCAGCGCCTTGGCGAAATCGCCGCCGCAGTCATTGAGGTGAAGCCAGGCGCCGCCCTGACCGAGGACGAGGTGAACGAGTTCTGCCGCGCCCTGCCCCGCTACCAGCGCCCGCGCAAGGTGATCTTCGCCGAGGTCCCCAGGAATCCCACTGGAAAGATCGAGAAGCCGAAGCTCCGCAAGATGTATGGCGCGGAGCAGCTCGTCGCTCAGCAAAACGAAATCAAGGCATAGCCAATCATTCCGCAGGGAGGCGCGCATGTACTTCCACCGGCAGATTCTCATCCAGCGCCAGACTGGCGACAGGTCGGGGTACATCCCGCCCTGCGGAGAGGCAACCTACGAGTTCGAGGTCGAAAAACCCTTCGGGGGACCGGCCACGCACCGCATCAGGCTCATCGGCGAAACGGACTATTTCTGGCGGCTCCGGGCGGAGTGCGGCGCACCATACGCCATCTCAATGGCAATCGACGACGCACTCGTCAAGGACGACACCTGCGGCGAGGCATACGCTCTCGAAGTGCCGTGCCACGGAGACCTGCACCCAAGAAACGCATACGCCAAACTCCATAGGGACGACCTGCACCCAGGCGAAACCACCACCCTCGCCATCCCGTTCAAGTCAAGGGAACTCGTATGCGAGGACTATGCGTCGCTCCGGCTGGAGGTATACCGGCAAAAGGAGGGACGGCATCCGGATGACGCATTCGACGAACCGGACCTGGTCGTAGAACTCCCATTCCCCGAAGGCACCCACGACTGGACACTGCTCTCCCAGGAGTTCACCATGCCCAGTGACGCCGCGTGCGCAATCGTCCGCATCGGTGCGCGAAACTGCACCGGCGCCCTGTGGACAGGCAGCCCCAGGCTCGCCCCGAAGGGCGCGGAAAACCCACTGCCGCTTCTGGCACCTGCCCAGGCACGATTCCCGTCACTCAACTACCTCGGGGAAAACCTCTCGCGGCGAGACTGGCTCGAATGCAAAATCTCCATCGACGGACGGGAGGTCTTCAGGGGTGAAAAGTATTCCTGCATCGTCCGGAGGCCAGAGTACACCTTCGATGCTGGCGTGCTCGCGCCAGGACGCCATACGCTGAAGATCCAGCTGCTCAACGACTACCCCTCGGCCGTGGGGTTCGTCCTGCAAGGCGTCGACCTGCTCCACCTGGGAAACCACGACTTCGAGGTAATCGGCGCACCGGAGTGCGTCTCCGAAGGCGACTCCTTCGCCGCACTCGTCCGCACCACTGTCGACAATCTTACGGTCGTTGCAAACGGAGTCCAGCACAGATTCGGCAAGGCTGGCCTCCACGCGCTTGAGCTGCCCCCGCTCACACGGAAGCTCGAGCAAATTACCTTTGCATCGGAGACCCATTCCGATTCCATCACGGTGGAGATGACCCCGAAGGGCGAATCCCCCGTCTTCCTCGGCACAGGCGATGACGTGTATATCCCGCCTGCACTCCCGGAGCTGGAGTGGTTCCTGGAATGGCATGTCGCAAACCACATCGGCAACTACATCTGCTTCAGACACTCGTACCGCTGGGGAGGAGGCAGAAGCCTCGACCCGACACCCTGGCAGAAGATCATCCCGCTCCTCAATGACCTCGGACTCCACTATACGCTCATGGTCGACGGACGGGAGGTCCCGGGCATGGCGACTACGCCTACTCCGGACCTGGTCGAAGGACCACTCTATCTCGGACAGAGGGCACACGAAAACGACGGGTCTTTCTGCTACTGGGGAAACAAGATCTGGGGAAGCGGCGAACTCCAGGAACCATACGCGGACATCCTCTCCAGGGGAGTCACCCCGGGAGGAATCCAGCCACATATCCGACCGACACGCGACGGCGCGGAGGCATGGTGGTTCTTCAATCCACGAAAGGCACGGGACATGAAGGAGGCCGCCGAGTATTTCGTCGAGAACCTCAAGACCGCCCGGGGAGCCTCCACACGCCACTCCGGACCGTCGACGCTCTTCAGATACTTCTTCCAGGCAGGATACGACACACTCCTCGCAGAACAGATGTATGGTCCCGAGCCACTGGTCCTTGCTGCGCTCAGGGGCGCATCACGGGCATACGGAAGTAGCGACTTCGGGACCCATCTGGCACTCCAGTGGAATTCCAGTCCACTCGATTCAAGCGAACATGCAGACAGGTACTTCCTGTCCCTCGCCACCAGCTACATGAACGGCGCCACCGAAATCAATACGGAGGAAGGACTCTACCGAATGGAAAGCGAATACGCAGACTATGACCGATTCAGCCATGCCTGCGCAATCCACCAGGAGGCACATCATAGATTCAGGAAATTCCTGGAACACAACCCGAGAAATGGACGCCTCGTCACACCCGTCGCAATCATACAGGGACGCTACGACGGATGGATGTGCTTCGGGCGGTCAAATGTCTGGAGCAACGAAGGCGAACAATGGCGCTTCGGTCCCGCGGAGGAGTCCTTCGACCTGCTCAGAGTCTTCTATCCACGCTGCAAACTCAATCAGATTTATGTCCAGAAGTGCCCCGCCGCCCCACAGGGATGGTATAGCGGAACGCCGCTGGGATACCCAGACCTACTCCCATGGGAGGGAGACTGGAGCAAATACCCCGTTGTCGCAATGCTCGGATGGCACTCCTTCGAAAACGAGGACGCAGAGAAGATGGCCAGATATGTCGAGGAGGGAGGCACTCTCCTCCTTACACGGAGACATCTGAGCCAATCCCTGAAACACGATGCACCACCCCTGTACGAAACTACGCCAACTCTGGAAAGGCTCCTGGGAGAGGACTGGATGGACGCAGACGGAGTCGTCACCAGGAATGTCGGCAAGGGAAAGGTCGTCTTCTTCGCGTCAGATAAATACCCTGCAGAATCCCACATCCGAAACGACTATGAGGACACACTCAGAATACTCGCAACAGACGCCACGCAAAAGGAGGCATGCGACAAGGGATGGATTCTAGCAAATGATGACGTGGAGTTCGCAGCATACGACCTCCAGAACGGCTCAAGAGTCTTCTATCTCCTGAATATCCGGTGGTGGGATGGAAAAACCTCCACCGTCACCCTCCAACACGGCAACACTTCGAAAAATATCAGCGTCGAATTTGGAGGGATAGTGGTAAGTAGAGAGTAGGGAGAAGAGGGGAGAAGGTAGTGCATGGATGGCGCGCTTGGGCGCGCCCGCACGGCAATTCTGCCGTGCGTCCCTGTGGGAAAACCCTCTCTGGACTCTACACGCACGGCTGAATGGCCGTGCGATCCGTGACGGAAGCCCACTGCATAGTGACCAAGCACTGCTTTCTACATTCTTTTCCCTATTCCCTACTTTGGACGCCCACTGCATAGTGGCCAAGCACTGCTTTCTATATTCTTCTCCCTGTTCTCTACTTTGGACGCCCACTGCATAGTGGCCACGCACTGCTTTCTACCCTCTTCTCCCTGTTCCCTACTTTGGAAGCCCACTGCATAGTGGCCACGCACTACATTCTCCCCTCTTCTCCCTGTTCTCTTTTTCAACGCAAAACCCCCTTGCGGACAATGCCGCAAGGGGGTTTTGCGTTGAAAAAAGGTTCGCGCCGCGCTGCTTTCACGCGCTCTTGAACGCACTATCATCG
>OQWM01001545.1_pt1 | contig 15794 bp, 15 predicted proteins | sample 1691531 | NCBI WGS metagenome assembly OQWM01 (sample SAMN03418257, study PRJEB22391) | human gut metagenome | biome: human-gut; feature: organic feature; material: feces | host: Homo sapiens | place: Tanzania | collected 2013-01
ACAGGTACCAACCCTATGCTTCAGCAGACTCCTTTCGTTAATCAGCAGACAGGTCTGTAAGTTGATTTTCGAAAAGTGCATCGTCACCATCTTTCCATACATCCTCAAACACACAATTGATATTCACCTCATGTATGCCTAACGAGTAAAGATGAAGCACGCTCTCCTTGATATATGGAATATCAGCACTGCTAATCGTAACCTTAGTTCCTGCATTAGGGAATTGTTTTAACCATAACGGAATGTTTTTTACAACATCCTCATAAGACCCCTTTTCCTCTTCAGGCTTAAGCTTCATGTCTTGCTCCATCTCCTTTGTTTTCCATATGCGGTTGAGATCATGTTTGCGCTTGGTTCCATCAATCGTAATACCAATACTTAAATGTTCTCGATTTTTCTTGATGAAGTTCTGTACCTTTTCCGTGTCATAATTGATGCCGTTAGTGGAGAAAGAGAAGCGGTAGGAATTAAACCAATGGTGGTTACGGCGAAACATCTCCAGCTTAAGATAATCACAAATCTTATCTATCAATTCTATTTCCAAGAAAGGTTCGCCACCAATAAAGTCCCATACCACACTCTCTTCCTTCATCTCATCCTCATGGTCGAGTATATAGTCAATGGCGGCTTTTGCCACCTCCCAGGTCATACGCTCTTTCGAGTTCTTGCCTACGAGGTAGCAATACTTACAAGCGAGCTGGCAGTCCTTCGTGACAATGAAAGTGATGTTCTTAGCCATGCCCGACTGCCACCCTTCATCATGCTCCTTAATATTTTCCATACTATAAACTCTTACTTACCATTCGACAAACCCCTTTACAAGCTCCTTTGCAAGAACCACTACAACTAGTACATGCCAAATTACAACCTCCCTTGCAATTACCTTTACAACCTGTATTACAGTATCCTGTACAGTATTCAGAACAACTTTTTGCACAGCTACTTGTACAGTTGTTTTGACATCCTTGATAACAACCTGTATTGCATGTTCCAGTACACTGTCCAGAACACCCATCGCTACATCCTCCAGAACAAGAACCAGAACAGCCATTTCCACAAGAGCCAGAACAAGAATTGGAACAGCCACTTCCACAAGAACCGCTGCAATTATTTGAGCAAGAAGAGCATCCTGCACCTGTAGAAGTTCCTTCGCAGCCACCATAACATGTCTCTATACACGCACTCGAACAGGAGTCGTCACATCCATCATTGCACCCATTGTAACAAACAGATTCACAATCTTCACAGCCAAAAACTTCCTCTTCCGCACTACCTTTAGAACAACCTATAAAAAGTGGAGTTGCAACTATCAATCCTACAAATGGAAGAGTTCCTTTTATTGCCCTTCTAAAAAACTCCCGACGACGCAAGAGCTTTTCCTTATTTTTCTTATTATAGCTCATATTTATATTTTATAGTTCATATTTTATTTTGCACCATTTACACAAGATGATTGACAACTAGAACTGCACGCATAAGAACAAGTCTGATAACAACGGTTATTGCAAGTTCTTGCACAACCAGAGCATGAAGTTCCCTTACTAGCAGCCTTGCATCCGCCTCCACAAGTATCATTACAAGAACCATAGCAATGTGCCTTACAAGTTGCAGCGCAATTGTAGTCACAACTCGTCTTGCAGCCAGAAGAACATGATGAAGCACAATTAGAGCAACTACTATTAGTAGAATTGCTAGCGCAATTAGAAGAACAATTACCATTACAAGAATTTGAACCACCAATTCCTTTTGTTACAGGTCGAACACTTGCCTTAATCGTATAGGCATCGAAGTCATGCTGTATCTTTACAGACGATTTCTCACCATTAAGATAAAGTCCATAAAAAGAAAATTGCTCTTGATATTTCGAAATTCTGTAAACAGAAGAAGTCCAATAATAGCCATTTTCCCCAACACTATATTTTTTCCAACCAGTCACATACATATTATAACCAGACAATGGTAAAAATATGCTATGTCCATTTATTTTACTGGTAAATTTCACTCCTTTTACGTTCTTGTAGGTTACGAACTCGCTCTTACAATTAGCAAACAATTCTTCAAAATCCTTTTTTGTTGGAAGATACCAAGGACTTCCACATGAAGAAGTCACGGGGTCATAAGATGAACCTGCGATAGAAAAATCTGAAGTATCATTTTGATAGATTTTATATATTTCCCAAGCTATATCATGCGCTTTACTTCCTGTAATTCCACTAACAATTTCCTTATAACTTCCATATCCCTCAGACTTAGCTACATCAAGATTGCATGTTGCCCATTTTACACTCAACCCTAAATCAACATAGCCATATCCATTAATTGTACCATCCGCACTAGAAATAGACACATTACCAACGTTGCCAGAATCGTTTCCCGAGCCATTATTCCCTGAACCTCCACCAGAGTTTCCATTTTCAGAATCATCGTTACCATTATCCTCGTCTTCCCAATAATCATCGGAAGACTTGCTACAACTCATCAGAAAAGAAGGCATAGCTATTGCTGCCATAACAGGCAAAACTGTTTTGGTCGCTTTTTTAAAGAACTCTCTACGATGCAAAAGTTCTTTATTAGGTTTCTTGTCATACATATTATTTATCTGCTAGAACCGACACATCCATTTTTGCAAGTACTATCACACGTATAACGACAACCTGTACAAGCATTCTTACAAGTACCAGTACAAGTATATTTGCATCCTTCACAACCATTTTTACAAGAACCATAACAAGTATAACGGCAATTACCATCACATCCTCCAGAACAACCATACTGACATCCCATGGGAGTTCCCCCTGCATTAACAACATGAGGAAGACCACCTAGAACTATAGCACCAACAATCGGCAACACACCTTTAGCTGCTTTCTTAAAAAAGTCTCGACGTGATTGAAGTTCTTCCTTTTTCTTATTTCCCATAATAAAAAGTTTATGCCTTACAGAGCATCCCCAACTAGGCGATTAAAAATGATAGGTATAGATACTAAAAAAGACGTGGGAGTCTCTACTTCTCGTCCATCCCAAGTCTCAGGCTCTCGCATTGCCTACACTCAAAGGATAGACAACACAGATAGCCCACGTCATGACGCATTATAATATATAACGATAAGAAACACGCCATTGCCAAAAAAACAATAGTATGTCCTACACGTTTGGATATAATACACCCGTCGTGGACGCTTCCAGTTGCCGTTCTCTTTTTGAGTGTATTCAAATTTGCGAGATTCGAGACTCAAAGATAACGTTCCGTAAACGTCCTTACCAGTAAATAACCCACACGCCCTTACAAATGGGCAAACTGTGAGATTGTGGCAAATTTAAGCATAAATATTCAGACTATCAAACTTTTATGGCAAAAAGTTAAGAACGAGAGGGTAAATTAGAAATAAAATACTAACTTTGCAGAAGGTAGGCTACGCTCACTAACTTTCATTAAACAAGCACAAACAATAAAGATATGGAATTGACAGAGACTTTTAAGAGAGTGAAGGCGGCAAGCAAGACATTGGGATTGCTTACCGACGAGAAGAGAAACGAGATACTTAATAAGGTGGCGGATGCCATTATCGAGAAGATGCCAATGCTGTTAGCGGCTAACGCTAAAGACTTGGCAAAGATGGATAAGGCAAATCCACTCTACGACAGACTGCAGCTAACGGAAGATAGACTGAAAGGTATTGCTGCAGATATGCGACATGTCAGCATGTTGCCTTCGCCATTGGGCATAGAAAGCAAGCAGAAGACTCTTGACAATGGACTGAGATTGAAGAGAGTGAGCGTGCCTTTCGGAGTGATAGGAGTGATATACGAAGCTCGCCCTAACGTTACGTTCGACGTTTTCTCACTATGTCTTAAGAGTGGAAATGCTTGCATACTGAAAGGTGGCAAGGATGCAGAAGAATCGTGCAAGGCTGCAATAGAATTGATACACGAAGTGTTGCAGCAACAGGGTGTAAATACCGCTATAGCCGAACTTATGCCTGCTACCCACGAGGCTACAGGCGAAATGCTGAATGCCGTGGGATATATAGATGTGTGCATACCACGAGGTGGCAGAAAGTTGATTGACTTTGTGCGCAATACTGCCAAGGTGCCTGTGATAGAAACAGGAGCTGGAGTGGTGAATACTTATTTAGATAAGGATGGCGACAACGAGATGGCTGCACGCATCATAGAGAATGGAAAATGCCGAAGGGTTAGCGTTTGCAATGCCTTGGATTGTTTGATAGTACATAAAGATAAGCTCGCAGCATTGCCTACCGTTTGCCAACCTTTAGCAAACAATGGCGTAACTATCTATGCCGACGAAAGAGCTTATGCGGCATTGGATGGTCACTACCCTACCGACTTGCTTAATCATGCTACTGCCGACAGCTTCGGCACAGAGTTTATGGCCATGAAAATGGCGATAAGAACTGTAGACGATATAGACCAGGCAACAGACCATATATCGCAATATGGCTCAGGACATAGCGAGGCTATAATAACTCAGAATGCAGAAGCAGCAAAGAAGTTCCAGCTTATGGTAGATGCAGCTTGCGTATATTGGAATGCACCAACAAGCTTCACAGATGGTGGACAGTTTGGATTAGGTGCAGAAATAGGCATAAGCACACAGAAGCTTGGTCCTCGTGGTCCAATGGCGTTGGAAGAAATGACAACGTACAAATGGATTATAGAAGGAGAAGGACAAATAAGGGAAAAGTGAAGAACGAAGAGTGAAGAATCCATTAGTCTATATGGCTATTTGATTCTTCACTCTTCACTTTTCACTCTTCACTTACTTGATTATCTTTTTGCCATCAACGATGTTGATACCCTTCTTGAAGTTCTGGAGGCGACGACCGAGGAGGTCGTAGATAACGCCAGACTTTGTAGACTTATCAACATTAGCTACGCTCTTGATGCCAGTAACGATAGCGAGATCGGCAGCAGCACCGAAACCTCCACGAGCATTAGCCTTGCGGATAGTTCCCTCAGAATAAGAAGAAAGGTCAGCACCCTTGATAAGAGCAACGAACTTACCATCCTTTTCTACGAGATATGTAGCTTCAGCATCGAAGTTTGCTGCGTCAACCTCAGCCTGAGCTGCAACCTCAGCAGGATTCCAGTCGGTAAAGAACTTGTCGAGAGTAAACTCCTTAGCTTCTTCCTCTGTAAGCACGGTCTCCATAGTCTTGTTACCATTTTTGTGAGTAAACTCAATAATGTTAGACTTAGGAGTATTCATGTTGTTGCCAGACTTGTCAACAGTATTGTATTCCTTGAAGTAAACAGGAACAGAGTTCATACCAGCAGCTGTCCAACGGCTATTAACGAGCTTACCGCTATTGATAGTAGTGTTAAGATATGCAACCTTTGCATCACCCCATGAGCGACCAAGGTTGAAAGTCTTGCTTTCAGTTTCGATAGAGCAGTTGTTGAATACATATCCCTTTTCTGCATTTCTTGGATAAGCAGCAGTAATAGTGCAATCACCAGTATTGCCAGAAGCCGAACGACTCTTGTTGAGGAGAGTTACGCCATTGAAGTAAGCGCTACCGCCACCACAGATATAGTCGACAGTACCTTGGATAAGTCCACCTTCGAAATAGTAGTCACCACTCTTAGAATAGTAAGTATCCTGATATGAGCGGAGGTTTACATTCTTCATAATAGTCTTTGTACCACCATCTTGGATAACGGCTGCACGACCTGCAGAACCTGCCTTATAGTAGTCGAGGTCATTCTGCAAAGTAAGATCCTGGATATAGAGGTTCTTAGAAGAGTTCTGGAAGAGGTCGGCAGAACCAAGACCTTCAACCTTAGCATCAGGAGCATTCTTGATTACTACACCCTCTGTAGACTGGCCAATAATAGAGAGGTTGTTGGCAGAGATAGGAGTCTTAACAGTCTGACCGAAGTCATAGACACCATTAGGAAGGAATATCTTGTCGCCATCTTGTGCCGACTTGATAGTAAGCATCAAGCTTGCAACGTCGCCAGAAGAAATAACATAGTAGCCTGTAGCCTCATCCTTAGCTACGAAATCATCAACATTGTAAACCTCTAAGCCATGAACATAAGCAGAAGAAGGGAATGTGATAGTGAGAGTGGTTGGAGTGCCATCATACTTGAACGAAGCAGCTCCGCCATCAGCATCAGCCTTACCCTGGAAGGTTGCAACCTGATTGCCAGCAGCATCAGTAACAACAACATCCTGCTCTGCTGTATAGAGACAGTTCTTAACAAGAACCACCGCACGTGAAGAAACATCGAGCTTTATACTCTTTGCCAGCCAACCATGATTATTGTAGTAGTTACCATCGATAGTGATAAGTTCGTGGTCTTCCTGATACCAAGAGCTCTTTGTGAGGTCGTAGTCATAGTGTGTGCCAGCAACAGCCTTTTCGATAGCAGTTACCTTAGCATTAAGGCGGGTGTCAGCCTCAAGCTTTGTGCCTTCAGTCAACTTGATGCCTGCATTTGTGAACCAACCACGGAATGCCATGCCATCTTCGATAGCAGGAAGATCTTTAATAGTATATTTAGGAGTAAACTCGCTACCAGGAGCAACAGTTTCGTCACCAAGCTTATTGCCATTCTGATCGAAGTATGTAATCTTCAAGTCTGCAACATATTCACAAGCCTCAGCCTTGATATAAGGAGTATACTGTGCACCGATGATAGTAAGAGTAGCAGGGTCCATAGAGTTGTATACCCATGTAGCCACGCCACCATTATGATAGCAACCAGGAGTCTTAACATCAACAGAGCCAATCTCTGTTTCACCATTCATGATAGTAGCATTGGTATTGCTATACTGGCAACCACCGAAAGTAAACTTCACAGGACCATCAACATTTACAACCATCTTGAAGTTGTTCAAGCCGTGAGCATCGCCACGTGGAGAACCTTCGAGAGTAGTCACACCCTCAGGCTTTGTCTCTGGCATAGCAGAGATGTTCTGGAAGTCAAGTTCAAAGTCCTTGAATGTACGAGCCACATTCTCTACGAACTGTACCTTACAGAGCACACCCTCGGCAGAAGTATTACGAGTGATATACACACCAGTAACAGTTTCGTCGAGATCAACAACAACCTCTTCTGGTCCTTGAGCAGCAGCGGTAGTAGCAATCAAATCGCCCTTTACAGGCTTGCCACCTTCCATAGTACCACGGCAAACATCAACCTTAAACTCCGCAGTACTCTTACGATTACTGATAATGAGCTTAAGCTTACCAGCAACAGCAGCCTTCTCGAAATAAGCATAGCCAGAGCTATTAAGCTTCACACCATGCAAACTAAGGTTTTTGCCTTCGCCATCATTCACATAGCCTGCATAATACAAGCCGTTGTCAGGACCTGCTGATGGGATTTCTTTATTAGTATAGTCCCAGCACAAGTCATTCTCACCTGCATGCACAAAGATAGATACCATGGCAAGCAGAGATAAAAGTAATAACTTTCTCATGTTTAATTTTGTAGATTAGTATAATTATTATTTTAGAAAAATCGATTTGTGGTAGATGTTGCAAATATAGGCATATTTTTCCATACCCGCAACGAAAATATCGAAATAATTGCATAATAAAGGTATATAACTATCATCATTTCAACTAACAGCCATATTCGTCGAGCATTTTTTTGGTAAACAGCGAATTTTTCGTATATTTGCAAATGTCATAAACAAACACTATCACAAATATGAAGACATTTTTCAACGTAGAAGACCTCGGCAATCTTGACAAAGCCATTGCCGAAGCATTGGAAGTGAAAGCAAACCGTTTCGGTTATCAAGAGTTGGGCAAAAACAAGACTTTGCTCATGATATTCTTCAATAATAGCTTGCGCACACGCTTGAGCACACAAAAGGCAGCCATGAACCTCGGTATGAACGTCATAGTGTTGGATGTGAATGCAGGAGCATGGAAGCTGGAGACAGAGCGTGGAGTTATCATGGATGGCGACAAGAGCGAACACTTGCTGGAGGCTATTCCTGTAATGTCGAGCTATTGCGACATCATTGCCGTACGCTCGTTTGCAGGATTGCAAGACCGCGAGTTCGACTATGCCGAGAGCATAGTAAACCAGTTTGTGAAATATAGCGGTAAGCCTGTTGTTGCAATGGAAACTGCTACCGTGCATCCTCTTCAGGCTTTTGCCGATATCATCACCATCAAGGAGAAATGTACAGAATTGAACATCAAGCGTCCAAAGGTGGTATTGACATGGGCACCTCATTGCCGTGCTTTGCCTCAGGCTGTGCCTAACTCGTTTGCTCAATGGATGAACGCAGCAGACGTAGACTTCGTTGTTACCCATCCTGAGGGATATGAACTCGACCCTAAGTTTGTTGGCAATGCCAAGGTGGAATACGACCAGAAGAAGGCTCTCGAGGGTGCCGACTTCGTATATGCCAAGAACTGGAGTTGCCCAGGTGTAACAAATCCTGCCGACTATGGTAAGATACTATCTAAGGACATGGGATGGACTATCGACTCTGAGCACATGGCATGGACAAACAACGGATATTTCATGCATTGTTTGCCAGTACGTCGCGGTCTCATCGTTACCGACGACGTGATAGAAAGCGACCACAGCTTGGTGATACCAGAAGCTGCAAACCGCGAGATATCAGCCGAAGTGGTATTGAAGAGAGTATTGGAAAGCCTATAAGAAACCATATAAAAAGAATAGAATAGAGAGAAGTAGCAAGACTTCTCTCTTTTTTTTGCACTTTCGCTATGTCATTCAAAAGAAATATTGTAAGTTTGCATAAACAAATACAACATAGGCATGATTTCTCTTGAATGTGACTACAACAACGGTGCACACCCAAAGGTGTTGCAGCGACTTATCGAGACAAACAACGAACATACGGGTTGCTATGGCTTCGACGTTTATTGCGATGAAGCCAAGCGAAAAATTATGGCTGCATGCGACGACTATGATGCCGACATATTCTTTATGTCGGGAGGTACGCAGACCAATGCCACCGTTATCGACTCTATACTCCACTCCTATGAGGGTGTGATATCTGTCGACTCCGGACATATCAATACCCACGAGTGTGGCTCCATTGAGTTTACTGAGCACAAGATTATTAATGTGCCAAATCACAATGGTAAACTGAGAGCCGACGTATTGGAAAACTTCATGGAGAGTTTCCTTGCTGATGGGCAGAACATGCACTCTGTGTTCCCAGGACTTGTATATATCACATTCCCTACAGAGTTTGGAACCATCTATACGGCAAAGGAACTTGAGGAACTATACAACCTGTGCAAATACTACAAGATGCCACTATATATAGATGGTGCACGCCTTGGCTACGGACTTACTGCCAAAGGCAACGACATAGACCTGCCATTCTTGGCTAAGCATTGCGATGTGTTCTATATCGGCGGTACAAAGATTGGTGCACTATGTGGTGAAGCTGTAGTGTTTACACATCACAATGCATACGAGCACTTCTTCAGCATCCAGAAGCAGCATGGTGCTGTATTGGCAAAAGGCAGACTGCTCGGTTTGCAGTTTGACGCTTTGTTTACCGACAACCTATACTTCGACCTTGCTCGCAATGCCAACGATAGAGCTGAGGAAATGAAAGAGATATTCCGCAAGGCAGGCTACGGTTTCCACATGGATTCACCAACAAACCAGCAGTTCGTAATAATAGAGAACAAGGAAGTAGAAAGATTAGAGAAGCATGTGGCATTCACTCGCATTGCTACAGCAGATGCCCATCACACCATCTGCCGCTTCGTAACAAGTTGGGCTACCACAAAGGAAGAGATTGCAGAACTTGAAAAGGTGGTTTGCAATAAATAATTGAACTTCCGCAAGTTCAGAAGTTATAGAAACGAACTTCTCTCATATGCGAAACTTTAGTAAATAAAAAGAAAAGAAGTACTAACGCAAGAGTATTTGCAGTAGTACTTCTTTTTTTTGTGCAGTTTATAATTATTTTTTGCTTATCGCAAAGTATACGTTTTCATTCCCTGATATGTATTCACTCGCAGTACGGTTGCTTTATCTGTAGGCAATGCGGCTATTGGTATGCTGACATATATGCGAGTGGTATAATACTCAGGCACACCATTCTGCGCATGAAGCAATAATAGCGAATTGTCTGTACCAGAATATTCAGGGTCGACAACAAGCGAAAGCCATTGCTTTTCGTCTACGCCTTCGCTAACACCAGTCTTTAGTAAAAGCGAAAGGTTTACATACTTTTCGTTCTTGCTTGTCCACACACTCTCTACAGTTAGAGGGTCGGTGGCTATGGTGTCAGCATGCTCCTTTGGAGTTAGCACAGGAACCTGACGCAAAGATAAAGCACGAACAGGATTATCGCCCTTGCTATAATAGAGCAAAGCACGAAAAGAAGAGTCGGGCACGGAAGTCCAACTGGTTTTTATGCGTTGAGTAAAAGTCAAGGATGTACCATCGTCGGTTACGGCTTTCACCACGATAGTATCAGAAGAAGTGAAAGCCTCAACAAACTCAGCACACAGATAACTAAGATTTCCATCGCCAGTGTCATATCCATCACTTGAACATGATATGAACGCTGACGATGAAAAACATAATATTAATAATGTATATATATACTTACGAAGCATCATGCCAAAGCAAGTTGGTTGATAGCAGGATTAGCATACATCTTCAAGATACATTCGCGAAGATAAGCCTCGTCCTTGTTCTCTATCTGTATCTTTGCCAACTGACCGGCAAGATATTTCTCAAACTGAGCCTTGTCGGCAGCGCTATACTTATCGGCATGAGCATCATTGCCCTGAAGCATATCCAAAGCCACAAAGTTGGCAGGGAACAGCTGATAGTGAGCATGAATCTCACGGTCGATATGCTCTGCTATGATACGGAAGATGTCGGCCTTAGGTGTGTCGGCAGGCAACTCACGAAGCCAAGCATCGACACAAGGAGCAGCATGATAGTGGATATGACCCTTATAGCCCATTATACCTGTTTGCATAGAAACGATATCATCCTGAGCCGACTTCTTCCATCCTGGGATATCGCGCTTGAGCTGGAACTCCTGCGCCTTAAGGAAGTCGCAAGGGTCGTACTCATAAGATATAGCAAGAGGAACAAGATGAAGGTCGAGCAAACTATCTACAACAGAGCCCTTGCCGCCCATTACCATCATCTTCAAGATGGCTTCCTGAGTGCGGTCGTTACTGTCTTTTGCCCTACCCTCTCGTTGAGCTATCCACACATTATCGTGCTTATCGTTGATGACATAGTGCATATACTCCGACAAGAGTTTGCTTGCCAACAACATCTCGCGCATAGATAGGCTACGCTTCACGATGAAGCTCTTGTTTACTCTCACAAGGTCTTTTACCCAAGGAAGAGCCAAGAGGTTGTCGCCAATAGCAATCTCGCAAGTGGTATTGCTACCAGATTCGAAGAGCATGACAGAGAGCAATGCTGAGTCGAGCACTATGTCGCGATGGTTGCTTATGAAAGTATAGCGGTCGGCAAGGTTGATATTGGAGAAGTCGGCAGTACAGCCCAAGCTTGCTTTCTTTAGCAGATTATGAAGGAAATCTATGCAGAAAGCCTTTTGAAAATCAAGATTTGTTTTGCATTGCTTCATCTTTGCGGCAATAGCCTCTACAGGCACACCTGGATATAGATAAGCAAGCACAGCCTTAAACTGCTCGTTGGCAATAAGTCTGTCGAACACCTCAGGGAGTTCCTCTGGGATGAAAGGTCTGATGTCAGCAAACTTTTCTGGTATCATATTGTTTCAAGTTAAGGGTGAAAGGTAATCTCACTAAAATTGATTCTCTACTATCTCGCTCAACACCTCTTTGATATCCAAGCCTGCAGCACGAACCTGCTGAGGAATGAAGCTGGTGGCAGTCATACCAGGAGTGGTATTGATTTCGAGCATATTTATCTTGTCGTTGCCATCCTTATCCTTAGAGATGATATAATCGATGCGGATGATGCCGTTGGCATGAAGGATATCGTAGATGCGAGAAGTCTCGGCAGCAACCTTAGCAGCGGTCTCTGGAGCAAGACGAGCAGGAGTAATCTCCTGTACCTGACCATTGTATTTTGCATCATAGTCGAAGAACTCGTTGCTTGTAACAACCTCTGTTGCTGGCAATACTACTGACTTTTCTGCAGTCTTGTATACACCCTGCGAAATCTCCACACCATCAAGGAAGCCTTCGATCATAACCTCATCGCTCTCCATGAAAGCTACACGGAGTGCAGGAGCCAACTGGTCGGCATTCTTAACCTTAGAAACGCCGAAGCTTGAGCCATCGGCAGCAGGCTTAACGAAGCATGGCATGCCAAGACGATCGGCAATAGCCTGCTCATCATAGCTTTCGCCACGACGGAGCAATATGCTATCAGCAACATTTACTCCAAAGCCACGGAGGTAGTTGTTCAACACATATTTGTCGAAGGTCATAGCCTCTACGAGCACACCACTTGTGCTATAAGGCAAATGGATTAGGTCGAAATATCCCTGCATAACACCATTCTCGCCTGGTTGACCATGGATGGTGATGTAAGCATAATCGAAGTATATATGTTTGCCATCAAGCTTGAAAGAGAAGTCGTTTTTGTCAATTTCCACAATCTCGCCATTGTCGAGATTTACATGCCAGTCTGTACCTTTGACATCTACGATGTAGATATCATAGCGATCATGGTCGAAGAAGGAATAAAGTCCTTGTGCCGACCTCAACGATACATCATGTTCTGATGAATCGCCACCACATACGATGGCGACAGTTCTTTTTTGTGTCTTCATTTTAAGTATGTTGTTTTATTTATGTTTATCAAATTTCGTTTTGTGTGCTACCAGCAATAAAGGTGCGCCACTTCTCGATAAGAGCCTTAAAGTCTTCAGGCCATTCAGAGGTGAAGTCCATCTGCTGACGAGTGACAGGATGCACAAAGCCAAGAGTCTTGGCATGTAGAGCCTGACGGTTGCAGAGTTTGAAGCAATTCTGAATGAACGCCTTATACGATGAACTGCGGTTGCCACGCAATATCTCGCTACCTCCATAGCGTTCGTCGGCAAAAAGCGGATGACCAATATGCTTCATGTGGGCACGAATCTGATGGGTGCGACCTGTTTCGAGAATACACTCAATGAGCGTTACATAGCCAAAGCGTTCGAGCACCCTATAATGAGTTACGGCATTCTTGCCGATACCAGAGTCGGGATCAAACACAGCCATACGCAGGCGGTCTTTAGGGTCGCGACCGATGTTGCCTTCTATTCTTCCCTCATCTTCGATGAAGTTTCCCCACACCAAAGCATTATAGCTACGATGTGTAGTCTTATTAAAGAACTGCTTGCCAAGGTGTGTCTTAGCATTAGGAGTCTTGGCTACAACGAGGAGTCCGCTGGTATCTTTATCTATACGATGTACTAAGCCCACCTCTGGATCGTTAGGGTCGAAAGACTTCAAATCTCTGAGATGCCAAGCTACGGCATTTATCAATGTGCCGTGGAAGTTGCCAGCTCCAGGATGTACCACCATGCCTGCCGGTTTGTTTATCACCATGAGCTCATCATCCTCGTATACGACATTGAGCGGAATATCCTCAGCACCAATGGTGTTATCATGTCGTGGGCGGTCGAGCATCAACGTTATCACGTTGCCAGCACGCACCTTAAAGTTGCTCTTCACAGCCTTACCATCAACAAAGATGAAGCCTGCATCGGCAGCATTCTGTATTCTATTACGACTGGAATGAGGCATACGGTCGGTAAGGTATTTGTCTACACGTACAGGAGCTTGTCCTGGGTCTACTACTACCTTACGATGTTCATAGAGTTGGCTGTCATCAGAATCTGCGCCATCATTATCTGCGCCATCGATATCGCCTTCTATGCCATCAACTTCGTATAGCTCATCGAAGCCTTCATCAAATATTTCGTTTTGTTCCATTAATTCAATTTTCTTACAACAGGACCATTACCTGAATTCTGTTCGTGAGTTGTTGCAGGTTCGCGTTGTGTTTTTTCTGCAGGATGAGCAGGTTGCACGCTTGATTCTGTAACAGGAGCTACTGTTTCTAATTCATCACTTGTTGGTGCCGACTCAAAATCATCAAAGTCGCTGAAGTCATCCTCTACCAATGTAGCAGAATCATCTTCGCCCAGTCTGCCATTACCAGCAACTATCACGAGCACATCTTCTATAGAAACCTTATCGCCTGCATTCACATTCCTTCCATTAGCAGTAATGCCATAAACCCAATCCTTTTCACCAGGAATGAATTTTGGCTGACCGAGTTTGAAGCCCATAGCAGACAGCTTGGCCATAGCCTCACGCAGAGAACTATTGTCAATAACATCTGGAAGAGAAAGGGTTGGAGTATGCGAAGAGTTGATGACAAGATATATCACATGCCCCGACTTCACTCTTTCGCCAGGAGCAATACTCTGTTCAAGCACACAGTCTGGCTTCAAAGCCTTGACATATCCAGTATCGCCAATAACTGCTTCTATGCCAAGATGGTCAAGAATTTCTTTGGCTTCATCAAAACTCTTGTGTTTGAGGTTTGGTATAATTATCGACTCGCCATGGTGCGTATATATGTCAAGTCCAAACCTGACAGCAGTACAGAGTATAATGACAACGAAAAACATCGCTGCCAAATTATACCACAAGTATTTACTCTTGAATTTTCCTATGAATTCAGAAGGTGTCATTATATAATATTCTATTTCTTGCAAAGATAGTGCAAAATTTCGATTGAGCGAAAAGAATGTGAATGTATTTACATTCTTGAGTGTTAGAAATTTATTTAATTGGATGGAATATCAAAACAAATAACAAAAAAAGCACCGCATCATGATAAAACATGTTGCGGTGCAAGATATTTTGTATCAGAATTATCTGCCTACAGGATTACTCCTTTACACGGCTGAGGTAAGAACCATCGCGTGTGTCAACCTGAATAAGGTCGCCCTCGTTGATGAAGAGAGGTACACGGATTTCAACACCTGTCTCAAGAGTAGCTGGCTTAGTAGCGTTGGTAGCTGTATCGCCCTTGATACCTGGCTCAGAGTGAGAAACGCGGAGATTTGTCTTAACAGGCATTTCAGCCAAGAGGATAGAACCATCGCTGGTATCTGTAACAACCTCTACGATATCACCTTCCTTCATAAACTCTACACCAGTAATCTGCTCCTTTGCAACAGGGATCTGCTCAAAAGTCTCCTGATTCATAAGGATGCAACCTGTAGCATCCTCATAGAGATACTGATAAGGGCGACGCTCTACGCGAACATCCTCGAGTTTGAATCCAATCTGGAAAGTACGCTCCAATACACGACCGTCTGAAACGTTCTTCAGTTTGGTAATCATTACGGTATTTCCTTTACCTGGCTTTCTGTGCTGAAAGTCGATGCAAGTCCAGATCTTGCCATCCATGCGGATGCAAGTTCCAATTTTGATTTCCTGTGAATTAATCATTGTAATATTCTTGTGTTATTTATTATATTTCGCCTTTACAGGGTGCAAAGTTACTACATTTTTATAAAAAAACATATAAATAAGGGCGAAAAATCGGTTAATTCTTTGTTAATTGGAAAATTATGAGTAATTTTGCAGCCCAAAAGGTGTGGTGTGCCCGCATCTTTACCTATAGCACATAACATTAAAAAGAAAATAATAAGATGAAAAGAACATTTCAGCCCCACAATCGTCGCCGTGTAAACAAGCATGGCTTCCGTGAGAGAATGGCAACTAAGAATGGTCGTCGCGTATTGGCTTCTCGCCGTGCTCATGGCCGTAAGAAGTTAA
>OQWM01001547.1_pt1 | contig 15785 bp, 10 predicted proteins | sample 1691531 | NCBI WGS metagenome assembly OQWM01 (sample SAMN03418257, study PRJEB22391) | human gut metagenome | biome: human-gut; feature: organic feature; material: feces | host: Homo sapiens | place: Tanzania | collected 2013-01
CATCTACGATTACATCCACTACAGAACCAATTTCATCATTGATGGTTACAGGATCTGATTCTGCCTCTTCATGCTCAGGTAGAATTAAAGAGCAACTCATCAATGGTTCATTTAATTCAGAAACAATAGCACTCACAATTGCATTATTAGGAACTCTAATACCAATTGTTTTTCTCTTTTCGTTCATTAAACGGCGAGGTACTTCCTTAGTGGCTGGAAGAATAAAAGTATAAGCTCCAGGTGTATGATTCTTTAAAAGCCTAAATACATTGTTCTCAACTTTTGCATAAGTTGATAACTCAGAAAGATCACGACACAAAAGAGTAAAATTGTGGTGCTTGTCCACCTGTCTAATTCTAGCAATTCGCTCCATTGCGTGCTTCTGCTCAAGCTTACAACATAAGGCATAAGCTGAATCAGTAGGAACTACAACTACGCCACCATCATTAAGACATTCACAGATCTGTTTTATAAAACGTGGCTGTGGATTGTCTGGGTGAACACTGATAAATTGTGCTGACATTTAAATACTCTTTTTCATATCGACAGTTATTTGAAGATCTTTATCAAATAACCAGTCTTAAAGGATCTCTTTAAAATTCTTTTCTACATAAACAAATTGACACCATTTTATAGCAAAAAAGCCATAACATGATGTCAATTCGTGTAAAAATGAGATTTGTTACTGATGATTTTCAGTTGTTGGTTCAGGAGACTCTGTAGTTTCTTTAGTCTCTTCTGATACAACATTCTTTATTTCATCATCGTTTGCAGCTTTTTCTACAACAGTCTCTTCTGTTTTAGTTAAAACAGAAGCAACAGGTGCTACATTTTTAACAGCTGCAGGAGTTGACAGATTTGAGTTTTGCTCAACGACAGTATCTTCAACTGACTCTTCTTTATACTCAATATCAAGAGCATCAAAGATCTCTGAAAGAGGAATTCGCTCTAATGGAAGACGCGCTTTTCTTCCAAAGACACCAGCTGCTAGCATATTGTATAAAGTAGCTTCTTTTGAGTTTAAAGCCATTGAGGTGTTGAGTTCTTCAATTTCAATATCATCAAATGACCATAGATCAGAGTTTGCTTCAAAGAACTCCTTGCTCAAGGTAATGCTCTTAGTATTAGGTAAATGAACTCTGAGATTGTTCAATACAGCAAAAGCCCTCATTTCAATATTTGAAACATAAGCGCACTGAGCATGAGCAATCCATGGAATAGTGCAAACTCTAGAAGTCTGGAAAGGTAAAACTAAACATACCATACCAGGTACATCAGGAACAGATAAAGCAGTTGCTAAATCATCAAAAAAAAGAACCTTTCTAGGTTTAATATCAAGTTTAGCTAAATCATCAACGGTAATACCAATATCACGTAAACCGCCTACTCTGCTACGTAACAGTTTATCTAATAAAACTAAACGTACGGTTGGAGCTGGAGGAACTAAACCTAACTGTAATAAATCGCGTCTTAATGGATTTAAATCAAGATACTTGCGCATAAAAGCAAGCACAACATATCTGTATTTTTCAAACCACAAAGTATCAACACCACGAACAGGGATCTGACGAATCATTGCAGAAGAATCTTTATGAGCGCACAGCCACTTGCATACAAGCAAGAAACGCTCAAAATCCTGATCTTCTAAGGTGGTTAAGGCATGAATATTCTCCACAGCAGAATCTAATAACTCAGGTAAAGTTTTCTTTACTGTCTGAAGACGGTTTTGAGCTGAATGGAACTCCACCAAATGACCTGCCCATGCAGCAAGATCATCTACTTTTTCAAAAACCAAATGAACTGGAACTTCAAATTTTCCTAGATCAGGATAAGTCTTATCCAAAAAGTCTACTTTTCCTGCATTAAGCTCTTTGTGCCAATCGTTACAAAAACGAACAAACTCGTCTTTATTATTTAGCACATCCTCATCACGAGTTGGAGCACCTAAATAAATTCTTACAGCTTCAAAATTCTTTTTAGACTTGACTGAATCACTTAGCCAGCCGATTATTCTTTCGTTATAAAGCGCATTAATTTCTGCACGAATGCTGTTACGTGTTTTCACTGCTGTAGCTCCTCAAAACAAGGTCACATTTTTATTATTTTTATATAATTGCAGACTTCAACCCTATCTGCTCGTTATCATAGTATAGCATAATGAGAACGTTCAAAGATTTGATTTAGCGTCAGATCTCACAAAAGCGCTCACAAATTGAGCATTGTTTTGTTCCGATAAGGTCGCAACTCAAAAGACATATAGCAAAGCGTGTTTAAAACGAAATTGAAAAGAAGTGTTTTTAAGAGCCAAGCTTACTTTTAAAGTCCTGTATTATCTTTTTTAACTCTTTTTTTAGCTTGTCTTCTCTCTTTAAAAAAGTCTGAGAGTAAAGCAGAACACTCTTTTTTTAAGATCCCACCTTCAACAATAATCTTATGATTATGTTTAGGATCTGAGATTAAGTTAAAAGCTGAGCCACAGGCTCCAGTCTTTAAATCATAAGCTCCAAAATAGAGATTTTTTAATCTTGCGTGGATAAGAGCCATTGCACACATACAGCAAGGCTCTAAAGTTACATAAATTGAATAGTCTGGAAAGCGATAATTTGAAACTCTTTGCCCTAAAGCTCTTAGGGCTACAATCTCGGCGTGAGCTGAAGAATCATTAGAGCAGATAGTCTGGTTGTACCCTGTAGCTACAATGTCACCATCTTTATTTACAATAACAGCACCTACAGGGATCTCACCTATTTTTTTTGCCTTTAATGCCTCTTGATAGGCTTTTGTCATGTAATAGCTGTGATCTCGAATACTCATCAGTAATGCTCTTTATCTGATAAGGTATGGTTGACTCTAAATACAATGGTCAACAACAATTAGAACCCAGGTTACTAAAGTTAAAATTAGCATTACAAATACAGCAGCTGATCCTAAGTCCTTTGCTCTGCCTGACAGTTCATTAAACTCAGTACCAATTCTATCTACAACAGCTTCAATACCTGAGTTTATCAGCTCTGCTACAACTGTGAGCCAAGGCAAAGAAATTAAAGCAATTAGCTCTAAAGTTGAATAACCAAAGTCTGAGAAAAATCTTAAATAAAAAGCAACTAAAGTTAAGATCACACCTAAAAACATCTCTTGTCTAATCGCAGCTTCGTTTTCAAGACCAGCTTTAAAGCCCTTCATGCTGTATTTGCCTGCGTTATAAATTCTTACTAAACCTTTTTTCTGAACCTTTGCCATAAGTAATCCTTAAACAAATAGAATTTTTTAATATTGCTCGCTTATTTAACTACATTTTAAGATCATTCTTTAATGAATTTAGTTTAGTCATTATATGAGATCACACTTGATTTTTATACCTTAAGAAAGATTTTTAGAAACTTTTATGACACGATTTACTTTCCTGTTAATTATATTTGCTAATTCCTGTCAAAGTATTTATTGATAGATTTGTTAGAATTGAATTAAAAGTAAGCTACCTCAGAAAACGTTAACTTTAGTTTCAGGCAGTCTCAATCATAATTTGGAGTATCTATGAATAACAGATTATCTCTTTTGTCTTTATGCACAGTTTTACTGTTAAACCCAGTGCTTATTTCTAAATGCTATGCAAAGAATGCTGATGAGTCTACTGATAAACTTTCAATTGAAGTTAAAAGAGCTATTGATGAAAATACTAGAGGCAAAGCTTTATCATGTTTTATCACTGATAAAGAGCTTATAAAAGATCAGGATTTGTCTGCTGCTGTAGAAGTTTTTACAAATAACAGTACCAAAATAAAAGATGCTTACCCTTTTGTTAAAGACAATCGTCTGTGTGTCTCTGGTCTTGACTTTGGAAAGACCTATACCTTAAAACTGCATAAAGGTATTAATTTTATAAAAAAGACAAAAGGAACTGATAAGACCTTAACGACAAATACAGATTCTGATACTACCTTTACAACTATTGATGAGACGAGCTCTGTGAAAATTGCCAAAGGCTTAATATTGCCTAGCAATGAAAAACAAAAATTAGTTGAACTTGAGACTGTAAATACAGATGCAGTAACTTTAGGTGTATTTAAGATCTCCAATAACTCTTTGCCTCAAGCAGAGCTGTTTAGTCTGTATTCAGAAAATCCAGAGAAATACGATATCCGCAAGCTTCTGTTTAACCATGGTAAATTTTTAGGAGCTAAAACCATCAACTTCAAAAATAAAAAAAATGAAGTTGAACTTACAGCTGTAGATATCAGCGAATTTGTAAACAAAGATAAAAGCGGTGTTTATGTTCTCTCTGTAATTAAAGCTAAAGATGATAGCAATTTAACTTTAGATGACTTTTTCACTTATGATGATAATTCCTTAGAACTATCAAAACTGCTCTTTATCTCTAATTTAGGTGTCACCTCTTATTCAGGCTCAAACGGTATTGATGTTAATGTAAGATCACTTACTGATGCTTCTCCTGTGAAGGGCGCAACCGTTACCCTAAAATCTTTAGCTAATGATGTATTAGACTCCAAGTCCACCGATTCTGATGGTTTTGTTCATTTTGACAAAGCTATCTGCCAAGGTGAAAACGGACAGAGTGTTGCTACAGTTACCGTTGTAAGTAACGACGATTTCTTCCCACTGGATTTAAGAGCAAGCCCTCTGTACTTTGAAGAAGGCTTTGGTATTAGCGACAACAACGATTACAAAGTCTTTGCCTATACTAACAGAACTCTTTTACGACCAGGTGAGACTACCGTTTATCAGGCTTTAGTTAGAAACAAAGATCTGAGTGCTGCATCTCTAAAAGCATTAAAGCTCTTTATAAGACGTCCTGACTATGTCATTGAAAGAGAAATTCCTTTATGAAGAGCTGTTGAAAACAGCTTTGAATATGAGTACAAGTTACCTGAAAATGCTCAATTAGGTACATGGACTTTTGAACTTGGTTTTGATGAAAAACATCTCTTATCATCAACTCAACTTACAGTTTCTGCCTTTACTCCATCAGCTTTATCATCTTCATTAAAAGTAAAAGATGTGATAGATAACGGTGATATCATCTCTGTTAATACTGATTACAACTATGGAGCTAAAGCCCAAAATATAGGCATTTCAGGAAGCTATAGCATTCTTCCTGACCAACATGCGGTTGATGCTTATAAAGACTATAGTTTCGGTATTGATGACGAGGCTGTAAATAATGGCAACTACACTAAGTTTGCCCAGATAGATTCTGGCAATACCAATCAAAATGGTGAATTTAACTTTACATTTAAAGCTTCAGATGAGAACTATCCTAGCAAAGTAAAATTTGATGTTTATGTATTAGATCCTGCAACAGGATCTTCTTATCTTACAAAAGAAGCAAAAGTAAAATACACCTCACCTTTGATTGGAGTAAAACTTTCTAAAGCAGATAACAAATACACCTTAAACTCTATTCTTTGCCTCCAGGACGGTAAAAGACTAGATGGAAAGGCTAGTTATACCTTATTAAAACGAAATATCTCTTATCAGTACGCTTATGTAGATGGTAACTGGAAGTTTGTAAAGAATGAATATACAGAACCAGTTGACTTTGGTGAATTTACTTTTAATAAAGATAAAGTAAGCTCTATTCCTCTAAATCTTGAGGATGGGTTGTATACAGTTGAACTTAAAAATGATAAATCTTCAACAAAGTACAACTTTGTAAAAGGTTATGTCAGTGAAGACAACGATCTGACACCTGAAAAAATCTTGATAACTCAAGATAAAGAGAGCTATCAAAAGGGGGACAGAGTAAATTTAAGCTTTGAAAGTGAGTTTGAAGGTTACGGAACCTTGATTGTTGGTAATTCTGCTATCGAAACAAAACAAAGCTTTAAAGTAAACAAAGGACACAATGAAGTAGGCTTTGACTCAGCTGATATTAAGGATACTGGTACCTATGTTTTAGTTACAACTTACAAAGGCACCGCATCAAAATTCAGAACAGCATCCCGTGCTGTAGGTCTTTCTTATATCAAATTTAAGAATGATAGCAGATTACTTAACATCAACGGCTCAGTTGAAGATACAGTAAAACCCAAAAGCACACTTACTGTAAATCTTGATGTTGATAACAGTGATGACAATACCTATTTAAGAGCCTACCTAGTTGACGAAGGTATTCTCTCTATCAATTCTCAGAAATCCCCTGATCCTTTTGCATTCTTAACAGACAAAAGAGCTTTCTCAACCAAAGTAAATGATATGTACGCTTATGTGATGAAAGCTTTATCTAAAGACGGTCAAGGTTATGGCTCTGACGAGATGCTAGTCGGAGCTAATGCCCAAATTTTATCTAATACCACTAAATCCCTTTTGTCACTGAACTCATCAAGAGTACAAACAAAAGATGGTAAAGCTACTGTTAGCTTTGATATTCCAAACTTTACAGGTAAAGCAAGACTGATGGTTGTAGGTTGGAATAAAGATAGAGTCGGTAGCTACTCAAAAGACATTACGATTACCTCAGATGCTGTTACTAAATTAGCAACTCCAAGCTACTTACATGTAGGCGATGCTTTTGATGCTAGAGTCATGTTTGATGACCTTAAAAAAGATAAAAAAGATGTCGATTTTAAAATTTCTTGTATTGGTGCTATAGAATGTGCACTTGATAAGAGTGTGGGACTAAAAAACAGTAAAGCTAATGAAAGAATACAACTTACAGCCTTAAGAGAAGGTACAGGTACCATTTTACTAAAGGCAAAAGCATCTAACTACACATACGAAGACAGTTATGAGATAAAGGTTTTACCTAATAGAGGAAAAGTACTTGAAAGTGCCATTATTCCATTAAAAGTAAAAGAACAGACAACCTTTAAATTTAAGAATACCTTTAAAGATGGTACAAAGGTAAAGTTAAGCTATGGAGTAATGCCTGCAGTTTCTCCAAAAGAACTTGGAAAAGTAGCTTTTAGCTCATATAAGAGCAATTACTTTGATACCTTATCTGATCTGTCAACTCTTTTAGAGTATTCAGATAAGTATCAGGACAAATCATCAAATGAATACAAGACTTATCAGAATAAGATAAGTACTTTAATTGACTACGTAAACTCTACAATCAATAACCAGGGGTATGTAGATTACTCATTAGTCAATTACGAAGATGGTGGTTATGCTGCAGCATATGCTTATCTTGTATTAAATAAAGCTCAAGAAAAAGGCTATAACATTAACTTTAACGTTCAAGACAAGCTTCTAGAGAACATCAGAAGAAATGCAAATTCTGATAATGAGTCTACAGCAGCCCTATGCATGTATGCCCTGACTTTGTCTTCTGATAACCAAAGATCAACTCTTACCTTTAGATTTGATCACTCAAAATCAAAAGAGATCAATGCCTATATCTCCTATGCCAAAGCTTTTGCTTTGTATGGTGATCAAAAGAGACAAGAGCTTGCTGTTTTAAAAGCTTATGAACTTTTAAATGAAGCAGAGAATATAAGAATTTCAATTGATAAAGCAAATATTTCAAACAATAAGATTATAAATCTCATTCAGGCACTTCAAGAATATGAGCCTTTGTATATCACAGACACAGCTTATGACAGTCTTTGTGTCTTAAATGAGTTTTTAAAGCTAAAAGGCAATAACCTTGACACAAAGAGACTAAATCAGGTTTATGAAATTGTCTCTAAAGAAAACTCTTACAGCTACAAGACCCCAGCTCAAAGAGCAATGATGATGGAGATGCTTGTAAATGAAAACAAACTGTCCTTTTCAGAAGGTTCTCTACAAGGGAATAAAATCACTTTAGTCAATGACGGAGAGAGTGATACAGTTCTCAGTGCAAGCATCTATGATGTTCCTGAGAAATATGCAATCTCAAAAGACAGACAAGATATTACAGTGAACTACTTCACAACAGACGGAACAGAGCTTGCAAGTCCACTTACAGTCAATGTGAATGAGGACATTATTGTACTTGTAAAGGTACATGAGAATAAGCTCTCAAGCAAGATTTCTGTCGAATCTTTGCTACCTGCTAATATGCTTTATTTAAGAAGTATCGATGCTAATGAAGCATCACAAAGATATCCTTTCTTGGGTGAACTTACTGACAGCTATGCAATCAAAATTACCAAAGGAGACAGTTCTATTATAAGTGCTAGTCAGAACAGGACAAAAGACTTGGCATTTGCTTACATCCTAAAGGGAGCATATAAAGGAAAGTCAGCCCCATTAGCGCTTACTGTTCACAATGCCTCCTTTAGAACTACATCTGAGGTAGTATTTAATGAGAAAAATACCATTGAGGTTAAGTAAGGATTTATCCCCTGATAAATGGATAAGCGTAATCAAAGGTCTTTAATTTATGCTATGGCACTTTTGATACTCTGTATCACAGGTGCCATCTTTGTGTTTGTATTCACATGCATAAATGAATTGTCTTTATCTAAATTTCACGACAGATCATACGTACTTTATTCTGATAAAGGAAATGTACTAGCCTATACCTTAAGCAGTGACACCTCAGCACTTAGATTTAAAACCACCAAAGATGAGGTTTCAAAACTCTACATAAACATGCTCATAGCCAATGAGGATAAGCGCTTTTACTCTCACTTTGGAGTTGATCCGTTTTCAATTGTAAGAGCTGCTTTTTATAACTTTAGAAGCCAGAATGTAGGCTCTGGAGCATCCACATTAGCCATGCAAGTAGCTAAAAGGCTTACAGGTCACAAAAGGACTTATATTAACAAGGTAAAAGAAATGGTTCAGGCCATTTATTTAACCTTAAAATATAAAAGAGATGGTATCTTAACGCTTTACCTTACCCTTTCTCCTTTTGGAGGCAACATAGAAGGTGTAAAGGCAGCTTCATTAACCTGGTTCAACCATTTACCAAATACCTTAACTCCATCTGAGGCAGCCTTACTTACAGCACTGCCAAGAGCACCAGAGCACATTCGTCCTGATAAAAATCCAAAATCAGCTCTTTATTACAAAAACGAGGTTCTAAAGCTTGCAAATAGGGCTTTTATAATCACAAAAGAGCAGCTAAATCTTTCTTTAAAAGAAGAGCTTCCACATAAGAGATTTACCATTAGACAAAATGCACTAACCTTTGGTAACTATGTATTCAATTTAAAAAAGATCAATACTAAAACAGATTTTAAGGGATTGGATATCTTGCATACCGATGATAAAGAGATCTTTTCAAGTCTTGATGACACTGTGCAGGATGAACTGAACCTTATCGCTGCAAAATTTGAGCAAAACTCAGATCCAAACTATGTATTAAGTGCGATTGTATTAGATGTAAAAAGTCACACTATTAAGGGAGTGCTAGGATCTTCTTCAAACAAGAAGACTACTGTATGTTTACCTTTCAGATTAAGATCGCCTGGTTCTTCGCTAAAACCTTTTGCCTATGCTTTTGCTATGGAAAAGGGAATGCTGCATCCAAATACGATTTTACATGACAATCAAAATCTGTATGGAACCTGGTCTCCTAACAACTTTAGCAGAAATTTTTGTGGCAACATCAATGCTAAAAAGGCTCTTACTTATTCACTTAACCTTCCCGCTTTAGAAGTGCTTAATTTAGTTGGAGCAAACAGTTTTTCTAAAAAATTCAATTTAAATGAACAGCTATTAAAAATCAGAAACAATAAAAGTGATCTTTCAATTGTTTTAGGCAGTGGCATCATCAATCTTTATAACTTGGCAAGGCTATATGCAATGTTAAATGAAGATGGTCTGATGCATGAATTTACATATAAGAACAAGTCTGATATAAACTTACAAAAATACAGACTATTAACTAAAGACAGTGCCCGTGCTGTATTTGAAATCTTAAAAGAGACTCCAAGACCATACTTATATCCAGAGCAAAAGCTAATTTCTTATAAAACCGGTACAGCTTACGAGTTTACAGATGCTTTAGCTATAGGCTCATTAAACAATCTTACAGTAGCAGTCTCTATTAGTTCTCCGTACAATATAAAAGGAAACACTCACTACACAGGATATGACAGTGCGTCACCATACCTTTTTGAGATCTTATCAAAAAGCAAAACAGAGAAATTATATAAGGAAGGCCTAAACTCGCCTTTATTAAATACTGCTCCTCCAACAGCTTTAAAAGAGCTTAATCTTACAAATCAAAGTCATGCTTTAAATCATGAGAAAAAGTTAGAAATTACCTTTCCAACAAACGGACAAACAGTGTCACCGGATAGCCATGGGAAAGTATACATAAAAACCAAAGGTCAAACAGGTGAGCTAATTATTACTGTTAACAACGAGCAATTTGAGCAACATTATTTTGAACCTAAAAGCGAAGGCTTTTACAGTATTACTGTTATAGATGAAGCTGGTCAAACAGATACAGCCAAAATAAAAGTAGAGTTTAGATAAGCTGACGTCTAAATTTTAGATAATAAGATGTAAAGTAAGAAATGAGATAGTACGGCAACAAAGATGATTCTAGTGCTCTAATACTCGGAATAGACTTGCAACTCCAAAATACAAATATTCCGTACCACAGCTCTTATTAGCTGATAATTGTCACGTCTAGAGAATATTAATCAACTCAGACTAGGCACATACTTTAAGCAGATCTACCTAAGTTAATTTCACAAAAATCGATACATATGATAGAAAAAGCAATTATATGGTATATCAAAACTTTAGTTGATGATTACAAATAAGTTTTGTATATATAGAAAAGCAAACGATGTGATACAATTTCTGCGTTACAAAATTAGCAACGGTGGTTCTATTTTTACTAATTTGGTCACTCCCCAGTTTGGTAAATTAGAACCATCAAATAAACAGAGGCATTCACTTACCTCTGTTTCTCATTGTAGATGATATTTCATCATTTTCAAGACATTATCTAAACAGCTTTAAAGTAGGTTGCTGAGGCATTATGGAATACAGCATCAAAACCGCTCTTTTCCATTGCAGCTACAACTTCATCTACAGTTCTGTCGTCATTGATAGTCCACTGCTCAAGGTATTTACCCTTATGAGCATAACCACCAGGCTCTGTTGATGAACCAGCTGATACAGCTGTAATACCAATAGGCAGAATTAAGTCTCTAAATGAAGCACTTTCTCTTGTTGAGATAGTGAGATCAAGTTCGTTATCAAAGATTCTCCATGCACTTATGATTTGAACTAATTTAGCATCATCAACTGGAGAATGAGGCTGATAGCCTCCTTGAGCAGGCCTTAGACGAGGGAAAGAAATTGAAAGAGCGGTCTTCCAATAATGATCTCTCATGTATAACACATGCATAGCTAAAGCACAGAGATCAACTTTCCAGTCATATAGACCTAAAAGTGCGCCCATGCCAACCTTATCAATACCAGCCTGACCTAATCTGTCTGGAGTTTCCATTCTAAAGCGCATATCAGCTTTCTTGCCTCCTAGGTGAACCTGCTTATAGCAACCTGGATGGTAAGTTTCCTGATAAACAGAAACAGCATCTAAACCTAAAGTCTTTAACTCAGCATATTCCTCTGTCTCTAAAGGCTGAACTTCCATTTGCAGGTAATCAGCATATTTTTTAGTAAGCGGTAACACTTCTCTAAAATATGGCATGCCTGCTCTATGAGAGTTCTCACCTGATACTAACAGGATATTGGTATATCCCATTTTATTCATTGCCTGCAATTCTTCTTCAATTTCTTGCATTGTAAGAACTACACGCTTGAACTTATTCATTACAGAGAAACCACAGTAAACACACTTGTTGTTACACAGGTTAGTAAGGTATAAAGGCAAATACATATTTACACAGCGACCAAATCTCTTTCTAGTTAACTGTGTAGCCTCTTGTACCATCACATCAAGATAATGTTTTCTGGCATTTTCACTGATTAGTGCAGCGAAATCATCAACGGTGCGAGGAGTAGTTTTATAAATTGCTCTTTCAACATCTGCATCAGTTCTTGAATCAACCAATGAGACAAACTTGTCTACATCGATTTTTGACAGCTCATCATAAAAACTCATCTTATTTCATAGCCTCTTTTAAGAATGCTTCCATTGGAGATGTTGCAACTGCTGATTGAGCCTTAACAGCTAGACCTGCTTCAAAAGCTGTTCTACCTGCCTCTTGAGCTAACTTAAAGGCATGAGACATAGCCACAGGATCACGAGAAGCTGCAATTGCGGTGTTTACCATTACAGCGTCAGCACCTAATTCAAAGGCTAAGGCTGCATCAGATGGAGCACCAATTCCAGCATCAACAATTACAGGTACATGTGACTGAGCAATAATGATCTCCAGCATAGCCTTAGTCTCTAGACCTTTAGCAGAACCAATAGGAGCTCCTAAAGGCATTACAGCGCTAACTCCGATATCCTCTAAGCGGCGAGCTAATACAGGATCAGCCTGAATATAAGGAAAAACCTTAAAGCCATCTTTAACTAACTCTTCACAAGCTTTAAAAGTTTCTACAGGATCTGGTAGCAGGTATCTTACATCAGGATGAATTTCAACCTTAACCCAATCTGTACCTAAAGCTTCACGAGCTAATTGCGCAGCAAAGATTGCTTCACGGCTGTTTTTAGCTCCTGAGGTATTAGGCATTAGAGTAATACCTAAGTCTTTTAATGGCTTTACGATTTCATCAGTATGATTTTTGGTATCTACTCTTTTTACAGCCATAGTCGCAATCTGAGCACCTGATGCTTTAGCTGAAGCTGTTAACACTTCCCCTGATGCATACTTACCTGTACCAATGATAAGTCTGTTCTCAAACTCTTGACCTGCTAATACTAATTTTTCTGTCATTTCTAACCACCTGAAACCATATTAAACACATCTACTGACATACCATCTTTTAATACAAAGGTGTCAAAATCAGCTTTTTTAACAATTTTTTCATCAACAGCTACTGCCACGCCCTCGCGTGAAAGTTGCTTTGACTGAAGGAACTCATTAAGGGTTATGCCCTCTTTTAACTCTAAATTTTCTTGTTGATTGTAGTGAATTATCATAGCAAGTTACTCCGTTATTCCTTATCACCACCATTTCCACATAAAGCTAACCATTGCTTGGTTGTTTCATCTGGATCATCTGCTTTAGTAATTCCTGTAATTAAAGCTACAGAGCCTACATTAGAGGCAATTACGTCTTTTACATTAAAGAGTTTGATGCCACCAATTGCCACAGTAGGAACAATGTCTTTTATCAGATCCTGTTCTACTGAGAGCTTAAAACAGCCCTGAGGCTTAGATGGCATAACCTTTGAATTTGTCGGGAAGATATGGCCTAATGCTATATAAGATGGATGCAACTGATAGGCTTTTAGCATTTCATAGCTACCATGAGTTGATACACCTAAGCGAAGACCTGCTTTTCTAATTTTCTCAATATCAGCATCACGCAGATCTTCCATACCCAAATGAACACCATAAGCATGAGCCATAATTGCCAATTCATAGTGATCATCAATAAAGAGACGTACTTTATTGGCATCACAAAATTCAACTGCTTCACTTATCTTTTCAAAAAGATTTGGATCACTTTTATCTTTGATACGCAGCTGAATGGTTCTTACTCCATCTTTTACAAGTCTTTTTATCCAGTCAACTGAATCTACAACTGGATATAAACCTAATTTTAATGGACAGGAAGGAAATGGCTTTGATGATTCAGGAAAGCCATCTTCAAAAACTTCAGGCATTAACGACATATCATTTACTAAGCCATTATGTCCAATAGGAGGTCTTTCTTTTAGAGCATCGACATCATCAAGACTTAAAGCAGGATGCTTAATTCCTGAATATACATAAGCCTTAGCAAGGACCGCTGCATCATGGAAAGCAAATTTATTTGCAACTAAGGCTGCAAGTGCTGAGGATAATGCACAGCCACCTCCATGAGCACCTTTACCTTCAATGTATGGATGCTTCATGGTAAAAGCAACAAAATCAGATACGAAAGTGTCTTCAGCATCTTTAGACAAGATGTTGTGACCTCCTTTAATGATGACAGCACGAGCACCTTTATCAATAAAGAATTGAGCTAGCTTTTTTGTACCTTCATTTTTTAACTTTTCCTCATCCCATGAAGCTAAAGTTAATGCTTCTGGAAGATTAGGAGTAAAGATAGAGACTAATGGCAAGATCTCATCTAATCTTTGCTTTAAATCAACACTGTTAAGATCACCTGCTGTGCCACACAACACAGGATCCCAAACTACAGGCACGTCTTTAAACGTTGTCTTTAAAGCATCTAAAAGTATGGTAAGTAAATTGTCATCACTGATTAAACCTACCTTAATGGCATCAATATGATCCCAATCAGATGAAGCTAACGACAAAGACTCTTTAAAAATCTCTTCATTTGTTGCCTTAACTTTGGTAATGTTCTTTAAAGACTGACAGGTTAAAGCACTGACACAAGGTAGAGCAAAGGCCATATTATCGTAAACAGTAATACAGTCCGCCGCAATGCCGCCCAGGTAAAAGCAGCCCCCGGCCAGGGCGCAGAACAGGAGAAAATGAAGCAGCTTTTTCATACAAAACACCGTCCAGAGAGATTTGTACTCATTCTGGACGGGTTTTGGTGGAATTATACAGGCTTTGCCAGGAAAACCTGAGGATAGTTGTCTTTCAGCATGCTGCAAATCACGGCAGCCACCTCAAAGTCCGGGCAAATGGCAAACACGGCGCTGCCGGAGCCCGTCATCTGCTGGGCCATAGCCCCATAGGTATTGCAAATGGATTTGATGTAGTTCAGCTCCAGATGGTCCTTCGTCACCACCGGATCGAAGACGTTGTACACATTCTCGGCGATTTTTTCCATATCCCCCACCAGCAATGCCGTCTCCATGGCCCGGTTATCCGGATGGTGGGCAATGGCCACAGTGTCCAGCTTTCCATAGAGCTCCGGGGTAGACACGGAGAAGTCCGGCTTGCAAACCACGAACACACAGTCCGGAAGATCCGGAAGCTTCCGCAGCCGTTCCCCTCGGCCTTCCACCATAGCCGTGCCGCAGAGCACGCAGAAGGGCACATCGCTGCCTACCTGCGCCCCCAGCTCCGCCAAAGCCAGAATGGACAGGGGAGAATCATAGTGCCGGTTCAGCGCCCGCAGGACCGCCGCAGCGTCAGCGCTGCCGCCGCCGAGGCCCGCTTCCACGGGAATGCGCTTGGTAATGTGAATATTTAATCCATTCGGGTCCTTTTTCAGGGTGTCGCAGTAAATTTTTGCCGCTTTCCAGGCGAGATTCGTTTCGTCACAGGGAATGCCCTCAACGTCACATTCCAGCTTCCAGGGTTCCCCGGTGCCCACTTCCAGACGAATGTCGTCCCGGAGGGAGATGGTCTGCATGATGCTTTTCAGATCGTGGTAGCCGTCCGGACGCTTGCCCAGCACGTCCAGGGTCAGGTTTATCTTGGCAAATGCCGGTTCCAATAAGGTGGTCATAAAAATGTCCTTTCCATTTCGGTACGAATATTTCAAAAAACAGGGGGAAAACTATGGCCAGTACGGATCAAAAAGGAGGAAAGACCATGGATACGCTTGCGCTGATCCTTGCCATCATCGGCTCCGTGAACTGGGGCCTTGTGGGGATCTTCCGTTTCGACCTGGTGGCATGGATCTTCGGCGGACAGGCCGCCGTGATCAGCCGCATCATCTATACCCTGGTGGGACTGGCCGGACTTTGGTGCATTACGCTGCTGTTTCGCCGGAATAAGGCCATTGACGAGCCGTAAGGATGCCGTAAAGATTCGGCGGCAGGTTCCATCTGCCGCCGAAACGAATTTTAGAAAGAGCAGCCTTCCACCACGGAACCCTCCGCTA
>OQWM01001549.1_pt1 | contig 15783 bp, 13 predicted proteins | sample 1691531 | NCBI WGS metagenome assembly OQWM01 (sample SAMN03418257, study PRJEB22391) | human gut metagenome | biome: human-gut; feature: organic feature; material: feces | host: Homo sapiens | place: Tanzania | collected 2013-01
CTGTAGACAGAATGCTGCCGGAAATTGCCATTGGCGACCTGCTCTTCATTCATGACGCTGGTGCGCATGGCTTCTCCATGGGCTACAACTACAACGGCAAGCTGCGCAGTGCAGAAATACTGCTGCAGGAGGACGGCTCTGCGAAAATGATTCGCCGTGCAGAAACTCCGGCTGACTACTTTGCAACCTTTGACTTTGGCGAATATGGCCCGAAGCTGGCAGAAGAAGCAAAAATTAAAATGTAATATATAAAATTTAAGCTCCGCTTACCTGATGAGGGTGGGCGGAGCTGTTTTTGTTTTGGGGGATAAAGATCTTTACTTTTGTGCTGCTTTAAACTACAATGATAGTATAAATTAGGATACATACACTTGTTATATAAAAATTTTTTGTTAAAGAGAGGTACGGAACTATGAAGCATTATGAAGTAGTGGCTGCAGTTATCGAGCATGATGACAAAATTTTATGTATGCAACGTAATAAAGCAAAGTATGCTTATGTAAGCTATAAGTTTGAATTCCCAGGCGGCAAGGTTGAAGCAGGTGAGGACGGACATACTGCCTTAGAACGCGAATTGCGGGAGGAAATGGATATGCATATCAGTATATCGGAAAAAGATTATCTGATGACGGTAGAGCATACCTATCCAGATTTTTCTATTACGATGCATGCTTATGTTTGTAAGCTGACTAAGCCTGAGTTTGTGATGAAGGAGCATGTTGCTGCAAAATGGCTTACTCGCGCGGAGCTGGATTCGTTGGATTGGGCGGAGGCAGATAAGCCTATTGTGAAACGGTTACAAAGTGAGGCGTAGAGGAAGATGAATAGTGCAGAGTTAGCGTTGTATCTAGAGGCTGGCTTTATTGATTATGATGTTAAGACAGATGAACGCTTTTTGCCAAAAATTTTAACGAATAATCAAGAGCAAAAGATTAAGGTACTAGAAAACTTATTGTATGAGCTGGAAAACTGTGATGAGTTTTTCTTTTCTGTGGCTTTTGTAACTAATAGTGGTATAGCTTGTTTGATTGATACGCTGAAGGAGTTGGAAAATAAGCATATCAAAGGCAAAATTTTGGCCTCACAGTATCAGAATTTTACGGAGCCGAGAGCCTTACGTCGACTTTTGGAGTTCCCTAATCTAGAGCTAAAAATTATTACCTCTGATTATAATTTCCATGCTAAGGGATATTTATTTCATAGTATAGCTAAGGAAAACAAAGAAGATAATTATACAATGATTATTGGCAGCAGTAATCTGACACAGAGCGCATTGACGGTTAATCGTGAGTGGAATGTGCAATTATCTTCGATGAAGAATGGCGCTCTAATCAAGCAGATGCAGGAGGAGCTGAATCATGCCTGGGAGGATGCGACGCCAGTAACCGACGCTTGGATTGATGCCTATGAAAGCATTTATAGAGAAGCTAGGAGTCAACGGGCTAAAGGCTATACTAAAATTAAAAAGCTTTATAAAATTAACCCGAATAAAATGCAGACGGCGGCTTTGAATAATATTGCTAGATTGCGTGCTGAGGGAAAGAATAAGGCTTTGCTAATTTCTGCTACTGGTACAGGAAAAACTTATTTATCTGCTTTCGATGTGCGTGCCTTCAATCCCAAGCGCTGCTTGTTTATTGTGCATAGAGGACTTATTGCACGTAAATCTCGAGAAAGCTTTGCGCAGATTATTGATGAGCATATTACAACAGGCTTGTTTACAAGCGGTCGTAAGGATGTAGATGCCGATTATATTTTTGCTACTGTACAGACTTTAAATAAAGAGGAAAACCTTAAGCTGTTTAAACCAGATACCTTTGATTATATTGTTGTCGATGAGGTGCATCATGCAGGCGCAAGCACTTATCAGAGAGTGTTGAGCTATTTTAAGCCTAAGTTTTTACTAGGCATGACGGCGACACCTGAGCGTACAGATGGATACGACATTTTTAAGGATTTTGATTATAATATTGCTTATGAAATTCGTTTGCATCAGGCCTTAGAGGAAAATATGCTTGTTCCCTTTCATTATCATGGCGTTAGTGAAATCGTGGTCGATGGGCAGCTTTTAGATGATAAGAGCGATTTTAATTTGCTGACCTGCGAAGAGCGAGTAAAAAATATTCTGCAATACGCAGATTTTTATGGCTGCGACCAAGGCCGTGTAAAGGGACTGGTCTTCTGCAGCAGACGCGAGGAGGCACAAAGGCTTACGGAAGCGTTTAAGCAGCATGGACGGCGTGCAGCTTATCTTAGCGGCGACACGAGTGAGGAGGAACGCAAGGGCCTAATTGCTTGTTTGGAAACAGATGATGAGGACAAGGACTTAGATTATTTGTTTTCCGTCGATGTGCTTAATGAGGGCGTAGATATTCCTTCTGTAAATCAAATTATCATGCTGCGTCCGACGCAATCAGCAATTGTTTTTGTGCAGCAGCTTGGTCGTGGCTTGCGCAAAAGTGCTGGTAAACGTTATTTGGAGGTTATCGACTTTATTGGTAACTATGAGAACAACTATCTGCTGCCTGTTGCGCTATATGGCGATAAGAGCGGCAATAAAGAAAAGCTTCGTCGCATTATGCACAACAATTTTTTGCCAGGAGCATCAACAGTATATTTTACTGATGTTGTGAAAACACGCATTTTTATGGCGTTAAATAAAAATAATTTTTTGGAGCTGCGCCAATTAAAAGAGGCATATCAATTAGTCAAATTTAAATTAGGCCATGCACCGATGATGATGGACTTTTTGGCTTTAGGCGATAAGGATCCATATTTATTCGTGCAAAAGAAAAAATCATACTTTGCTTTTAGGCAATATGCAGATACCTATGAAAGTACGATGAGTGCTTTGCATATGAAGCTTTTAGAATTCGTCAGCCTAGAAATTGCTAATGGCAGAAGATTAGAAGAGATTGCTTTACTACAATGTCTTTTAGAAAATGGAAATGTTGATATAGATGCGTTTATGAAGCATATGCAGCAAGCTTATAATATCAACACTTCTGCTGCTACAATGAGAAGCGTTGTTGATGTTTTATCAATGCAGTTTTTCAAGGACGCTGATATTAAGAAATATGGCAATATGTCTTTGGTAAATGAGGCTGGGAATATCATTAGTCTTAGTGATAAGCTTGTAGAGCTATTGCAAAACGCTGAATTCAAAGCGTATTTGCAGGATACGCTGGCCTATGCTGAAAAGCGTTTCTTAGCAGATTTCAATGCAGAAAAGTTCTATCATGGCTTTAAATTATATAGCTCGTATACGCGTAAGGATGCTTGTCGTATCTTAAACTGGCAAAAGGATGAAAGCTCAACGGTTTACGGCTATAGAATTAAGTATTCCACCTGTCCGATGTTTGTTACCTATAATAAAAGTGATGATATTAGCGATAGCACAAAGTATGAAGATAGATTTGTCAGTCCGTATATGTTTAATTGGATGACGAGAAGCAGGGTGGATATTACTTCGCCTGAGGTGGATGCCATCAAGCAAAAATCAACCGTCAAGCTTTTGTTCGTTAAGAAAAGCGACGATGAGGGCTCAGAATTTTATTTTATGGGCGAGGTTACTGTTAAGCCAGAGCAATGCATAGGTACGACCATCACCGGCAAAAATGGCGAGAAGCTTTCTATCGTACAAGTCTTTTATGATATGAAGCAGCCGGTTGAGCCTAAAATCTACAATTATTTTGAAGGGAAATAATTTCGTGAAATATCAATCACCTCTTGCTTGTATTCCATTTTTGCATTACAATAGACCTAATAGGGAAGAATAGAGGGGTTTATTCTCATCATTACATATGCAGAGGAAATGGAGGACATATCAAATGCAGAAAAATTATGCTATCTATGAGGAGGCGCTGGCAGAGGAGCTTATCCCTGCCATGGGTTGTACCGAACCGATTGCGATTGCTTACTGTGCAGCAGTTTGCCGTGAGCAGCTGGGTGCTGAGCCTGAGGAAATCGAAATCTGGGTTAGCCGCAATATTATCAAAAACGTAAAAAGTGTTGTTGTGCCGAACACTGACCATATGAAGGGTATCGAGGTTGCGTGCGCAGCAGGCATTGTGGCAGCACATTCTGAGCGTCAGCTGGAGGTGCTGGCTTATATTACGGCTGAGGAAAAGGTTGCGCTGAAGGAGCTGGCTGAGTCCGGCAAAATCAAGATTCACGTTTCTGAGGAGCCGGATATTTTCTACATCCGCGTATTTTTGGCAGCTAACGGCCAAAATGCTGAGGTTACCATCCGCACTGACCATACGAATGTGACCGCTATTAAGAAGAACGGTGCAACGATTCTCTCCAAGCCTATCGTGCCGGAAGAGGAAGAGGCCAAGAGCCTGTGGCGCATTGAGGATGTGCTGGACGCAGCACGCCATATGCCGCTGGATAATGTGAAGCATTTGCTGGAGCGCCAGATTGAATACAACATGGCTATTTCTAAGGAAGGCCTGGACCATGATTATGGCGCAAGCATCGGCAAGATTTTGCTGCGTCGTGACCCGGACAGCCTGCGTACGCGCGCACGTGCAAGTGCAGCGGCAGGCAGTGACGCACGCATGAACGGCTGTGAGCTGCCTGTTGTCATTACCTCTGGCAGCGGCAACCAGGGCATTACGGCTTCTGTTCCTGTTGTTATTTACGCACATGCATTGGCAGCAGGCGAGGAGAAGCTGCTGCGTGCTGTGCTGCTGAGCGATTTGATTACGATTTATCTGAAGCAGGGCATCGGCAAGCTGTCCGCTTATTGCGGCGCCATCAGCGCAGGCTGCGGCAGTGGCGCTGGTATTGCTTATCTGCATGACTGCACGGATGCGCAGATTGAGCATGCTGTAGAGAACGCTTTGGCTATTAACAGCGGTATCATCTGCGATGGTGCGAAGTCCTCCTGCGCTGCGAAGATTGCTATGGCAGTCGAGGGCGGCCTGCTGGGCTTTGATATGGCTATGGCAGAGCGCAACTTTGAGGGCGGCGACGGCATTGTGCAGGAAACTGCTGATGAAACGATTGCTGCTGTCGGCAAGATTGCCAGCCAGGGCATGGTCGAGACGGATAAAGAGATTATCGACGTAATGCTGGGCCTGTAAGAGATAACTGCATATAAAAAATAGAGCTGTTACATACCCTCTGCTGCGCAGGCAACGGAGAGGTAGTAACAGCTCTTTGTTTTTTTATTCGCATACCATCTGCGTGAGCTCCTCTACGTGCTCATTTTCGGTCAGAACGTAGATGAAGTCGCCGCTTAAAAGGCGCGTGTCGCCGGCGGGTATGAGCTGCTGCTCACCGCGCTTGACGTCTACGAGCAGGGTGTTCTTCGGCCAATGGATATCCTTAATCAGCTTGCCGCAGACTGCGCTGCCGCTGCAGACGGACAGCTCGATGACGTTGCGCTGCTCCAGCGTTACAGGAGCAGGCCTGTTTTTGCAGAGCATACGCTGCATAAGCTCCTCATAAATAGGCTTGCTGTGGGCAAGCTCAGCAATGACGAAGGCCACCATGGCGGCGATGGCGAGGGACAGCAGCTGCTGGTAGGACGCAGTCATCTCCATAATCAGTACGGTGCCGGTAATCGGCGAGCGCACGGAGGAGGAGAAGAGGGCGGCCATAGCCACGACCATGATGTTGGTGGCATAAATCGGCTCAAGCCAGCCGAGCAGGATGAGCACCTGGGCGCAGATGCTGCCGCAAAGCGCACCGATAACGAGCATGGGCAGGAAGAAGCCGCCGGGAACGCCGCAGCCGTAGCTGATGAGCGTGAAGAGCAGCTTGCCTGCGAGAAAGACGAGCAGCAGCTGCAGGGATACAGGAGCCTTGGCGAGCTGGTTGATGAGCTCGTTGCCGCCGCCGAGCACCTCGGGCAAGAAGTAGCCCAATACGCCTGCGCAGAGCAGAGCGAAGATGATTTTATGCACCGGCTTTTGGAACAGAGGCAGGCTGTAGAAGCGGCCGATATTCAAAAGTCCCCAGTTGAAGAGGACGCCGAACGCACCGGCTGCGAGGGCGACGAGCACGACGATGCCGTAGTAGCTCAGTGGCAGCAGCTGCAGGTCGGGAATATCAAAAATAGTGGCACGGCCAAAGATGGCGCGGGAGATTATCGTGGCGGTGAAGGCTGCGGCCATGGAGGGCAGCAGCACCATGATAGAGAAGTTGCGGTGCAGCTCCTCCAGCGCAAAGATTACGCCTGCCAGCGGCGCATTGAAGGCAGCGGCCAGACCGGCGCTGGCACCACTCGTCAAAAGATAGCGTTCCTCCATGCGCGTGCGTCCCAAAAGGCGGCTGATGCCCTGGGCGGCTACGGCGCCGAGCTGAATGGACGGGCCCTCGCGGCCCAGCGACAAACCGGCGCCGATGCCGAGGATGCCGGCTGCAAGCTTGACGTAAAGCACACGCAGCCAGCGCATTTTCATCAGGCCGAGGATGGTTCCCTTGACCTGTGGTATACCGCTGCCTGCGGCCATCGGCTCGAAAATGTTGAGCTTGTGCAGGATGAAGGCCAGTGCGACGAGGGCAGCGAACCAGCAGGCGTTGATGCTCCAGCTGCTGACCCAGAGACGGTTATAAAGCGCACCGCGCAGAGCTTCAGCTTCTACGAGGGCGAAGCGGAAGAAGCTGATGACAAGGCCAGCGAAAATGCCGGTGAGGATGCCCTCGGCGAAAAGGCGCAGGCGGAAGCGATGCATATTGCTCAGAGAGTGATAGGTTTGCAGTTTTTGTTCTTTTTCGTTCATAGCGAAGTCTCGTTTCTTAAATTAGTAATAACATTATAACACAAAAATAACCTTATGGCGCAGCACCTGAGCGCTTGCCATAAGGTTATTTGTTATGCAGTTATTATTAATCAGGCTTTGGCTGCTTCGACAGCCTCCGGCTCTTTTTCGTAGTCGGGGTCGAATTTCGGGTTCAGGTAGTTCTGATAAGCCCACGCCAGCAGTGCGCCGGAGATGTTATGCCAAGCGGAGAAGACAGCGCCCGGAACGGTGGCAGCAGGCAGAGCAGCAAAGTGAGCCTTTGCCAGACCGGTTGCCAGACCGGAGTTTTGCATACCAACCTCGATAGACAGGGCAACAGCCTTTTTCCAGCTGAGGCCGGTGAAGCGGGCGATAGCAAAGCCGAGAGCATAGCCGCAGCAGTTATGCAGGATTACTACCAGCAGAATCAGGCCGGGAGCCTTGAGAATCAGGTCACGGCTTGCACCGATAACGCCGGCGATAATCAGAGAAATAGCGATAGAGGAAACAGCCGGCAGGTAGTCGGTTGCTTTTTCTGCGAGCTTCGGCAAGAAGGATTTAACAGCCAGACCTAAGCAGATAGGCAGAATAACGATTTGCACGATGCTCCAGAACATGCCGACCGGGTCGAAGGTGATTTTCTCGCCGATAATCAGGTAGGTGATGAACGGTGTGAGAATCGGGGACAGCACGGTGGAAACACTGGTCATAGTTACGGACAGAGCAACGTCGCCCTTCGACATGAAGGTGATAACGTTGGAGGAGGTGCCGCCGGGGCAGGTGCCTACGAGGACAACGCCGGTGGTCAGCGCCGGGTCAAGATTGAAGGCCATGGACAGGCCGAAGGCCAGAAACGGCATGATAAAGTATTGTGCGCAGACGCCGATGAGAATATCAACAGGACGCTTTAAAACGAGCGCAAAATCCTTGAGGTTCAGCGTGGTGCCCATACCGAACATTACAACACCAAGCAGGCAGCTCAGTACGCTGATACCGCCAACCTTACCAAGTACCCACAGGAAATTCTGGGGCATAGTCAGACCGAGGGCAAGAAAAACGATGGCGATGATGCCAAAGAACTTGCCGATTAAAGCACAGAATTGTTTCATTTAAGATTACCTCTTTCCCTTATAACTTCTGAGAGATAGCTGCTTGATGCCGTTGTCGTCACTCTTTATCGTGGTGCTCTCTCAATGGCTGCAAGCTGTGCAGAGCTTCTCTCTTTTTCTGTAAACGTGCTTCATTATAACAAATATATTGCGAGAAATAAAGCAGAAAGTGAAAAAAACATGAATTTTTCTAGAAAACGGAAGAAAGTGTTACAATGTTACAGAGAAAGACGGAAATAAATACACAAGCGTGTTTGCGCACGTCCTCGTGTTCTATGATATAATTAAAGAATGAATAAAAGCTAGACGGAGGTGCAGGCGTTGTATACTATCTGCAAGGATTATCGCAAGGAAATAGTTATCGAAAAATCGCGCTTTATCTGTACGCTGAAGAAGGTGCACAGCGAGGCCGAGGCGCAGGAGTTTATCAAGAGTATAAAAAAAGAATTTTGGGATGCGACGCATAACTGCTCGGCGTATATCGTCGACGACCTCGCTCAGCGTTCGAGTGACGACGGCGAGCCGAGCGGCACGGCAGGCATTCCTATGCTGGAGGTGCTGCGCAAGAACGGACTGACGGAGACGGCGGCGGTGGTGACGCGCTATTTTGGCGGCATCAAGCTGGGCGCCGGCGGTCTGGTGCGTGCGTATAGCGGCAGCGTGGCCGGTGCGGTGGCCGAGTGCGGTCTGGCGCAGAAGATTCTCATGAGCCGCTTCAGCTTTTTATATGATGTGAATCACGTCGGCCGCATTCTGAACGTGCTGTATCAGCAGGATTTGTTCGAAATAGCCGATGTGGTCTATGACCTGCGTGCTAAGGTTATTCTGAAGATGCGCGACGAGCAGAAGCAGGAGGCCGAGGAATGGCTGACGGAGCATCTGAACCAGAAGATTGAGCTGGAGCTTGAGGGCAGCGAGTATGCCGAGGTGCCGGTGGAGAAGTAGCTAAAGTTTGTTAATAAAGTAAAAATGGTCGCAGCCTTGAATATGCAAGGGTGCGACCATCTTTTAACTGATGTCGGTGCAGCTATGACATGTCAGCTTACAGAAGAAGGCAAGCTGACTGATGATGAGCGCAGGCCACGATTCTCTTTCCTGCCTGCATTACGATGGGTACGCTGATAGGCCACTTTGTTCGCTGTGTTATGGCTTCGGGCGCGAATCCTATGCATCATACACTGCTGATGGCTGTGCCTGTTATAGATGCTATAGTCAGTATGCTGCTGACGAGAGTTCTGTTAAACCTTTTCGGCATTCCTGTATAAGGAAAAGGGGAAGTACCGCGCAGTGTTTGCAGGCTGGTACTTCCCTTTTTTTATGCTCTGTTATAAAATAACAGAAAGATTATTTTGTGAAGGACTGATGGTTATGGAATTTGCTGGACTAGCCGTTGTTGGTATCGCAGTTGGTGTTTTAGGAGCACTTTTAGGAATTGGCGGCGGTATGGTGATTGTGCCTTTGCTTGTCTTCGGCTGGAGTTATGAGCCGCAGATGGCAATAGGAACTTCGGTGCTCGTTGTGTTGCTTAACGCATTGTCTGGTACATGGGGTTATATCCGTCAGCGTAAGGTTTGTGTGGGTGCAGCAGTGAAATTTGCTTTGGCGACTATTCCCGGAGCTTTTTTAGGCAGCTATGCTGCGGAATATCTGCAGGGTAAGCTTTTTTATGTCGTATTCGGCATTTTCTTTGTGCTTGCTGCCAGCAATATGTTCCGCAAGGCAGGCAAAGGCAAGGCAGCTGCACAGGAGCAGGAACAGATGCCTGCACGCTATAATTGGCAGCTCGGCGTTTTGTGCAGTATAGGTGTTGGCTTTCTGGCAAGCGTGTTGGGGATTGGCGGCGGGATAGTGCATGTTCCTTTCATGGTGTATGTGCTGGATTTTCCTGCGCATATTGCTATTGCGACATCTACTTGTATCTTGGCAGTATCGTCGCTGGCAGGGCTTGTGTCACATGCATGGCTAGGGCATATTATGTGGACGAGCGGTCTTATCCTTGGTGCAGGAGCCTTCATCGGTGCGCAGGGCGGAGTACTGCTGGCGCAGCGTCTGCCTGCTGCGAAGCTGATGAAGCTGGCGAGCGGACTTGTCTTTATTACAGGAATAAAATTTTTAATGAGCGGCTTTTAAATTCAGATACGGCTCCAGCGCGCTGAACAGCGCATCGAGTGCTGGATAGAGCTCGTCGTCAGGCAGACCTGTGTAGTTCATGAGCAGGGTGTGCGAGCAGTCGCTCGTCTTGTCGTGATAATAGTCGGAAAGAAATTTTATCTGGATGCCCTGCGCCAGCGCTGCCTGCGTGAGCGTGGTGTCACTGGCCTGCGTCGCAAGGTGCAGCAGAAAGTGCAGACCGCTGTTTTCGCCTTCTACCGTCAGGGCAGGCGCTGCCTTACAGGTCGCAAGGTAGTGCAGCAGACGGTCGCGCTTCGTGCGGTAGTAGGTTCGCATGCGGTTGATGTGGCGCTCAAAATAGCCGTCCTCGATAAATTTGGCGAGGGTAAACTGCTCAAAGTTGGACACGGTGCAGGAATAAAAGCCCAGTTTTTCATAAAAAAGTGAGGCCAGATGAGCTGGCAGCACCATATAGCTGATACGGAAGGTCGGTGCCAGCGTTTTGGAGAAGGTGTTGATATAGATAACCTTCTCAGCGCTGTCAATGCTTTGCAGCGGCGGTATCGGCCTGCCGTAGAGACGGAATTCGCAGTCGTAATCATCCTCGATGATGTAGCGGCTGCTTTTTTCTTTGGCCCAGCGCAGCAGCTCATAGCGGCGGCTGACGGGCATGACGATGCCTGTGGGGAACTGATGCGAGGGACTGATGTGCAGGATGTCGGCACCGCTGTTTTCGAGCACGTCGGCGCGGATGCCCTGCTCGTCCATCGGCAGATAGCGGCAGAAAACGTCGTTAGTTTTATAGATGGCGGCAAGCTGCGGATAGCCGGGGTTTTCGAGGGCGTAGACATGGCTGCGTCCTAAAAGCTGGACGATGAGGTTATAGAGCGACTGCGTGCCTGCGCCGATGATAATCTGCTCCGGACTGACGTTCAGACCGCGGAACTGATAGAGATGCTTGGCGAGCGCCTGACGCAGGGGCAGGACGCCGCCGGCAGAGGTGTCGCTGATGAGGGCGTGCTCGTCGGCGCTGGAGAGGGTGCTGCGCAAAAGACGCGCCCAAATGTTATAGGGAAAGGTGTCGGGCGGGACGCTGCTTTTGGAAAAGCTGGCGACGATGGCGGGGGCGCTGGCGTGCAGCAGCGGCTCGCGCGGGGCGGGCGGCTCCGTTGTGCTTGGCATCTGCTCGATGCGGGCTACGTAGTAGCCGCGCTTAGGCTCGGAGTAGATGTAGCCCTCGACGAGCAGCTGGGCGTAGGCGTTCTCGACGGTGATGATGCTGATGCCGAGGTTTTTGGCGAGCATTCGCTTGGAGGGCAGCTTGTCACCTGCGTGCAGCACGCCGCTGGTGATGTCGGCCTTGATGCAGCTGTAGAGATGGGTGTACATGCTCTCGCCGTTTAGATTTGCAAAGCTGTATGTTAGCATGGAATTTCCTTTCAATCTGACTATGTTAAAAAGAATAGAAATGAGTATATCAATATACTCAGTCATGAGTATAATACTACACATAACCTATTTTGTAAATATGATTGGGAGGAATTCACGATGAACGAACGTTATAAATTAAATGCTCAGCTTGCCCAGATGCTCAAGGGCGGCGTTATCATGGACGTAACCAATGCCGAGCAGGCAAAAATTGCTGAGGCTGCAGGTGCTTGCGCAGTTATGGCGCTGGAGAAGATTCCTGCGGATATCCGTGCTGCCGGCGGCGTGGCACGCATGAGCGACCCGAAGCTGATTAAGGAGATTCAAAACGCTGTATCTATCCCTGTTATGGCCAAGGTGCGTATTGGTCATTTCGTTGAGGCGCAGATTCTGGAGGCGCTGGAGATTGACTATATTGACGAGAGCGAGGTGCTCTCTCCTGCTGACGATGTATACCATATTGATAAAACAAAATTCGCTGTGCCGTTTGTCTGCGGTGCGAAGGATTTGGGCGAGGCGCTGCGCCGTATCAACGAGGGCGCTTCGATGATTCGCACGAAGGGCGAGCCGGGTACCGGCGACGTGGTGCAGGCAGTACGCCATATGCGCAAGATGAATCAGCAGATTGCGTGGCTGGCAGCGCTGGAGGAGAACGAGCTGTTCAATGCGGCGAAGGAGCTGCAGGTGCCCTATGATCTGGTGCTGTATGTGCATGAGCACAAGCGCCTGCCGGTTGTTAACTTTGCTGCTGGCGGCGTAGCAACGCCTGCTGACGCAGCGCTGATGATGCAGCTGGGCGCTGAGGGCGTGTTCGTCGGCTCCGGTATCTTCAAGTCCGGCGATCCTGCTAAGCGTGCGCAGGCTATCGTCAAGGCAGTGACGAATTTCACTGATGCGAAAATGCTAGCAGAGCTGTCCGAGGATTTGGGCGAGGCGATGGTCGGCATCAACGAGCAGGAGATTGCGCTGCTCATGGCGGAGCGTGGCAAATGAGAATCGGTGTTTTAGCACTGCAGGGTGCGTTTATCGAGCATATACACGCGCTGACACAGCTGGGCGCTGAGTGCGTCGAGCTGCGCCAGCTGGCGGATTTGGAGCAGTCGCTGGACGGCGTGGTGCTGCCCGGCGGCGAAAGCACGGTGCAGGGCAAGCTGCTGCATGAGCTGGGCATGTTCGCACCTCTGCAGGAGAAAATCCGGCAGGGACTGCCTGTGCTGGCGACCTGCGCTGGCATGATTTTGCTTGCGGAGCACTTGGCGGCTGACAGCACGCGTCATCTGGCGACGATGCCGATTACCGTAAAGCGTAACGCCTACGGCAGACAGCTGGGCAGCTTCGTGACGGAGGCAGAGCTTGGCTCACTGGGGTGCGTACCGATGACGTTCATCCGCGCACCGTATATTGAGAGCGTAGGCGAGGGCGTGGAGACGCTGGCTGTCGTCGATGGTCATATCGTTGCTGCGCAGTATGGCAAGCAGCTGGCGCTGGCCTTCCATCCTGAATTAGATATTGACAAGAGCACAGCAGTGCATGAATATTTTCTGCGTCTGTGCAGATAAAAAAGAGACTGTCACACGAAAGCTTAGGTGTGACAGTCTTTTCTTACTTTTGAGCGAGCTTAAAAATCGCGTCGAGCGCCGCCAGACCGCAGCCGATGCCGTGGTCGTGCAGGGCGAGTAGCTTGTCCGGCTTGATGTCGAGCTTGTCGATTTCCAGCGGTATCTGCGGACGGATGATGACAGCCTTGCCCTCCTGCTCCAGCCTTTCGACCTCTGCGAGCTGGTGATTGTAGAGCGCAGGCCGCTCCTGCATAATGTCCCAAAGCTTGGGATACTTTTTATAGAACGTTTTGAGCAGCAGCCTTGGCACGCGCTGCTTCTTGTGGTAGCCGGCGTTGCGCGTGAGCACGACGACGAGCTTGTCATAGCCTGCGGCCAGCGCACGCTCGTAGGGAATAGGCGAAACGAGGGCGCCGTCGAGCAGCGAGTGGCCATGAAAGCGCACGACGGGCGCCAGAAAGGGCATGGACGACGAGGCACGCACAGGAATAAATTTCTGGCCGATGCCCTCTTGGTCGAACCAGATAGGCTGGCCGCTTTCGATATCCGTAGTGCCGACCTGCAGGGTGCCGGGATAATTCCTGTAGGCAGCATAATCGAAGGGCAGCAGCTGCTTAGGCAGGTCTTCAAAGATGAAGTCGAAGCCGAAGATGCTGCCCTTTTTAACCCAGTTATGCAGGCTGAAATAGCGCTTGTCGGTGACATAGTGCTCGATTATCTGGCGTGTGCGCAGGGGCTGGTGTGACATATATGATAAAATGTTGCAGGCGCCGGCAGAAACCGCGGTGATATAGGGGAAGGTGAGCTCACGTGCCAAAAAGGCCTCGAACACGCCTGCCGAAAACATACCGCGCATACCGCCGCCTTCGAGAACAAGAGCGATGTTATCTAAATGCATGGTGATATCCTCCTTTTTTTATTATACAACAAATAGCAGGCAGTAATTATGTTTTTTATGCAAATAAAAAACAGGCTACGACCTTACGGCCGGTAACCTGCTTTTTACGTTAAATTTGGGTGCTTTATGCAAACAGCAAAAATGCTGTCAGATAACATTATCTGTATTTGTTGGTATGTTTTTTTCTGGTGTGCTGCTCACGATAGTCTGCCTGCACCTGATATACCTGATAGATGTACAGGGCGCATAGCGGCAGAGCGAGAATCAGGCCGAGCCAGCGGTTGTTGAAGAAATAATTGCCGGCCATGCCTGCCACTAAACTCAGCAGGATGACAACAATCATATTTACTTTGATTTTCATAAGATATTTTTTCATGTATGGGTTCCTCCTAGGTTTATTGATGAATTAGCTCACGCGGGACGACGATGTTCTGTGTGGGGATTTTCGCTGCGTCGAAGAGCGGCAGCAGCTCGGCTGCACTGAGAGGCTCAGGCCGCTCTAGCTGGCCTGCAAGGTAGGCGAGCAGGCCGATAATGGGCTCCGGTGCGCCATACGCCTTGCGCAGCAGGCTGATTTCCAGGTCGCCGTCACGCTTGGCCAGCCTGCGTCCGTCCGCGTCGGTCAACAGCGGGATGTGGCAGAAGCTCGGCGGCGTGAAGCCCAGCAGCCTGTAGAGATAAAGCTGCATCGGCGTGGAGCTTAAAAGGTCGCAGCCACGCACCACCTGCGTGACGCCCATGAGGGCATCGTCGATGACTACGGCGAGCTGATAGGCATAAACGCCGTCGCTGCGCCGCAGGATGAAGTCGCCGCATTCCTCGGTCAGGCGCAGGCTCTGCGCTCCGTAATGCGCATCGTCGAAGCAGATAGGCGCATCCGTTACGCGCACGCGCCACGACGGTCGGCGAAGCTTTGCCTTAGCCGCACGCTCGGCCTCTGTGAGCCGGCTGCAGGTGCCTGCGTAGATGATGCGTCCGTCGCTGGTGTGCGGCGCTTCGGCAGCGTGCAGCTCGCCGCGGCTGCAGAAGCAGGGATAGACGAGGTCTGCTTGCCGGAGCTTATCGAAGTAGTGCGCATAAATATCGCTGCGTCTGCTTTGAAAATAAGCGTCGCTGTCGGCGCTGACGTAGGCGCCCTCGTCCCATGTCAGTCCCAGCCATTCCAGCTCACGCGCCAGTGCGTCGGCCTTGGCGAGGCTGCAGCGCTGGGGGTCGAGGTCTTCGATGCGCAGGACGATTTTGCCGCCGCTTTTTTTGGCGTAGAGCCATGCCAGCAGGCTGCAGAAGACGTTGCCCAGATGCAGGAAGCCGCTGGGCGTGGGCGCGAAGCGCCCGACTAGCGGTGCTGCGCTCAGCCTGCTCTGTCCACTTTTCTGCTGCGCCTTCGACATCAACATCAACCTGCCTCCAAAAATAAAAAATAACGTAGCCGCTCGCTAGGATACTATTCCCATTATATCACATATCTGGAAGCAGATACTAGTATAAATCGGCTTCTTGGCCGCAAATTTTCGGCTGCCTTGCCGCTTAGTCTGCGACGCGCCATTTATCGAAGCAGTGCAAATGATTGCTATAGAGCTGTACCCAGCGGCCGACGAGCAGTGCAGCGACAATGGTGCCGACACCGACACCGCGCATTTCCTGAAACTGCATGAACGAAAGCAGCAGACTAATGGCTACAAGCGTGCAGTCAAAGCAGTTCTTGATGATGCTGAACTTTATCTTGCTGACGAAGGCAATAACGAGCACGATTCCCTCACCGGCAGCAACAAAAATTTTGGCGCGGATGCAGAGAAAAACGCCGAAGGCAAGAATGATAGTGCTGAGCAAGCAGTCGAACCATTTCCAGTACAGCGTTTGCGGTTCAACCCAGCTTAAAAGGCTCATAGCAAAATCAATGCCGTTGCCGAAGAAAATCAGCGTCACCAGCTGACCGATAAGCT
>OQWM01001553.1_pt1 | contig 15765 bp, 9 predicted proteins | sample 1691531 | NCBI WGS metagenome assembly OQWM01 (sample SAMN03418257, study PRJEB22391) | human gut metagenome | biome: human-gut; feature: organic feature; material: feces | host: Homo sapiens | place: Tanzania | collected 2013-01
GTGAATTTATCCGAAACAGCATAGAAAGTTGGGGGATAAATGTATGAAATGGGGGCTAAAATCATACACACATAACTGATTGCAAATCTGATCCTATTTTATGAAGACCATCTACAATACGTTTACGCTGTTGCTCACGTGGTTTCTTCAATCCATTTACATAGTGTGATAAAAGGCTTTGGTTTATTCCAGAAGCACGACTAATTGCCGCTAGAGAAACGTATGGAGAATATGCCTTCAAAAGAGTAGTTGCATCCTGATAGTTATACACAAACTCATAATCGCCATTCTTCAGCCATCTTGGAACCTCTTCTCCTTTTTCCACAAGGCCTTCAACATGAAACTCCAAACTATCCTTTGCCTCCTTTTGCAAAGCTTCAAAGGTTGGTGCTGTAAAAACTACCGCACCTGGTACATTACTACCAAGAGAACCGCCAAAATTCTTGTCGCACCACGCAACATTAACAATAATCTTTTCCATAATGTGCTACTTTAAAATCATTATTTCTTAGACAAAAGTATTCTCCTTATTCCAGTCCCCACATATCATTCAGCATATTGATCGCAGACTCTGAGCGGAAGACATGATTGCGGAAGGTGATGATGGCTTCGGGGGCAAGATGGGCTTCGAAGGAATTCACCAGGAAATCTGCTTCGAGCAGGATGCGGTGGTCGAGGCTGGTTACATCCGTATAAGTATGGTGATGGGCGATGAGCCAGCAGATTCTTTCTATCTGTGCGGCTGTGAATCCATCGACTTCTGTCAGGACATTTCTTGCCTCATCAGGACCTAATTCTTCCTGATGTTTGCCATCGCAGTTGCCGTATTTGGCTTCTGAAACGTGAATGCCCACATCGTGGAGGATAGCAGCTGCTTCGAGCACGAAGAGGTCTTCCTCGTTCATCCCCTCTGAGACCGCTATCATACGGGCAAAGTCGTGTACCTTTACGAAATGCTGGATGCGTGGCGCATCACCACCATCATATTTTATCATCGCCCTCATCAGAGTGGCGAGTGTCAATTCCTTGTTCGTCATCGCTTTATTTTCTGACAGGTATTACTTTTCATTATTGATATACTCCAGAATCTGCTCAGCATGAATCTTGGTCTTGATTTCCTTAGGAGTGAAGATTTTTTCGATGATGCCTTCTTCGTTGACGAGATAGGTGGTGCGGAGGATTCCGATGGTCTTTCTGCCGCAGGTAACCTTCTCACCCCAGCAACCGAGTTCCTGCAATAGAGTGGTCTCGGTATCAGCGATAAGAGGGAACTGCAGGCCCTTGGCTTCCGCAAACTTCTTCTGCAGTGCCTGCTTGTCCTTGCTCACACCGATAATCTCGTAACCGGCAGCAGCCAGTTCCTCCTTATGAGCCTGCAGGGAGCAGGCTTCGGCAGTGCATCCGCTGGTGTTAGCCTTCGGATAACTGTAGAGCACAATCTTGCGACCACGGTAGTCGCTTGCCTTGATCTCACGTCCGTCCTGGTCAATGCCAAGAATCTCTGGTATTTTATCTCCTACATTCATAATTATATATTATTTAAAAGTTATACTATTCTTCTATCTATTATTTCTTCCTTTTCACCCCTCTTACTGCCTCGCTTTCCAATGGATTCTCGGGCCAGAAGTGCTTGGGGTAGCGGCGCTTCAGCTCCTTGCGCACCTCGAAGTAGGTGGATTGCCAGAAACTGGCGAGGTCCTGCGTAAGCTGAACGGGCTTGAAACCTGGAGAGAGCAGCTCCAGCAACAGAGGCTGCCTGCCATCATCAACAGCTGGCGTCTGAGTCATTCCGAAGCATTCCTGCAGGCGGACACTGAGGATGGGAGCCTCGGCTCCCTGGCGATAGTCGATGCGGATATGACTGCCCGATGGAACCACGATGTGGGTGGGTGCGAGGCGGTCTATTTCCTGCTGCTGCTCGTATGGAATCTGTGCCCAGAGGATTTCCGAGAGATTGAGCTTCCTGAGTTCGGTGGTGCTCGTCTTGAGCTTTCCGCCCTGTTCCAGATAGAAGGGCAACCATTCGGCGGCTGTCTCCATCAGGTGCGCGGTGGACAGATCGGGCAACTCCATTTCTGGGTGCCACGCTCTTACCTGCGCCACTCTCCGCTGCAACCGCTGAACGTCTTCGTTCCAATCCAGCATGCTGAGTCCTTCCTTCCGGATGGCGGTGCAGAGAATATCGATAATTTGCTGCCTGTCGGCATCCTGGAGCGGTTTGCTATCCACCACCAGGGTTCCGATGCGCCGCTCTCTCTGCATCCTGATCATTCCCGCCTTACTGTCCCACGAGATGTTGTCGAACTCGTGGGTAGGAAGGTCGTTGATGTTAACGGGAGCCGAAAGAAACACCCTGCCTGCCTTTCCTGAAGATGGAAGTGGGGCGGAAGCATTCGTGCCCGACGGCTGGGCTGATACATTGAGCGAGGCGATGGCGAGCCATTGCTGCGCCGACATTGCATCGCTTGAATCGATGAAGAGCGTCTTGCCGTTCGACATTCTGAAATGGCCGATGTTATCGATTGCCATGGCGATGCGCTCAGGATAGGCTAGGGCAATCAGTCTGCCCACTTCCTCTGCATCCACCGGCTCATTATCTTCCTTCACCTTGAGCATCCTTCGGTATTCCTGGGCAATCTGGGCGATGCGAGCCCATCTGCCCAGACTGTTTTTCTGTCGCTGCGAACGGAGGATGGAGAGGCGTAGCGCCATATCCGAATCCTCTGCGTCGCTCATCGGGTCTTTCTCTTCCAGCAGGGCGGCAACGTCGCAGGCTAGAGCTTTGAGCGCAGAAGATTCTGAACTCATCATCATCTTGGCGATGCGCGGATGACAAGGCAATGTTGCCATCTTCCTGCCCAATGGGGTGATGCTGCCATCCGGTTCTATTGCTTCAAGAGAAAGGAGCAATTCCTTGGCATTGAGTAGGTTACTGCTTGATGGCGGTGTAAGCCAGAGCAGCGACTGGGGATTGTTCTCGCCAAAGGCTGCAATGTCGAGCACCATCGACGTAAGGTCGGCTTCCTCTATTTCCGGTCGGCGCTGGTCTTCCATCAGATGTTCCGAGGTCTGGGTCCACAACCGGTAGCAGATTCCTTCAGCCACACGTCCGGCTCGTCCTCTTCGCTGGGTAGCCATGTCCTTGCTGATGGTTACGGTTTCCTGGTGGCTCAATCCTGTGCGGGCATCGTAAACCAGTTTTCTGCAAAATCCGGAATCCACCACGATCCTCACGCCTTCGATGGTAAGTGAGGTTTCTGCGATAGGTGTGGCGAGCACAATCTTTCTTTCTCCATCACGGGATGGGGCGATGGCAAGGCGCTGCTTCTCGGGTGGAAGATTGCCGTAGAGCGGATAAACCTGAGGCACGGAAAGTTCAGAAGAAGCAGAAGAAGATGATGAAGCTGAAGAAGATGATGAAGCTGCTGCAGCCCTGCTGAGGCTTGCGTCCAAAATCTCCTTGCATTTCAGAATCTCCGACTGTCCCGGAAGGAACGCCAGAATATCGCCCTCGTGCTTATCTGCTGCCTTGAGAATGGTAGCCGCCACCTCTTTATATATATCGTATCGCGCAATGTCGGTCTCAGAATAAATGGTCTCTACTGGGAACATCCGTCCTTCGCTTTCTATCAGTGGCGCCTGAAGAGCCTCGCAGATGGCAGAAGCATCGATGGTAGCCGACATAATGATGATCTTCAGATCGGGGCGGATGATTTCCTGCGCCTGTCGGGTGAGGGCAAGCGCCAAGTCGGAGTTGATGCTCCGCTCGTGAAACTCATCGAAGATGACGGCGCTCACTCCTTCGAGCGTGGCATCGTGGATGAGCATTCGGGTGAGGATTCCCTCGGTGAGTACCTCGATGCGGGTTTCTGAAGAAACCTTGTTCTCGAAGCGTACCCGGTAACCCACGGTCTTTCCCACGGGTTCGCCCAGGATGCTTGCCATCCGTTCTGCAATCTGTCGGGCAGCAAGTCGGCGCGGTTCCAGCATCAGAATCTTTCCCTCTGGGGTAGCCTCGAGGAGGGTGAGCGGAAGCACGGTGGATTTTCCGGCTCCCGGCGGAGCGGTGACAACGAGGTTTGCCGACTCCCTCAGGGTGCTGTTGATGGTGTCGGCTATCTGGAATGCTGGCAGATGACCAGCCTGCTGTTGGATTCTATCGTAATTCATACTGCAAAGATACGCATTATTTTTGTGATGGGCAAATGATTAGAAAGGTAATGTATGAGAATGGCGAATCTTGTAGATTTTTTCCCTTATCTGGTTCCATTTGGCAAGGATCAGGTAGCCGGATACGACTGCCAGATAGAGAAGCATCAACTGAAGGAGCGACAGATGGATATGGTCTATGCTGGCGCCCGGCAACAGACTGGTAAGCCGGAAGGCTGTGTTGGTGGCTTGCGTAATGCTGGCAAGTACCGCTGCAATGTGCTGCATCAGCCAGGAGCCGACGAAGGCAAGGCTGGAAATATAGGTAAGGGGAGCAAGCAGCAGGAGCAGGGCACAAAGATAGAGGATGAGGGTGGCTGCCGGGATGGCGATGAAGCTGGTGAGCAGGGAGTAGCAGGATATTCTGCCGAAATAATAGACGATGAGCGGAAGCGTACCTATCTGTGCCGCCAGGGATACGCTGAATAATCCCCAGAGGCAACGGATGATCTTACCGTGGGATTTGAGCAATCCGAAGAGTGGGGGATAGAACATGAGGATGGAAGCCACGGCGAGAAAGGACATCTGAAAACTGATGTCGAAAAGATGGAAGGGATTCAGAAACAGCATGATGACATAGGCTAGGGCCAGGGTGTTGAGCGAAAGGTCGGGGCGCAGAGCTAGCAGGCAGAAGCTGTAGATGCTGAGCATGGAGGCTGATCTGACGGCGCTGGGAGGTAAGCCGATAAAGACGACATACGCCCATACGGCAACGAGGGACAGGGCAATGGTTGACCTGGAGCGGCGCTTTCCGCCCAGAAGAATCACGAAGAGCTGGAAGATAATGCCTATGTGCAAGCCGCTTACTGCCAGTATATGACTTGTGCCGGAGATGGAAAAGCTCTCCTTGGTTTCCCGGTCGAGTGAACCCTTATCGCCCATCGCCATCGCAGAAATCACGGCGAAATCCTGTCCGTCGATATGATAAGTATGCAGCTGCTGTTCCAGCTGCTGGCGGAAGGAACGGCTTGCCAGGATGGTGCGGTCGATGGGGGAGAGTGACTGGTAGGTCATGATGCTGCCAGGCGTTTTCGTCTTATCGATATGATGGGAGGTGATGAACCCGCCCAGACAGAACAGGCAGAGCGACAGAAGGAAGCTCTGAAGAAGAACCAACTGCTTGATTTTTCTGAAGAAGAGCCGGAAAAGCTGACGGTTTTCATTGAGTACATAGCAGCAGCCGGCTAAGGCTATGGCAATGATGGCTGCAATGAGCCAATAGCGCGTGGAGAAGTAATCATAGCTGTATCTGGCTGTGATGATGCTGAGTGATAGTATGAGGCTGAAGAACATCAGCGGAGTGACTGGGAGTCTTTTATTTCTGTCCATTTTAGCCGTGTTTTCAGGTTCGTTTAAAAAAGAGAAGCCCGACAAAAGGTTGGGATAGTCCAACTCTCTTATCGGGCTTCTCATATATATAATAATGTATAAGCCTGCCAGGAAGCAGGAATACATCATTTCGGGAGATAACTCTCTCTTGAGATTATTTGCCGAATCCGAAGATACGCTTGATGAATTTCTTCACTGCATTTTCGTTCTTCTGTGGATTGACAACAGGAGCGTACTTGCGAGGACCGGAATTCTCAGTTCCCTTCTTCTGCTGGTTCTGCTGAGCGCCACCCTGCTTCTTCTGGGCAACGCCTCTGCCTCGGCCATTGCTTCCAGGACGAACATTGTTCTCATTGCCTGGGCGCTGGTTGCCGTTAGACTGCTGATTGCCCTGCTGCTTGCCGTTCTCATTGTTGCGCTGCTTATTGTTGTTGCGGCGCTTGTTGTTATTGCGATTCTTCTGCTCGCCATTGCGCTGCTCAGCGTTTCTCTGCTCATTGTTCTTGAACTCGCCATTGTTCTGTGCACCATTCTCTCCGTTGTTCTGAGGAGTCTTTTCCTGACGCTCGTTAGGCTTGTTTGGCTTGCGCTTGTGCGAAGTCTGGTTGCGGTCTTTCTGTCTGCGGCTCTTGGCGCTGGTCTTGCTCTTACCTTCGCCGTTGTTGTTATTGTTGTCGCCGCGATTGTCGCCACGCTTGCCGCCGCGGTTGTTTCCGCCCTGCTTTCCGCCCTTGCCCTTTCGGCCGTTGTTGCGCTTTGAAGGCTTGTTGAGCTTGATGTATTCAGGACCTTCGCCGCAACCTTCCGGCAGAGGCATCTTCTCTACCACCTTCTCCAGGAACTTCTCAATCTGCTGGAACCAGTACTGGTCTTCCTCGTTGACGAAGGTGATGGCTCTACCATCGCGGTTGGCACGGGCTGTACGGCCGATGCGGTGAACATAATCCTCAGTATCGTGAGGAACATCATAATTGATGACCATCTCGATATCATCAATATCGATTCCACGAGCCACGATATCTGTAGCAACCAGCACGTCGAACTGACCGCTCTTGAACTTGAACATCACATCATCGCGCTCTGCCTGCTCCAGGTCGGAGTGCATTGCACCGCAGTTGATGCCAATCTGCTGAAGGGCAGCAGCCAGCTGCTTCACCTTCATCTTGCTGCCGCTGAACACGATGACGCGCTTCATATCGCCAGCCTTGAAGATATCCTTGATGATGGTCATCTTCTGGGTCTCGTAACAAACGTAAGCCTCCTGCTTGATCTTCTCGGCAGGCTTGCTTACGGCAAGCTTGATCTCTACAGGATCCTTGAGCAGGGCCTTGGCAAGTTCCTCAATTTTCTCAGGCATGGTGGCAGAGAACATGATGGTCTGGCAGGTCTTTGGCAACTTGGAAGCGATGGTATTGATGTCTTCAGAGAAGCCCATGTCGAGCATGCGGTCGGCCTCATCGAGAATGAAGAAGCTTACCTTGCTCAGATCTACATTACCCAGGGAAATGTGGGTGATGAGGCGACCTGGAGTAGCAATCACGACATCAGCACCCATGCGGAGACTCTTCAGCTCCTGATCGTAGCGGTTGCCGTCGTTGCCGCCATAAACAGCCACGCTGCTCACATCCTGCAGGTAGTAGCCGAAGCCCTGCATGGCCTGGTCTATCTGCTGGGCTAACTCGCGGGTTGGCGACATGATGACGCAGTTGATGGCGTCTTTCGGATAGCCGCCATCATCAAGTTTGCTCAATACTGGGAGCAGATAGGCTGCTGTCTTACCCGTTCCGGTCTGTGCCACGCCCAATACGTCGTGACCTTCCAATATCTCAGGGATACATTTTTCCTGTACAGGGGTGCAAGTGTCGAAGCGCATGTCGTATAATGCGTCGAGCACGTTGTCATTCAAATCTAATTCGTCGAAATACATTCTTTTCCTTTCTTTTGTTGACCATTGAGCCGGATGGATCTTCATCCGTTCCAATGGTCAAGGTTCTTTGTTTCAATGTTTAATTACCTCGGAGCCTTGCGGTAGCAGAAGTAGGCAACGAAGGCGAAGATGATGTTTGGCAACCAGGCGGCAAGTGCCGGAGGGAAGTTTGCCTGGATGGCAAAAGTTGCCGATACGGTTTGCAGCATGATGTAGCCGAAGCTCAGTGCAAGACCGATACCCAAGGATAGGCCCATACCTCCCTTTCGCTTGCGCGATGAAAGCGAAACACCGATGATGGTGAGGATGAAGGAGGCAAATGAGGCGGCGATGCGTTTGTGGTATTCTACCTGATACTGCACCACATTGCCCGAACCGCGGTTGATCTGCTTGGAAATATACTCCTTCAGTTCCGGACTGGTGAAGGTTTCCTGCTGACCCTTGGAATAAACCAGGTCGGTAGGCTCCATCGTAATCAGCGTATCCTTCTGCGCTCCGCTGGTGATGTGCTCCTTCATACCTTTCAGCTGGCGCACCTTCCAGTTGCTCAGCTTCCAGTGGTATTTGCTGTCGGAGATTGTATCATACTGAATCTCCATCGCCGTAAGGTGGCTTACGAGTTTCTTGTCCTGGAACTTGTCGAGACAGAATCCGTAACCTCGCTTCGAGTTGTTGTCGTAGTGCTGCATATAGGCAATCACGCCCTTATCTACCTGCAGCTGTACGTTTTCGGCAGAAGTATTCTTCTTCTTGTTCTTGTACATCGTCTCAAAGTTCTGGCGTACTACCGTGCCGTGAGGAATCACGTAGGCAGAGAGTACATAGCTCAAGGCAGAGAGCATGATGCAGGTGATGAGGTAAGGACGAAGGAGTCGCTTAAAGGAAACACCTGATGCCAGAATGGCGATGATTTCAGAGTTGCCTGCCAGCTTCGACGTGAAGAGGATGACCGCCACAAACACGAACAACGCACTGAAGAGGTTGGCGAAGTAAGGGATGAAGTTGGCATAATAATCGAAGATGATGGCCTTGGCTGGTGCATGATACTCCGTGAACTTCGCCAGGTTCTCATTGAAGTCGAACACGATGGAGATGGAGATGATCAGCGCAATCGAGAAGAAGTAGTAGCCTACGAACTTCTTGATAATGTACCAGTCTAACCGCTTAATGTATCTCAGTGGGTTGAGATACCTGAGCACCCTGAGGAATCGCAGCTTGTGCCCGATCCAGCCTAGAATGCGGGCTATGCGCTGCAAGATGGCAATGAGCCAGCCGAAGCGAGATTCGAAGGCTCTGCCCATCTTGAGCAGTCTGCGATGTTTTCTGATGTATTTATAATCTTTCATCATTTAATGTAAAATATGTATAGGAGCATCCTATAAAGTTCAATGCTCAACGCTCAAGCTAGATTCGTCGGCCGAGCTGATCGATGATAGAGCGTTTCCACTCTACGAAGTCGCCCTGCTCGATATGATGGCGCGCATCTGTAACGAGACGGAGATAGAACGAGAGGTTGTGGATGCTGGCAATCTGCATGGCAAGGAGCTCCTGGGCCTTGAAGAGATGGTGCAGGTAGGCCTTGGTGGTAATCTGGTCGATGTCGCAGCCGTCTGGATCCACTGGACTGAAATCCATCTCCCACTTCTTGTTGCGTATGTTCATCGTACCATTATAGGTAAAGAGCATCGCATTGCGGCCGTTGCGGGTTGGCATTACGCAGTCGAACATATCAACACCGCGCTCGATGGCCTCGAGCAGGTTCTGGGGAGTTCCTACGCCCATCAGGTAGCGAGGCTTGTCCTTTGGCAGAATCTCATTCACCACCTCGATCATCTCGTACATCACCTCGGTAGGCTCGCCTACGGCAAGACCGCCGATGGCATTTCCGTCGGCTCCCTTGTCGGCAATGTACTTGGCTGCTTCGCGGCGCAGCTCTGGGAAAGTACAGCCCTGGACGATAGGGAAGAGGCTCTGCTGGTAACCATAGAGAGGTTCTGTCTCGTCAAAGCGCTTGATGCAGCGGTCGAGCCAGCGCTGGGTCATCTCCAGACTCTTCTTCGCATACATGAAGTCGCTTTGTCCGGGAGGACACTCATCGAAAGCCATCATGATGTCGGCACCGATGATGCGTTCTGTATCCATCACGTTCTCTGGAGTGAAGAAATGCTTGCTGCCATCGATGTGGGAACGGAACTCGCAGCCCTCTTCTCTGAGCTTGCGGATTCCGGTAAGCGAGAATACCTGGAAGCCGCCGCTGTCGGTGAGGATAGGGCGGTCCCAGCCGTTGAACTTATGCAGTCCGCCTGCCGCCTTGATGACTTCGAGTCCCGGGCGCAGGTAGAGATGGTAGGTGTTTCCCAGGATGATCTGGGCCTTTACCTGCTGGCGCAATTCTTCGAAATGTACACCCTTTACGCTGCCCACAGTTCCCACAGGCATGAAGATCGGAGTCTTGATCTGTCCGTGGTCGGTGGTGATGATGCCGGTGCGAGCATCGCTTGCCTTATCTGTTACTTGTAGTTCAAATTTCATTTCTTTTCTTTTTTGTCATTTTCAGGAATGGTGAAGTCGATAGGGTGCTTTACCTTCTCGTCGGTGAGGGCAAACTCCCAGACATCTGCTACATCTTCTACATAATGGAACTCTACGCCCTTGAGATACTTTTCTGGAATGTCGAGGATGTTCTTCTTGTTTTCCTTGCAGATCACGATGTCGGTAATGCCGGCACGCTTGGCTGCCAGGATCTTCTCCTTGATGCCTCCCACTGGGAGCACCTTGCCGCGAAGGGTAATCTCGCCGGTCATGGCTATGTTCTTGCGAACCTTGCGCTGGGTGATGGCCGAAGCAATACTGGTGGCAATGGTAATACCTGCCGAAGGACCGTCTTTTGGCGTTGCACCTTCGGGTACGTGGATATGGATGTTCCAGTTTTCAAAGATGCGGTAATCCACGCCCAGCAGGTCGATATGCGCCTTGATGTATTCCAGGGCGATGACTGCCGATTCCTTCATCACATCTCCCAGGTTACCGGTCAGGGTAAGCTTGCCTTGTCTTCCCTTGCTCAGCGAGGTTTCGATAAAGAGAATCTCGCCGCCCACAGAGGTCCATGCAAGTCCTGTTACTACTCCTGCATAATCGTTGCCCTGATAGATGTCGCGGGTGAATGGGGCGGTGCCGAGAATCTCCTTCAGGTCTGATGCGGTGATGGATGGCTTCTCCAATTCCTTGGAATAGGCGAGCTTGTAGGCAATCTTGCGCAGTCCCTTGTTGATCTGTTTCTTGAGCTGGCGCACACCGCTTTCTCGGGTGTAGTGCTCGATGATGCCCTCGATGGCTGCCTTGTTGAAGCTTACCTTCGGGGTGAATTTGTCGAGACCTGTATTCTCCAATTCCTTCGGAATCAGGTGGCGCTTGGCAATCTCTATCTTCTCCTCCGTAATGTAGCCGCCTACTTCGATGAGCTCCATTCGGTCGAGCAAAGGACGTGGGATTGAGCTGATGTCATTGGCGGTTGCGATGAAGAGAACCTTAGAGAGATCGTAATCCACGTCCAGGTAATTGTCGTGGAAGGTGTTGTTCTGCTCAGGGTCGAGTACTTCAAGCAAGGCTGACGCTGGATCACCCTGGTGGTTGTTGGCTGAAACCTTGTCTATCTCATCGAGGATGAAGACTGGGTTGCTGCTGCCTGCCTTGAGGATATTCTTGACAATACGGCCAGGCATGGCTCCGATATAAGTGCGGCGGTGACCGCGAATCTCGGCTTCATCGTGCAGACCGCCCAGAGACATTCTCACGTATTTGCGCTTCATGGCCTTGGCTATGCTCTTGCCCAGACTGGTCTTGCCGACTCCCGGAGGACCATAGAGGCAGAGAATCGGACTCTGCATTCCACCCTTCAGGGATCTTACGGCAAGATATTCCAGGATGCGTTCCTTTACTTTCTCCATGCCGTAGTGGTCCTGGTTGAGAATCTTCTGGGCATGAGACAGGCTGAGGTCATCCTCGGTGTATTCGCCCCAAGGCAAATCTACCAGCGTCTGCAGATAGTTGAGCTGGATAGGGTAGTCTGGGCTCTGAGGATGGATGTTGTCGAGTTTAGCCAACTCTTTTTGGAAAACCTTCTGGGTAGCCTCGTTCCATTTCTTGGTCTTCGCCTTTTCGAGCAGTTCCTTCTTTTCCGGACTGCTTTCGCCTTCGCCCAGCTCTTCCTTGATGTTCTTGATCTGCTGCTTCAGGTAATATTCCTTCTGCTGTTCGTCGAGATCAAACTGAGTCTTGTTTCTGATTTCATTTTGCAGGTAGAGCAGTTTCTGCTCCTTGTGCAAGGCCTTGAGCGCCTCTATCAGTCGCTCCGACAGCTTCTCCTGTTCCAGCATCTTGATCTTGTCTTCTGCCGTAAAAGGAAGGGATGTGCAGATGAAGTTGCATTTCACGAAGCGATTGGTAATCTCATTGATTGCATAGACAGCCTCGTTGGGAATGTTCTCATTGTACTGAATGAATTTGATAGATTCCTCGAAGAATGTTTGGGTCAATGCCTTGAACATTGGGTCCTTGGCTTCCTTTTCGGTAGGCCAGGTCTCTGGCAGACTTTCCACATCGGCAAGGTAGAATGGATCCTTATCTACAATCTTCTTCAGCTTGCATCGGCCTAAACCCTGCACGATGATGGTCTTCTGGTGCTCTTCGTTTGGCATGTTGATGACTCTCATCAGCTTGGCAAATGTTCCGGTTTCGTACAAGTCTTCCTGATTAGGTGAGTCTATGTCCGCATGCTTCTGGCAAAAGATGCAGAATACTGTTTCTGGATTTTGCTCCAGCATGTTTGCCAGCTCCTTGCTTTCCGCCCTGCCTATCAGGATAGGAGTAAGCACGGAAGGAAAAACCACCAGGTCGCGAGTGCAGAGGGTAGGATAGATTCCTGCCTCCCTTTCTTGTATCAATACGGATGCATCGCCCTCAAAGTCGGCTATCATCTGGATTTGTGTATTCGAATTTCTGTTCATATTCTATTTGATAAACACTTTTTGGGGTGTATATGAATTTCTGTTCTATTTTGATAAACACTTTTTGGAGTGCATATTCTCTTGAAAATATATTTATAGGGTGCAAAGTTAGTGATTTTTGCCGAGAATCCCATCGTTTTTTTCGAAAATCACCTCTTTATTAGATATTATTATTAATATAAGCAAGAAGACTGTAATAAAATGCTGATTTTTGCGTTACTATTTTAAAAGTAAAACTATGACTGGATTTAAATTCAAACAATTTGAGATTCATCAGGATCGTTGCGCCATGAAAGTGGGAACGGATGGTGTGCTGCTGGGGGCATGGGCACCTGGCGGTAAACGCATTTTGGATGTCGGGTCGGGGACCGGACTCATTTCGCTGATGATGGCGCAGCGCTTCCCTGAGGCGCAGGTGCTGGGTATTGATATGGATGGAGAGGCTTGTGAGGAGGCTGCAGAGAATGTGGCGGCAAGTCCTTTTGCCGATCGCGTCGGAATAGAGTGTTGCAGATTGCAGGACTTTCATTCTGAGGAGTCTTTTGATGCAATCGTAAGCAATCCTCCTTTCTTCTTGAATAGTCTAAAAAATCCAGACAGCAAACGTACGATGGCCCGCCATACGGATAGTTTGCCTTTCAGGGATCTTTTCAGGGGTGCAAAAATGCTGCTGAGTGATGATGGCGTTTTTTCCGTGATTGTTCCTTCTGAGGTTCTTGAGGTGGTTGTGTCGGAAGCTTGTATGCTAGGTTTTTATCTTATCCGGCAGTGTGGCGTTAAGACTGTAGAGCGCAAACAGCCGAAACGTTATCTTCTGTCATTTGCAAAACATCGGTATAATGGAATGGAAAATACTATAAAAACAATGACCGATTCCGAGGGGAACCGGTCAGAGTGGTATGCGAAAATTACGGAAGAATTCTATATTTGGTAAGGGCTAGAGGTTCAGCTTTCTCTGTACGAGCTTGCTGATGGCTCCTACTCGTTTGCTTTGGCGCTGGATGTCTTTGTGAATGTCATCGCGTACAACATTGATGTCGTTGAAGAAATCGGCAAAGGCTGATTGGATGACGTTCGGCTTGCGCACACTCTTGTCTGCAAACGGATTTACAATCATCTTGATGCCTTTTTCTTCCATGTGCACATCTATGTCGGCGCCAGTCATCACTGGGTCGCCGTCATAATGGATGACACCCGGCTTGCTGCGGGTGATGTGGAGCTTCTTGCACCGGAAAGACTTGATCTTCGAGTTTTTGTCGAGGGTCTTGTTGAACATATCGAAACTAACCTGTGAGGCTTCGATGACATCAAACGGTTCCATGATGACTACATCCATCAGTCCGTCGCTCATAGATGCCTGTGGGGCAATATAGGCGTTGTTGCCGTATTGGGAAGCGTTGGCACATGAGATGAGAAACGCTTTATATTGTTTTGTTCCTGTCTCATCCTCCAGAGTATATGTTTCAGGCTCATATTTTAAGCCTTCTCTCAGGATGTTCTCTGCATAGCTGATCGGTCCACGCTTTCCGCTTTCTGCAAACTTCATACTGACAAAGGCGTCGAAGCCCATTCCGCAAGTGCAGAAGAATGGGTATTCGTTGATGACTCCGTAGTCTAGGTCGTGTATTTCGCAGGCGTTGATGATCTCAATGCTCTTCTTCAAGTTCATTGGCAACAGCAGGTGGCGCGCCAGGCCGTTTCCTGAGCCGCAAGGCAGAATGCCTAATGCTGAGTCGGAATGGACGAGGGAACGGGCTACCTCGTTCACAGTGCCATCGCCACCTACAGCCACCACGATGTCTGCGTGGTTGTCTCTGGCTTCGGCTGCCAGTTCTGAGGCGTGTCCTGGTCTTTCAGTCATTTTTATCTCGTACTCGAACTGCTCCTTGTCCAAAGTAGAATCTATCAAACTGGGAACCGCCGCTTTGCTGCTGGTTCCAGAAATCGGGTTCATGATGAAAACTATCTTTTTTTTCATATCTTAGTCAAGAAAACGTAATTTTTAAAGTGCAAAAGTAATAAAAATCCCTAAAATAGCAAGAAATATCCATTAAAAAAACTCTAAAAGTAAACTTTCTTAGGAAAAAAGCGGTTATATTAGTCTTTTTTTGTATCTTTGCACCCTGAAACTAGAAAATAAATTAAAATAGAAATAAAGTACACCTATTATAATGGGACAATTACAAGAAAGATACAAGAATTATCGTGTACCTCAGAAGTATATGGAAGCCGGTGTGTATCCATACTTCCGTGAGATCACAAGTAAGCAGATGACAGAGGTAACTGACATCGATGGTCATAAGATCCTGATGTTCGGTTCTAATGCTTACCAGGGTTTGACTAATGATCAGCGAGTTATCGATGCAGCTAAGGCTGCTCTCGACAAGTACGGCTCTGGCTGTGCTGGTAGCCGCTTCCTCAATGGTACACTCGATTTGCATGTGCAGCTCGAAAAAGAGCTTGCTGAGTTTATGGGCAAGGATGAGACATTGTGCTTCTCTACTGGTTTCTCTGTAAACCAGGGCGTGTTGGCATGTGTTGTAGGCCGCGGTGATTATATCATCTGTGACGACCGTGATCATGCCAGTATCGTAGATGGCCGTCGTCTTTCATTCGCTACCCAGCTTCACTACAAGCACAACGATATGGAAGATTTGGAGCGCGTGCTCTCTAAGCTTCCTGAGGATGCAGTCAAGCTCATCGTTGTGGATGGCGTGTTCTCTATGGAGGGCGACCTGGCTAACTTGCCAGAGATTGTAAAGCTCAAGCATAAGTACAACTGCTCTATCATGGTTGACGAGGCTCATGGTCTTGGCGTATTCGGTAAGCAGGGACGTGGTGTTTGCGACCACTTCGGCTTGACAGACGAGGTAGACCTCATCATGGGTACCTTCTCAAAGAGTCTGGCTTCTATCGGTGGTTTCATCGCATCAGACAAGGATACCATCAACTTCCTCCGTCACAACTGCCGTACTTACATCTTCAGTGCATCCAACACTCCAGCAGCTACAGCAGCAGCACTTGAGGCACTCCACATCATTCAGAATGAGCCAGAGCGTTTCGAGAATCTCTGGGATGTAACCCACTATGCATTGAAGCGTTTCCGTGAGGAAGGTTTCGAGATTGGTGAGACAGAGAGCCCAATCATTCCTCTTTACGTACGCGATGCAGAGAAGACCTTCGTGGTTACCAAGATGGCTTATGATGCAGGTGTGTTCATCAACCCTGTTATCCCTCCAGCATGTGCTCCACAGGATACATTGGTACGTTTCGCCCTCATGGCTACTCATACCA
>OQWM01001557.1_pt1 | contig 15756 bp, 11 predicted proteins | sample 1691531 | NCBI WGS metagenome assembly OQWM01 (sample SAMN03418257, study PRJEB22391) | human gut metagenome | biome: human-gut; feature: organic feature; material: feces | host: Homo sapiens | place: Tanzania | collected 2013-01
AAAGACAAGAAAGATTAGAGGCTGTAAGAAAGGCTTCTACTGCCAGTAAAGAAGCAGCAAGAAAATTTCTCATTGAGGCAGGAATCTTGTTGCCAAACGGAGAAGTTGCACCACATTTGAGATAAAACTATGGACAAGTCTTTGTATTCAAGGCGCTCCAACCTGGTAATTGGATTTCATGGTTGCGACAAGTCTGTTGTCGATGCCGTAGTTGCTGGAAAGACCGATCTTCTTTCCAGCACTAATGACTATGACTGGTTAGGTAATGGTATTGAGGATACGTTTGCATTTTTAGATATGGCTTTACCAATCCATATTTTTACGTATATCCAAGCTAACAGAACTAAATCTGTCAAACTGAGACAACCAAGTTGGCACCTCCTTATTCATCCATCCCATAACATTCATCATTTCATCGTGTATCATCTCAACTTCATCGAGATTCCAACAAATAGCTTCATTATGATCTATCCTATTGCGCAAGCGACGGAATTTGTTTAAGAAGCTAGCAACTACCTTTCTTTGCCGATTAGCTTTCTTCACAAAAGGGAAAGCTCTCCTTAAGTCTTTCCAAAGGATACGTTCGTAGTTTCTATTAAAAAGGGAGGTCCAAAAGCCCCAGGTCAATTCTGCTGTAATCTTTGCTGTGGTTATATCTTCTCCTCGTGCAGCAATTTGTTTCTTAGCTGTGCTTATATATTTATTCAGTTCCATCAGGCCTGGAGTTGTAGAGAAAACGACATACCAATCTTCTCTTTTGGCAAATGCCACAAGTTCCCGAACTACGGAATTACGGAGTTCTACCTCAAAGACAGAAAGACATGGGTACATAGCTTCGGAAAGCATTATGTTACATTGATAATGCTTAATTGCCTTTACTTCATCCCCAGGATAGAGCAAGAAATATTTCTTCATTCTATCTGCCGAGAAAACTTTTTCGAAAAAATCTTTGGTATATTCCATTTTTATTATTATCTTTGCAGCGCAGTCCCGGTAAGGCCCTCTCCCAGATTATTCGATGCTGGTGATGACCCCGGGGTTTTGTTTTTCATATATCTCACTCATCCTCAAACATTTTTCCTAAATTCCTTGCATCTTTCAGAAGAAAAGCGTATCTTTGCAGAAGATTAGCGGCACTCGGCAATTTGTAAGCAAGCTTACATTGCACTCGCTGGCATAATCTTTGCAGAAGATTAGCGGCGCTCGGCAATTTGTAAGCAAGCTTACATTGCGCTTGTTTGCATAATCTTTGCAGAAGAAATGTTCAACTTTTAAAACAAGGAGGTAGAATATGGATTTATTTGATAGCAAAAGACAAGAAAGATTAGAGGCTGTAAGAAAGGCTTCTACTGCCAGTAAAGAAGCAGCAAGAAAATTTCTCATTGAGGCAGGAATCTTGTTGCCAAACGGAGAAGTTGCACCACATTTGAGATAAAACTATGGACAAGTCTTTGTATTCAAGGCGCTCCAACCTGGTAATTGGATTTCATGGTTGCGACAAGTCTGTTGTCGATGCCGTAGTTGCTGGAAAGACCGATCTTCTTTCCAGCACTAATGACTATGACTGGTTAGGTAATGGTATTTACTTTTGGGAGAATAACGAAGAAAGAGCTTGGCTATGGGCTAAAGATTTAGCAAAAAGGAGAAATTCGCAAATCAAAGAACCGGCTATTGTTGGAGCTATTATAGACTTGGGATATTGTTTTGACCTTACAGACAGTACCTATCTTCCGGAATTGAAAGATGCTTATGAGTCTATGGTTGAACTCTATAAAGAGTCTGAATTAGAATTACCCCAAAATACATCTATCGGTAAATCTACAGATTTACTGATTAGAAAATTGGATTGTGCAGTTGTTCAAACAGCATTAACATACAACAAAAAGGCTAATGCCCATCCTTACGATTCTGTCAAAGGAGTATTTTGGGAAGGACAGGAATTATATCCTAATGCAGGATTCAGAGAAAAGAATCATATTCAGATATGTGTCTGCAATCCAAATTGCATCAAGGGTTATTTTCTTCCTAGAGGAATCAATCAGGATTATCCTAATCCATAGTATAAATATAAAAAGGTAGGAAATGGACAAAAAGAAAAATGAAAACTTCTTTCTGAAACTGGTTAAGATTAAGAAAGAGATACGCAATTGTGTACAAAGTGGAAGAGACCTGAAAGATGTAGAGAAAAACTATGGTATCAGATTCTCTAAACCCCTATAGCATTAAAAGATGACTGACCTGCTGAAGATTGAATCAAGAAACACATCGTAAGTGAGTATGACGCATTTCTTCGGGAGGAAATGAAGAAGACAAAGAAACAAAAAGGCGACTATGAACATAGAGGAACTTGAAAGGCTTATAGCCAACGATGAAAACGTACATTTGGAGTTGAAAAAAACTACAGGTGAGTTGAAGGATGGTATGCACACTGCCTGTGCATTCCTCAATGGTGCTGGCGGTTGGCTGGTGTTCGGTGTAGCCCCTAAGTCTCTTAAAATTCTCGGACAGGAGGTTACGGATAATACACAAAGAGAGATAGCCCAAGCGTTGAGTGGTCTCGAGCCAGCAGTTTCGATTGACATTCAATACATTGACGTGCCCGATAGACTAGGCTGTCAAGTCATAGCAATGTATTTCGAAGCATTCTTTCTGTCTGGCTTTGAGAGTTTCGATCTATACAAAACAATAATTGATTCGTTTATGTACACGGGAAAGTATTTATGGATATATGGACGAAAGAATATGAAATTGTTTGGGGGCAGTTTTAACTCGTTTTTCAAATACTTAGAGGAAAAATCTTCCTTTGACAACATGTTAGGAATTGACTTCAGATGTTTATTCCTTGACCCTGATTCTCCAGAAGTAGAAAGAGCACACATTCAGCAAGATATATTCAAGTCCGAATTAACATCAACTATTTTACGTGCAAAGGCGATAGTGAAAGACAACGCTCAACTACAAAAATGTTTTAGGCTATATTCCAATAGAAGAGAAGAAATTATTATTCGCCTAGACAATTGCATTATATACGCAAGACCCGGCTTTGACGCAAATGGTTTTCCCCGCTTACTTACAAATAGCGGTTTCGAAGTTTTCAGCAGCAGATCCAAGAAAGGGAAAGAATGTATAAAAAAATTCGAGAATATATGGCAAAATGCTAAAACTATGTTTTAGTCCAAAGTGGTTCGGCAATATATCAGTTTAATGATTTCAGAAAGCGTTTCATCTACAGACATATTTGTAATATCAATATTATTAAAAAGATATGGTGTATCATTTGTAAGATTTGTTGTACTACAATATAAGTCAACGTTTGTTTTAAAAATAAGCGGAATATGCTCCAACATATAGGACTGAGGATTTCTGTTCACCAAACGTTTGTATAATTCCTGCTCGCTATTAACATATAGATTAATATATATTATATTATGATTATTAGCTAAACCATTAAGTATTTCAGGGATCACATGCACACCATTGATTATCGATGGAATGCCTTTTCGTTGTTGTCTAACAACAATATACTCAAAGGAAGAAAGCATAATCTCGCATTGCTGCTTTGCTTCACTTAGACTGAGCAATTTAGTGTGATCGGTTATTTTAATTTTCTCTCCAATCTCGCTACTTAATTGTGGAAATTGGCTACCTAAATACGCATTGTAACCCCGTAGTACTTCCCGGATCAAGTCAGTTTCTTCAATAATTCTGAACTCTTTACATCTTCTAAGCAATTCATATGATGTTGTCGTTTTTCCAACCCCTGGAACTCCTGAGATAAACACTATGAAGCCATCAGGTACGCGAAAATAATCTTCTTTATACATTTGTTTTCCTCGTTTTATATACCTTAATTTAAATTTATAATATTAGTTAGTGTTTATGCATGCCTTAAGTGTCTGGTGCTCACTTTGCCCTTTAAAACATTCAAGAAAATATTTAATGATGTATCTCCCTACATCTGTCGTTTTATCTACAAGCATACAATTTTCCATTGTCCCCAGGGTTCCCTCGTTGGTTCTAACATAGAAACCAACGAATCCTATTTGTTGGTTTATAACAACTCCACGAAAACTACTTGTGAAGTCTTTTTCACAACTAAAATGAAATCGCAACTTAGAGTAGTCTTTTTGTAAATTTTTCCACCAAATGTTATATTGTCCTTTTAATAACTCAATTCTTTCTTTATTTGTACCTAACCTAAAATGTACATAAATATGGATTACTTTCTTTTGGGTATGGTTTTTCAGCAGTGTCCTTATAACAGAAATATAAGACGATGTGCCACTTGCCATTATGTGAATTTTATTGATTTGATCGAATTTAATTTGAGATATTGCTGAATTCATATCCACAAATTGTAGTCTAACATCGCATTTTTCGCTATCGCATCTAATCCAACCTTGCGTTGGAAATTTGGCAATTGTCCGATCCAAACTTATTGATAAAGCTACAGAAAGTTCTTCGGATTTTGTCCAAAAATTTACTAACCTTCCATTGGTAACCTTTTTTCGAAACTGTAGAAATTTTATTTTACGTTCATCGTCGGCTTCATTTTGCAAAGGATTTCTTTGAACTAATGCTATAACATGTTTTCCTTGTTCTACTGCATAGTCGTATTCCTTTTCAGTATAGCTTTTACCATCAGGTGCAATTGTACCGTAAAGTCCGCCTAATACAATTACATAGTAGTCGGTGTCATCAATTATCTGCTTGATATATTCAAATTGTTCTTCGTCTATAGCAGGAAATAATTCCATTCCTGCCGGAAAACATCCCTTCTTTAGTAATGTTTGTGTCAGAGTTTTTCTTTCTTTTTCTAAATCTTTAATTGTTGAACTTATAAACACTTGATATCTAGTATCCATTTTTTCACTTCTTTCATATTTTTACAAACAAGTAACACATACCTATCTGGTTGAGATTTTAATAACACAGAACTATCCTCTGCTCATAAACTTACAATAATAAATAGTTATTATTGCAAGATAATTAGATATTATCCTGCAAAAAGCGGTTCAATAATTGAACCGCTAAAGACCCTACATTTTAATTTTGTATAACCTGCTTTTTTCAATACAGGTTGAATTTAATAAAACACCTTATCTATTGTTAAAATAATTGCATATTAAAGACCGATATTAAACAGTTTTATTGAGTTTTTAATGATGCCCTAAATTGCAAATATATTTGCAATTAGTTATAAAAAATAAAGGATAACTAATTGTTATATTGCTTCTTTCTATTTTGCTTTTATTCCAATGTTGCACTTCAATATATCTATGATAGTCTTGTAGAAATGAGAATTCATTACTGATAATTGTTGGGCTTATCGAAAGAAAATCTGATATTGTATAGAGTTTTTTGTTTGGATTATTAAAATACGCTCCCATACTATCTCCAATCGTTATTGTTATATCATGTGTACCTATTGTATCTAATTCAATTTGAAGAATACCAACACCGTCACCAAAATCCTTAAGCAGAGTTTTACTTTCGCCTAGAACAAAATAAAATGGATTTTCACTGGGCGGAAAACCAAAAAGCATTTCATATCCATTACTTAACCAGTTTTCGGTTTCTTTACGTTGCAAATAATAGGTTTCATAATTTTTAAAACGCTCTAATGCTCGTCCGTGTTTTTGAGCAAGTATTTTCGATATGCTTGCTTGTATTTCTACATCACAATCAGTAATATTAACAAATAGTTCGTTAAGCTTATCATGATTAATATCTGTGAAATAGTGAGTCAGTTTCATTGTTATCACTTCTTAAGGAGTAGTTATATGAATAAATTTTTTGATAGAGATGAAGCTTGTAAGAATATCCAACCCATAATTGACAACATTTTCTTAGAGAATCCTTCTGCAATATGGATTGAAGGAATACTGGGTGTTGGAAAAACTAGATTTTTGGAGTATATCAACGAGCAAAATCCAGGTCTTAATTTCTTTACTTTTAAATCAGATGATACCATATACTACAAATGTGAAAAAGGCTCTGAGCTGAGTTCTTTTGAATATATTGCTGCTCTTATATTTGAAATGCAAAAAGAAGATCCCAGAAGATTTGAGATTTTTATACAAGGTTATTTTGATAGTTTGGAACACATATCTTTTTTCGATGCTTGTTGTTTAATAATACCACAAATAAAATATTTAAAAGCTGTTTCAAACTTAATTGAAACTAAATACAAAAATATTACAACTGTACAAGGAAAAATATCAGACAGACTTGTTACATATCAACTTATTGACCTTTTTTCAGACATGATATTAATGTTTTTACAAAAAGTATATAAAACAAAAAATATCATTTTCTGTATAGACGATGCTCAATGGTTGGACACATCATCGTTAAAAGTTATTGAGTGTCTTATTAAGAAAAATAACAAAATCAAACATCCAATTACAATTTCTTTGTTTTTAACAATAGATGATAGAGATTCGTTGGAAGCTACAGAGGAACAAAATTATATTAATATATATAAAACAATTTCGGCATTATATAAAGATTTAGAAATCATATATTTAGAAAATTTTGATTTTGACACAACAAGTGATGTTATTGCTAACACTTCAAGAATTTTTTTAATAGAACACACTTCAAGGATATACCAATTAACAGATGGAAACCCCTTAGAATTAGAGCACACATTATATTTTTCTGATAGCAGGTTACGAAAACTCCTTAATTCAAAAAAACAAAAACGCGCAGATAATTTCGGCGACTACTTTTCAGCCGAATATATATCAGAAATATATTTTAAGAAAATAATTTACTCGGTTATTTTAAATATTCTGTCTATTTTAAACAAAAAAATGTCAGAATCTTTTTTGTTTAAATGTGTTATGTGCGTATATGAACATATATTTAACAGTATTTGTTCATATTACGAATTCAAGAATGCAATTAATTATCTGACATCATATAGATATGTAAAAGAAGATAATGAAAACAATATATTTTTATTGCATGATTCAGTTGGTCAATTAATATTAACTTTGATTTCTCAAAACGGTGATTATGTTGTTTATAGCAACATAATATCAGAGTTTTTGTTAGGTAGTGAAAGATTTGAATATAAACTAAATTCAAAAGATTTTTTAGCACTAAAGTTGTTATGTGAATCAAATCCAAAGCAATGCTTTATTCATTTTAAAGAAATGTTTTTTGAAAAATCAGAACAACTCGAAATTGAATTTGCAATGCTCGCTTCAGTAGCTTATTGTTCAGATTTATGTCTTCAAAAAGAAGAAAATACAAGGTTTATGGCAACTAAAATAATACCATTGTTGGTGTCAAATGCAAAATTGCAAAACGCACAAAGACTTTGTCATACAATTTATAGAGTATATTTACAACATCTTGAAGAGTTCGGGCAAATTGAGTTTTTGATGAATTATATAAAAGTACAAGTTGACTTAAGTAATTTAGATATTGAGTCCGAATCAGCAATCCAATTGTTTGAAATGTTAAAAGACAATTACATCGTAAGAAACTATACTTTAAAATTAAGTATATATTTGCTAGGTATGTCTGTTTATGAACATGTCTTGTTTCACGATGAAATAAATACTTTATTCTGCTGTGCAAAAACACTAGTTAAAGAACATTCCGATAGAATTGACCATGATGTATTAGCGATCTATTACAGGAATATGGGGTTATGCTATCCGCACAGTGAACTGAAATCAAAATATTTTAAATCATTGCTTCAGTCATTACAAATTAAAAATAAGTACCAAAGACATTTAATTTTTGGTACAAGTATGAACAATTTGGGCCTATCCTATTTTTATAATGGTGAAATAGAAAAGGCTGCTAAAGCTTTTGAGTTTTCAAAAAAACACTTGAATTTAGTTGGATATAATACGGCAAGAATTACAAACAACATTGCTGCCTGTCATTTTCTGAAAAAAGATTATAAAGAAGCATACAATCTCTTTTCAGAAGCTTTATCAGGACAATATGATGGAGTATTTATGAATTCTTGTATAAAAACAAATTTAGCTCTTTCGCTTTATTCTTTAGGCAAAGAAGACGATGCTATAGAGTTACTTGATGAGTTTGTTCAAGAATATGCTACTGAAAAACAAAGGACAAAAGATACATTGATTTATTCCTCTGCAATGATAAACAGAGCATACATTCACCTGGAAAAATTCGAATATTTTAAAGGGGCAGAATTGTATCAGAAATCGTTAATACATACATATAGATTTCAAAACGATTTGCAAACAAAAAAACGAACCACAATGAGAGATATATGTATGAATATGGCTGTTTCAAACGAACAAAATGCATCGAGCACATATATGGACTTGTTAAATGACGGTTTGGATTACTATAAAAAACCGTACTCTTTGGTTGTGTTTGCTTTTTATGTTATATAAATTATAACAAATAGTGAAGAAACAATCCAGAGCGAATATATAGTCCATTTTTCGCTTGAAGAAAATACTTGGCATTATTTAATTTATCAAAAAAGCAAGGTAATTCTTGAGTCCTTGGAAGTGGGTGTAATATTATAGCTTCTTTTGAGAAATGTGTTTTAAACATTTTTTCGTCTGGAATATATAATGAATGACGATTTGTTTCATAGAAAAATTTATCCATATATATTATCGATATGTTCTTATATATACAAGATTCGTATATATCGTCCCAAGAAGAATAATAAGTAACGTTAGACTTACCAAGTGCTTTTTTTACATCTTGATTTATACATACACCTTCTTGGCAAAGTATATAGTAGTTCTGCTTGGCCCAAAACGACATTCCCTTTATAAAAGAATTAATAGTTCTTTGTCGCGGAGTTCCAATAATTAAAATATCGTGACTTTCTAAAGAGCCAAAATATTGTCGCACGGTGTATAAGTCTGTTAACGCTTGAGTAGGATGTTCAATATTTCCACTTCCAGCCGAAATAAAAGGCACTTCAATATTTGCATCCATTTCTACAGTTTGCATGTTGTTTTCCGTACGCATTATAACTATGTCACTATAATTGCTAATTATTTTTGCCATATCACCTATAGGCTCATAATACGGAGCTCCGCTTCTAGTTTCATTTATATTGGAACATTCTATTATTGAACCACCCAGTTTTAGAAATGCTGATTGAAAACTGAATTGAGTTCTCGTACTTGGCTGAAAAAATAATGAAGCGAGAACCATTCCATCAAGTGAATGCGAATAATTCTTAAAAATATCTTTTCCCATATCAGCAAGATTAAATATTTTAAGTTGCTCGCTTTTCGAAAGATCTAAAATTGATAGAAAATTATGTTTCATTTCTTTACCCCCATATTAGATAACAATTAGTTATCCTGCAACTACCGGCAGCAATTAAAATTTGCTGCCGGTAGTTTATGTATTGCTATTAACTTTAAGTTTATTTCTCGGATGTTTTTTAGAAAGAATTTTTTTCTGAGCATTGAGGCTAACATGAGTGTATATTTGGGTTGTAGTTATTGAACTATGTCCAAGAAACTCTTGTATATAGCGTATATCAACATCTTCTTCCAATAAAAGAGTTGCTACTGTATGACGAAACATGTGTGGAGTAATATGCAGTTCCGCATTGACTGATTTAGCATATTTATCAACCATAAAGCGAACTGATTGTTCGGATAGTTTACGACCTCTGTTGTTAATAAAGAAAAATCCGGTTTCATTTATTTTACCAGCATATTCTTTCTGATACCTTCTTAAAGCAGAAACTACATCCCTATTGGTTATCTGTATATATCTCTCTTTGGCTCCCTTTCCATACACTTTAATATGTTTATTTTTTAAATCCACATCATTTATTCTAAGGTTGCATAATTCATGAACTCTTACACCTGTTGCGAATAACAATTCCATAACAGCGACATCTCTCAAAATACATTTGTAATAACACGCCGAATGTCCCTTTGTGCAAAGTTTCAAATAAGCTTCATCAAGTATTTGTGTAAGCACAGAAGTAGGTATCACCTTTGGTAAAACTATCGGATCCCTACGCTTCAACGCTATTTTATGAAATGGGCTTGATACTACCCAATCATTATTCTCCAAGTATTTGAAAAAAGTTTTTAAACACGCAATTTTTCTTTTAGCTGTTTTGGACTTATACTTCATGTATAAAACCTTAATATATTCTTCCACAGTTTCTCGTAAACACCATTCTCTATTCGTACAAAAAATAACATATTGTTTCAAGTCAATTGAATAAGCTTTAAGCGTTTTATCATTTAATCCTTTCATATATTTACACTCATCCATAAATATATGAATAAGTTTTTCCAAATCCTTCATTATAGACACTCCCATATATAAAAAATCCATGGGATAATTATATATGAATCTTTATAACAATGCAAAATTTTCATATAAACCAATAACTATAAAGACTTCTGTCTTGTAACTTCCCTACTCGTTTTTTCTATACTATCATTATCTTCCTGCTCCCCATCAGCAATCTCATTTTCCGTATGGTTCATATCAAGCAAAGCGTTAAGTTCAGCTAAACGTTCATTCTTTTTTGAGAGTTCTTCCTCCTGCGGAAACGGTCGTTCGACTTCCGCCTTTGCGTTTTCAAGCTGATTTTTCGTATCGGCAAGTCGTTCTTTACAGTCTGCCATTTTATCCGGTAAAGATAAGATCATATTATCAATACGGGATATATTTCCGAAAATATCTGCACCGAGCGGAACAGAATGACGCAGTGAACCTATGAGAGTTAATACATATTGCTTTTCAAAAGTTTCAAATGACAGTTCCAATTTAAAGCCTCGATATGATCCAATCTCTTTCGATTCGGGTGAAGTCATAGCCTTACAAGCGGCAAGTATCGCTGTTCCGGCAGCTTTCTTTTCGGAATAAGATACATCTTCAACAATCATCGCTGAGAATCCGTCATCATTGAGAACTGTGTTGTTTTTCACTCTTTCAATATCAGAATTATATCCATCAATTCGTTCTTCAAAGCGTTTTATCTCCTGCGGATAGAACTTTATAATCTTATCCTCAAGAGCATACTTCTGACTCAAATGGTTCTGCTTTAACAGCTTGAGTTTTGACACCGCAACATCCAAATCCATTTTCTCCTTTATATACGGATTACCTGTTGCAAGAGCTTTAATCTCGGCATAAGAAAGTGCCTGCTCGTCAACATCTTCCGCTGAACGCACAGGCGATTTTGAAGTCATAATCTGACCGATAAACTTCTGCTTGTTCTCTACAAGCTGATATAAATAGGCGTCAAAAGTTTCTTCGGTGACATAACTGTATATATTAACTTCGGGATTTTCATTGCCTTGCCGTATAATTCTTCCCTCACGCTGTTGCAGATCTGCCGGCCGCCAAGGACAATCGGTGTGATGAATTGCAATCAATTTCTGCTGTACATTCGTACCTGCACCCATCTTTGCAGTGCTGCCGATCAGAACACGAACCTTTCCCGTGCGAACTTTTGAAAACAATTCTTTCTTCTTCGCCTCACTGTCCGCATCGTGAATAAATGCTATCTCATTCTCCGGCACGCCCTTAGATATCAGCTTTTTACGAATATCGTCGTAGACATTAAACCTGCCGTCATTATGGGGAGTTGAGAGATCACAAAAGATCAACTGAGTAGACCTTTGCTCGGACGTTTTCTCCCATATCTCATAAACATTGTTTACACAAGCAGACACCTTGCTGTTCGGATCATCGGGCAGCATTTCATTTGTAAGTCTTTGATCAAGTGCCAATTTTCTGCCGTCGTTGGTAATCAGAAGCATATTGTCAACACTTGAACCAACCATCTTTTTCCTTACCTTCTCCGCCCTTTCGGACAATGAGGCGACAAGTTCCTTTTGAATATCGGTCGGCTTTACAGCAATATTATGATAAACTGCTTTCGGTACGGGCAGATTTAACATATCCCCAGTTTGAATATCCGCAACCTGACGAAACATCATCATTAACTCAGGCAGGTTATAAAACTTCGCAAACCGTGTTTTTGATCTGTATCCCGTGCCCTCCGGCGCAAGCTCAATTGCCGTAACGGTTTCTCCGAAAGTAGACGCCCACGCATCAAAATGCTGTAGGTTTCTTTCCGCCAAAGTTTCGTATTGCAAATACCTTTGCATAGTGTAAAGTTCAACCATTGAATTGGATACCGGAGTTCCTGTTGCAAAGATAACACCCTTGTTTCCCGTAACCTCATCAAGGTACCGACACTTCATAAATAAGTCCGATGACTTCTGCGCTTCCGTCTGAGCTATACCTCCGACATTTCTCATTTTTGTATATAAAAAGAGGTTCTTAAAATTGTGCGCCTCGTCCACAAAAAGCCTGTCAACGCCCAATTCTTCAAAGGTTACAACATCATCTTTTCTGCTTTGGTCATTGAGTTTATCGAGTTTGACCTGCAAGGATTTTTTCGTTTTTTCAAGCTGTTTTATCGTAAATCTTTCTCCTCGGTTAGCTTTGACCTGAGTTATTCCGTCTGTTATTTCATCAATCTGTTTTTGTAACATGAATTGCTGTCGTTCGATGCTGACAGGTATTTTTTCAAACTGTGAATGTCCGATAATTACTGCGTCATAGTCCCCTGTTGCAATTCTTGCACAGAACTTTTTTCGGTTCTTGGTTTCAAAATCTTTCTTCGTGGCAACAAGAATATTAGCTGACGGATAAAGCTGTAAATACTCGGAAGCCCATTGTTCTGTAAGATGATTCGGAACAACAATCAGAGATTTACTGCAAAGACCGAGCCTTTTACTCTCCTGCGCCGCCGCAACAATTTCGAAGGTCTTGCCTGCGCCAACAACGTGTGCAAGAAGAGAGTTTCCGCCGTACATAATTCGTGCAACGGCATTTATCTGATGCGGCCGCAAAGATATTTCGGGGTTCATTCCGCTGAAAGTAATATGACTGCCGTCATACTCTCTCGCCCTCATTGAATTGAACAAGTCGTTATACTTTCTGACAAGGCGTTCCCTGCGTTCGGGATCTTTCCATATCCAATCCTGAAAAGCCTGCTTTATCATCTCCTGCTTACCCTGAGCGATTGCAGTTTCTTTTTTGTTAAGAACAGGCTTCTTGTTACCGTTTACATCTTCAACATAATCAAAAATACGAACGTCTTTTAGGTTAAGAGTTTCCTCGATAATCTTGTAAGCATTTACTCTTTCTGTTCCGTATGTGCTGTTCGCCATAACATTGGATTTATCATAATTCTTGTTTTCGATGTTCCATTCGGCAGTATATTCCGAATAATGAACCTTGATATTCCATTGAGCATAACGGGGTGTTTGCAGCAGCTCAAATATAAAGTTCTGAACATCATCGGGCGGAAGCCACGTAGCTCCCAAACGAACCGATATTTCACTCGCAGACAAATCTTGCGGCTGTACCTTTTCAAGCATCTCAACATTTATGTTATAGTCCTCGGGATAAAGTTTCGCCGTTCTTTTTGCCAATTCAAGTTTTTGCCTTACATTACCCGATAAATATTCATCGGAGGTAAGATACTTTTCTTCGTGACCGTATTCGGAAGTGTATTCGGGATTTAAGAATATAACGCCCTTGAGTTCTTCAAAGATTTCCTGTTCGGACTTTCCTGTCAGTTCACACATAAATGGCATATCTACTCTTGCCTTTTCTCCGATAGACACCGCCAAAGCCTCACTTGCCGTCGAAACGGCGGTTACTTTGACGTGGGGTTTAATTGTCCTTTTGGTGAACATATCCGCTTTACGCTTCAATTCACCGTTTTCACCGATTATTTCAAGCGAACACAAAAGGCAATATGAGCTGTCATCGGAAAATACCAGCCTGTTTACCCTTGAATTGAGAAGTCCGTATTTCTTTGTAAACGAGTCATATATATAATTAAGTTTATCCTGTTCCGACTTAATGCTGCTATCGGGAAAATCATCTGTCTGTAACCGTATAAGCTCTCTTACACAATCACGAATTTTAATCATTCCCTTAATTCTGTTCTCAGCGGTTGCCGAAACATCAACGGGATTCATTCTGCTGTTTTGACGGTAATATATTTTACCGTCCGCAACCGTAAAGCTGAAATTTTTAACATCAGGGTCAGCGGGAATTGAATTGTCCTCAATCTCGTCTATTTCGGAAACATCAAGTTTGGAAAAATCCGCATGAATATTCTGTATTGCTTCGGATAAAAGATCTGAAAGATCTCTGTCCTCATAAGATTTACAGGTTAATGACTGACCGAACTGAGAGCTTTCCATAACCGTTTCGCCGAGAACCATTTCAGGATTATCGACAAAGTATTTGTTCATTTCGTTACCGTTCTCATCACGGTCAAGAAAGACCCAATCGGGTTCATCGTTGACAATCGTATCTCTCTTTTGCAAGAAGATTATATCGGAGGTAACTTCCGTTCCGGCATTGGCTTTAAAAGTGTTATTCGGCAAACGAACAGCACCGAGGAGTTCCGCCCTTTGTGCAATATATTTTCTGACGGCAGGGTTCTTTTTGTCCATCGTACCCGATGAGGTTATAAAGGCAATGATACCCCCGGGGCGTACTTTATCAAGGGTCTTGCCGAAGAAATAATCGTGAATCAGCCAATTATTCTTTTCATATTTCTTATCAACAACCTTAAACTGACCGAAAGGAACATTGCCGATCGCAACATCAAAAAAGCTGTCAGGAAGTGATGCTTTTTCATATCCCTGAACGGCAATGTTGGATTTCTGATAGAGCTGCCGGGCAATCCGCCCGGAAATACTGTCCAGCTCCACGCCGTAGAACTTGCTGTTTTGCATACTTTGCGGAAGCATACCGATAAAATGACCAGTTCCGCACGAGGGTTCAAGGATATTACCGTCACTGAACCCCATATTTTGAAGTGCATCATACATTGCACGGATAACAACGGGAGGAGTGTAAAAAGCCGTCAATGTGCTTTCTCTTGCCGCAGCATATTCATCGGGAGAGAGTGTTACAATAAGTTCTTTATACTCATCCGACCATGCTTCTTTGCTTTCATCAAAAGCGTCTGCAAGTCCTCCAAAGCCGACATATTTTGACAATATCTCCTGTTCTTCGGGTGTTGCAAGACGGTTATCGAATTCAAGCTCATGCAAAAGATTTACAGCCGCCACATTGTTTCGAAACTTTTCTTTCGGACCTCCTATGCCCAAGTTATCGTCCGTAATTGAAAAATTATGTTTTTCGCTTTCCGGAACAGTCTGAAAAACAGTTGAAGTATTTTCCTTTGTTTCTTCCCAAGTCGGCGGAGAAAATACAGGTTCTTCCTTAATTTCTTCTTTCGTTATCGGAGCAAGATGTTCACGAACAAAACCAACTTTCTCCACCCTGTTTATCGGATAAATTGAGGAAGTATCTCTCATTGAAACGTCACCCGACTTTTGAGAAAAACTTTCGACTATATAGCTGTCGCCGTCAATAATTACTTCCCTGCCGATAAGCTCGTCGTTTATCGGTTCTTCCTCAAGATACGGACTCGGTATTACTTCAAATCCTTTTAAATCATTTGCAAGATTTTTTACAAAATCGGTTGATATCGAATTGCCGACCTTATCCGAATACACATGAACCGACATAGGTTCGCCGAAAAAGTTTTCTTTCTTAATATCGTTCACAAATCGGTATTCACTTGTATATTCAATACTTTCACGAACCGTTCCGTCTGAATTCAGATAATCAATTTTTCCTACGGGCTTGCTCTCTACGGGATCTTCCTTGTTTTGCGAAATAACGGACACGGTTTTTCTTTCTCCGTTT
>OQWM01001558.1_pt1 | contig 15739 bp, 13 predicted proteins | sample 1691531 | NCBI WGS metagenome assembly OQWM01 (sample SAMN03418257, study PRJEB22391) | human gut metagenome | biome: human-gut; feature: organic feature; material: feces | host: Homo sapiens | place: Tanzania | collected 2013-01
ATTATCAGAAAAAGAGTCTGGTGATGCTGGAAATGTTGTAGAAGAGGCATTGTCTTTTTATCCGATAAAAGGAGTACTACAAGCATTATCCACAAATCTATATAATAATTATAAATCAAACGGAATACAGTAATGAAAAAAATAATATTTTTTATGACAACATTATTGTTGTCGCTATTTGTCTTTGTTGCATGTGAAGATTATGACCATGCAAATGGAGAAACTCAGTCTGAGAGCGAAATGGTAGGAATACCAGATTCGATTAGAGAGAAAATAAAACAGCAAGATACTGTATTGACTGCTTGCTCTGAAAAAATTGATAATCTTGTTCAAATGCAAAATGAAATGAATAGAAATATAAGCAGTCTTCAAGAACAAGTAAATAATTTAAAAGAGCCAAGTAGCATATGGAATATTCTTATTATTGTTTCTTTCTTTGTCTCTGTAATAGCGCTTGTTTTATGGGCAATCTTGAATAAAAAGTTATTTGACGAAAAAAGTATAAAAGAAATTGTTTTTAAATCTAGACGTTTTAATGAAATAAAGCAAGATGTAAAAAAACTGGAAGATGAATTTAGGGGACGTCCGAGAAATAGAACATTGGATATGTCTTCTGGACTTTCGGATTTAAACTTGAAATTTAGTGAATTACAGCGCCAAATAGATGAACTGAAAAAGCAGTATAAAGGTACTCCAATGGTGAAAGGTGAAAATCATGGTGTTGGCCTCAATAAAGTCCTTTATGTTAATGCTGTGGATGATTTATATTTCATGCAGACGACCCCCAATTTGCAAGATGACAGTATCTTTAAAATTAATATTACTTCACAGACACGTGGTAGTTTTGGCATCATTAATATTAAGAAAATTCAACAGAATAATCAACTCAATGATGTTGTTGAGGTCGTACATTCTTCTTGTCAGCTTGCAGAAGCTAAAGACTGTAAGGTCGTTGAAGAAGGAACTTGTGAATTAATTGATGGTTATTGGAAAGTAACAAGAAAACTCAAAATTAAAATTTGGTAGTATATGATTTCAATAGTAGTTCCAATAATAGTGATAATCATTATCATCCTTCAAATTTATTTCTTTAGTAGAAATATAAAAAGGATGAATGAATACAGTGATATTTTTGATAAACCTGACTCATGGGGAATTGTGTTCAATCCTGCAACGAAATTCGTTTTAGGCATAAGCGGAAGAGGTAATGATGTTTTCACTTTAATAAAGACATCTATTAATAAATATCTTGGTAACAATTCTGGTTCTGTTATAGATTTCCAATTGCTAAAAGATGCGGTTGACCGTCATTGTGATTCTGTTGAGAACGATGTAAACACTCTTACTCCTATACCGCTTTATTGTGGCTTAGCAGGAACAATGGCTGGAGTTATTGTGGGATTATCGTCTTTGTTGTCTACAGGAAGTATAACAGCACTTTTGTCATCAGGTTCTTCTGATTTTGGTGCGGCTGCTACAGGTGTCAATGACCTCCTGTCTGGTGTTGCATGGGCTATGTTAGCTAGTATTTGTGGGATTATATTCACAACACTCAGTTCAATACTGTTCAAGGCTCGTAAAATAAAAGGAGAAGCCGGAAAAAACTCATTTCTTGCATGGCTTCAAGCTAAGTTGTTGCCGGAGTTGCCGTCAGATACGTCTGATGCTCTGAATCGTCTTGTAAAGAATCTGAATAGTTTTAATCGAACTTTTGCAGATAATACGACCCAATTGCGTGGGGCCTTGCGTGATGTAAATGAATCTTACCGTATACAGGGCGATATAATAAAGGCTGTTCATGACATGGATGTCATGAAAATGGCAAAAGCAAATGTTAGGGTGTTGGAAGAGCTGAAAGAATGTACTGATAAGTTGGAACAATTCAATCAGTACCTTAATGATATCCATGGTTATACAGATGCCATACACACGTTTACTACTCAGTTTGAACGTGAGTCGTATCGCCTTCATGTCTTGGAGGAAATTAAGGCATTCTTTGAACGCCATAAAGGGGAAATCGCAAAAGATACGGCAGATTGTGACAGTGCTTTACAGGATGCTTTAGCTACTTTGAGGGATTCTGCAAGCACAAATACTATAGAGCTGAATAAAACCCTTACAGAACAAGCTGAGGCCTTTAAGCAAATTATAAGAGAAGAGAGAGATAGTTTTGTTGCCCTAAGTAATGATCTGAATACAAAATTCGAAACAGAGCTTGGGCAAATTCCAATGCTTCAGAAACGTTTGTCTGATATCTCAGGGATTCCTGCTAAACTCGATATACTTATAAGCAAAATGGAAAATTCAAATGCTAAGCTTGCAACAAGCGTAGCTGCTACCATGGACAAAGCTGCCCAGAAGATGATGAAAGTATCTGCTTCAAAAGCTCAAAGTGGCTCTTCTGGTATTCCTGCTAATGGTGGCGGATTTTCAAAATGGATGCGTTGGACAATCTTGTTTTCTGCAATTATTGTCGCATTGGCTTGTTTGAGTAATACTGTTTATAATATATGGTTTTCAAGAGGAGTAACAGAACAAAATACAGAAGTTGTTCCAGTAGATACTATTGCTAACGTTGATTCCAACGTTTCACATAAAGATACCAGTACAATAAAAATGGATTCTGTAAGTGGTAGAATGAAACATGTGAGTGGCAGCATTTCAGTAAAGCCCAAGCAAATAAAAGGAAATAAAAAACAAGGGAATGGTAATGGTTAGCGCATATGAAAAATAAAAAAGAATCTTTTTTTTGGACAAGCTACTCGGATTTGATGACAAGCTTATTCTTCATTATGCTAACACTTTTCGTCTTGGTGATAGTGCTTTTGCATAAACGAATGGAGGCGACAGAGCAACAGCTTACTGAAATTAAGAAAGTTGAAGCATCAACGAGAGAACTTGACAAGTCTGAATATTATACATACAAGAAGGAATATAAGAAATATGTTCTGAATGTAAAATGTTTTTTTGCAGAACTTAAATCAAGTTTGTCTGATCTGCAGACTGATACGGAAAAATTGGAACAAGCAGGTTTGGAGATACGTGATTTTCTTAAAAAGAACTCTTCAAATCAGTATCTCTTGATAATAGAGGGACAGGCTTCAAGAAATTCTATTAAGCAGACAGAACAGAATTATCGTCTCAGTTATGAGCGTGCTCTAACTCTTATGAAATTTTGGAAAGATGTTTGCCATATTGATTTCGGAGCTAATTGCGAAATTCAAATAGCTGGTAGTGGTGATGGTCGGTATAATTTTGGCTATACAAATGGTGAAGATAATGCTCGTTTTAAAGTACTTGATTCTACTCTTATGAGAGAAAGAGGAGTAAATGAGCTTCAGAATCAGAGGTTCGTAATACATATAATGCCTAAAAATATTATAGAAAATGCGCAAAAATAAATTTTATATTATTCTGATATTTATCCTGATTCTTATGTCTTGTGCACATAGGTCAGGGCAGAATAGACGTGAACGTAGATCAAGTCCTGCAAATGTTTCTGATGGTCTTGTCGCTAACATGTCCTCGGGTGGTAGTAAAATGGATGGGGCTCAGATATTCAAGAAATATAATCAAGCCGTGTTTATGGTTTTTACCACAGATGGAAATAATGTGTATCAAGGCTCCGGTTTTTTTATTGGCGATAATGGTCTTGCAGTTAGTAATTATCATGTCTTTAAAGGGACAACCATTGGTGATGAGGCAATAAAAATGCCAGGTGATGATACAGCGTATAAAGTTTCGGAAATATATCAACGTGATGAACAAGAGGATTTTATTCTTTTCCGTGTAGACTATGATAACGAATATTCTATACCGATTGCTGGCAAACAACCGCAAATAGGTGACAAAGTCTTTGCTATAGGAAGTCCACAAGGGCTTGAGAATACATTTTCTTCAGGAGAAGTATCCCAATGGCGTGGTAAGAATCTTATGCAGATTAGTGCTTTGATAGATCATGGAAGTAGTGGCGGAGCCTTGATAAATGAATATGGAGAAGTTGTGGGGATAACTTCAGGCTCATTTGCTGATGGTTCCCAAGCCAATCTTAATTATGCATGGAGTATAGATGTGATTAAGCCATATTTAAAATAAATGTCTGCGTTAGTTCTATATATTGTATCTTTGTGCAATTTTGAATTGTATGACAGCAATTGAATAGAAAGAATATGATACATTCAATATTTCAAATTGTATTTGGCTACATTCTCAGAAAATATGTTCCTACATGGTTGAGGCTAAATAATTCACAAACTGTAGACCATTACATTATTGTCGGCTTATCGTTGGTCGGAATTTTGATGATGGTTGTAGGTGGCTTACATGTTGTTGAATACTTATTGTAATTTAGGGTCGAATAATATTTTTTGCATAAAATGAAAAACAAGTACATTTCTAATATAATTATCAGCATGTTTTCAGTGGCGTGTCTTTCATGTTCGTCAGGAAATGTATATATTTGCACAGGTCTTTCATCTGCTGTATACCATAAGTCTGATGAATGTCTTGGACTGAGTCGTTGTTCTGGTAGTATAAATAAAGTATCTCTACAGAAAGCTAAAGATCTGGGACGCAGGCCATGTAAAATATGTGAGTAATATTGAAATATGTATAGTGACATTTTTTTGTTCTTGATATCCTTCTTAATAATCTCCTGTTCCTCGAATCAGCCTCCGAAGTCTCCTGTTGCAGAGGGACCAAGAAATACAAGAACTGTGGTTGCCACAAGTTCGGCTGAGATAACGGATATATCTCTTGACAGTTTGAGGATGAACTCTGTCAATGCAGATAATATTCATAATCGGCAGGGTGGAAGTGAGGTTCGTGTCAATCCATACTATGATGAGGGTTATGACAATGGTATGGAAGACGGATATAATGATGGGCAGGAGAATGTTCGTATGGACTCGTATGATGACTGGTGCCGGTATAAGGGCAAGAAAAGGGAAGAATATGAACTCGGATATGAAGAGGGATATGAGGCAGGCTTCGATGATGGGTTCGCTGACAGTAACTTTAATTCGGAAGATGAAGAATAGTATTGGCGATATTTATTGGCTGTGTCGTTATATTTTTTGTTCGTTAGAAAATAGGAAAACATCTGTTTGTTGTAAGACTGTCAAAACGGACACAGTAAAGACCTTATTCGTCTGTCGGCAAGATACCAATGATTTGGTGATTTTTTGCCTACTTGTAAAAGAGTGGATTTGGTACATATTCCGGAGCATATCCGTTCATTCTTACAGGTTCTTTAGTTACTTGATAATATCGGCGATTTTGTACCATCTGTAGCGGTATTTGGGTACCGCTGATTCACGCTGTCGAATTTTTCGTAGCGGAAGTGTGGTACTGTTCAAACTATCGTTCTTTGACATAATGGCTCAGTTGCGTGTGTAGCGGAGGTTTGGTACCGGTACCATCCGACCGCTACAACGGAACCATTGGGGCGATATTATCATGTGATGGGACAATATAATGGAAGATGGTTTAGCGTGAGGGATGTTGGGTTATTAAAATGACTGTTCGCGAAGTCGGTTTTGCAATGGATTGCGGTGAATGGGGATGTTGAGCGCGTGAGATTTTGTCTCGTGAAAAATGTTTTTGTGAAATAATTTGTCATTCTGTCATTATTTTGCGTAAATGGTTGATATGTAGGAGTATAATGGAGTGACAGATTCGTTTATGCTTACAATATCTGTCACTAATCTGTCATAAAACGGGCACTAATCTGTCATAATTCTGTCACTAAACTGTCATTGGCTTGTCTGTAATCTGTCATTTATTGGGGAAAAGCATGCGGAAATTGAGAAAATATATGGCTTAGGCATGGAAAGGGTATGACTTTTGAGGAGTGAGGATGCGGCTTTCTGGTCATAACCCATAGGTTTATCATTCTATCTTGCGTGTTTAGAAATTTATCTCCCATGTTTGTGATTCTATCTTACGTGTTTAGAAAATTATCTTACGTGTTTCTGATGCCATTTTACGTGTTTTCGATGCCTAATTTGCGTGTTTTGGAGGCTGATTCTCTCTAAAACTTGCAAGTGTTGGATGCTTGGTTGATGGGGCGTTTGTTTGTCGATAGTGTTGAGTATCTGATAGTTAGGTGGTTTTGATGGGTGTTTGGTGGTATGACGGATAATGACAGATTATGATTGAAGTAAGGCTTTTGTCAGAGGGTGTATGTTGTTAATCTGTAGGGCGTTATAGAGAGTGGATGACAGAATGACAGATATTTTTCCGAAAAAATTTTTTTTATTGTCGTCTTTAGGGCATTATGTGGGGCTAATGATGTGTTGTTGGAATGCTATATATGGGTGGTGAAGTTGGTTTGCTGATAAATTTGCGGGGAGGATAATGGGGATTCGGGAATTTTGTATATATTTGCAAAGTATTGGTATAAAACTTAGCTATAAAATATGATATTATGAAGAAGATAATGTATTTGTTGCTTGCGGCAATGGCTGTGTCTTTCGGCAGCTGTAAGGAGAATTACTCGCAGGGCGAGAAGGTGGGAAACCTTATTGAGTTTACAAAGAAGGGCGTTGTGTGGGACTCTTGGGAAGGGAGCATGAACCTTACGCAGACGGGTATGAACACGAGCGGAGAGCCTTTCTATTTCAGTTTCGACAACGACCGCGCGGACCAGGATTCTCTTATTGAGCTGATGAAGCGGGCGCAGGTGGAGGGATGGAAGCTGAAGATCCGTTACCATGCGGTTTGGGGCTTCATCAATATGTTTCAGAACCGTGGCGAGACGGACTATTTCGTTGATGACGTGACGGTGCTCGACAAGGATTTTGCCAATCCTCTGAAGCGTATCGGCAACGGGGAGCATGGCAGGGTGGTGGACACCGTGTATGTGGTTATCGACAAGAATGAAATTTTTAATCGTACTAAGAAATAAACCCCAAACGGTCATTAGGTAGTTAAATGTAATTACAAGCAAGCCCTAATGACCGATTTGGGATAAAACTTCATATTATGGAAAAGGAAAATCTATTGCCCGCAGAGCTGGAAGAGAGAGTACAGCGTGCGGTTGACTTGTTTATGCAGGGCTATGGCTGCTGCCAGTCGGTAGTGGCTGCCTTTGCTGACCTTTATGGGTTGGATGATAATATGGCAAAGCGTATCGGTGCCGGCTTCGGCGGCGGCGTTGCCAGGTTGAGAATGGTGTGTGGCGCCGTGTCGGGCATCGTGGTCCTTGCCGGTCTGGAATGTGGACAGACAGAGGGCAGCGACAACGAGGGTAAGTCGGCTTGCTACAAGGTTATACAGGGTCTTCTCGACAAGTCGAAGGAGCAGAACGGCTCATTGATATGTGCCGAGATTCTTGGTCTTAACGGCAAGGAGAAGGCTGCTTCGAGCTATGTGGCTTCGCTTCGCACGGTTGAATACTACAAGAAGCGTCCGTGTGCCGCCAAGGTGGAGAGTGCTGCAAGGATATTCGCGGAGTATTATTGGCAGGTAAAACAGGGCTGAAAGGGCTTGGTGTAAGAAACAGTTCTAATGCTTCCACGGTTATCGTCATTTCTTGAGCTGTGGAAGCATTTTATTTGACAGACATTTTGGTGTTTGGATTTATATTTGTACTTTTATGCCATAAAATCTAATAAACTAATCGGAATGAATAATCTTAGATGTTTTTCGGCAGCATTGCTTGCTGTCTGTAGCATGTCCGCTTATGGCCAGGTGAACGACAATATGTGTGGTCTTATTGGTTTTGCCAATTATCGTGACCTCGGTCTCTATGGCACTACCGGTGGCGGTCAGGGCGAAGTGGTAAGGGTTTCCACAAGAGAGCAGTTAGAACGGTATGCCAAGGGCTCTTCGCCTTGTGTTATTATAATCGAGAATGATATTACCGGAAAGGGGAATATCGGAGAGGGTGCGGCTGGAGTAAAAGATTATATCTCGCTCGGCAGCAACAAGACAATCATAGGCGGTGGAAACGGAGTGACGCTGAACAAGCTTGGCTTCGATGCAAACGGACAGCAGAACATCATTATCAGGAATCTGAAGATTACAAACTGCAATCCGGATGCTCTCGCATTCAGGAATACCCATCATGTATGGGTTGACCATTGCGACCTGTCGAGCTGTGCCGACGGTCTGCTTGACTTCACCATAGGTTCGAGTTATCTCAGCGTGTCGTGGACAAAGTTCAGCAACCACGACAAAGTGTCAATCTGCAATTCGGGTACGAACCATTTTGAAGACCACGGCAAGGAGCGTGCCACCTATCATCATTGCTGGTTCGACAACACCACGCAGCGCAACCCACGTTTCGGTTATGGGTTGGGACATGTATTCAACAACTATTATACCAACAACAGCTCCTATTGCGTGGGCTATCATACAAGGGCGAAAGTCGTTGTGGAGAACTCTTTCTTCAAGAATACCCACAGTCCGCTGAACCAGATGTACAGCGAAGACCCTGTGACAGCCAGTTATGCCGATGTCTTGAGCAGAGACAACAAATTCGAGAGCGTGTCAGGAAATACCAATGATACAGGAGTGGGTTTTGATATAGACAGATATTACGGCTATACCTCATATATGTCGGATGCCGATGCGGTTGAGGCTCAGTCTGCAAAAACAGGACTTGCTTGCGGTTTGGAGAATGACATTATTCCGTTTCCGGGCAATGGCGCAACAGGTGTGCTTAATGGCTATAAACTGCAATGTGGTTCTCTGTATGGCTCAACATCCTATAAATATATGCTTTCGGAGGATGGCGCGGATGCTTATCTGGAATATGACAAAGACAAGACCCAACTGAAGCCCTCTACAAACTATGTGTGGTATGTTGAGGCGCAGACGGCTTCAGGGATACTCACAAGCGGAAAGTTCCGCTTTGCCACAGCCTCGGAGAAGGCGGGCTTGCCAACTCCAACAGACGGAGATAAGCATGCAAAACTGCGTGAGGCTCTGAAGGACAAAACACCGTGCACTACTATGATGCTTCGTTGGAGAGATGCCTTTGAGGCTGTGTCGTACAGGGTGTATCTGAGTGAGGGCGAAACCGTAAACGACAGAGATATGATTGGCGAGACAGCTGTTACGGAGATTAATCCGGGACCTCTGAAATATGGGCAGTTGTACTCCTGGCGTGTTGATGTGGTGTTGGAAAACGGAGAAGTGGTGAAAGGCGATATATGGACTTTCTCGTCAGATAGGAAGGATGTGGGATTCGGAAGGACAGAGATGGAGGATGCCACTCTATCAGGAATCGCTTATATAGAAAGAGGTACGCAATACCGTACTTACTCTAATGACAATGCCGTTGTGGGAGAGGCTGGTCCGGGCTGCATGAGTGTGGTATGGAGTGAGGCTGATGCTGACTGCGACATTACTACAACCTTCTTCGACTGGCAGAAGAAGAACGGTACATACAGGCTGTATGTAAATGAAGAACAACGTGATACGTGGGTCGCTTCTGTAAACGGAAAAGACTTGTTCACCCATGTCTCAAAGAACATAGGTCTGAAGCCGGGTGACGAGATACGAATAGACTTCTGTACAGATGGTAATCAACGTATGCGTACAGACTGTATCGATATTGCTAAGGCTGCCGCTTCGGGAATAAATGACATTGAGGAAGGGCTGAACGCCAAGGAACTCCGTATCTATACCATTGACGGCAGATATGTCGGCAATAAGATAGAAGGCTTGGAGAGTGGGCTATATATCGTGAACGGAAGGAAAGTGGCAATCTGATGTCCTTGATGCTCTATTTGATTGTTGTCTCATAGACCGTTTCGGGGTCGGCAGACTTGAAGTCCATGTCGCGGTAGGCTGTCGGCACGTCGGACATGTCGAGAGTCGTCTCCCTGTTTACCGGTCTTCCTTCGTCGAGAAGAGAATGTGAGAAGAGCCATTCGTAGGTCTTTCTCATATAGAAGAAGCGTGCCGGCACTCCGTGGTTTGCCCCCTGCAGCCAGGTGTAGCGCAGTCGTGAGTCGTTGCCCGTTCGTTCAAGGTCGTTGACGACAGACTTGGACATGCTGATAGGCACGGCGCGGTCGGCGGTGCCGTGGATAATCCACAACGGAACCTTGCCAAGTGGTGTGCGGTCTTTCAATGAGCAGCCGCCACACATGGCGAGGGCAGCCGCCACCTTGTCGGGATAGGTGCCAGCGAAGTCGAGTGTTCCGTATCCGCCAAGACTCATGCCGATGACGTATACCCTGGTGGAGTCACAGGCATAATTCTTCTTGGTCCATTCCAGCACATCGTTTATCTTCTTGGGGTTCCATGAGCCGCCGGGGTTCTGTGGCACCACCACGAGGGCATCCACCTGTCTGCCCTTGACGATAGCGTCGAGCGGACCATAGCGGCGCACACGGTTGAGGTCTCTTCCACACAGACTCTGTCCGTGCAGGAATATTATCACCGGAGTCTCGTTGAGCGTGTAGTAATATTCGGTCGGCGTATACACCCAGAAGTTGTAGCCGCCGGGTATGGCGTCCTTTACAGGTCGGATGAAGTCGTATTGGGCATTGGCGCACAGAGGTGCAAACAGCAATGCCGCCATGAAGATGATACTAATAGCCAATCTTTTCATAATTAATACCTATTTTAATTGTTTATGCTATCCGGTGCGACTTTTATGGTGTCGGTATCGGTATGGCGTTCTTCTTCTTTCTTGATGATGGTGTCGTTTTCGGTCTTTTCCTCGTATAGAGGGTTGTTCTCCCGGTCGTTCACCTCCTTGTCTTTCAAACTCGGCAGAATGATGACAGGCATTCCCTTGGTCACATACCCCACGAGTTCAAGAATGCTCTCGTTGGTAAGTCTGATGCATCCGTGGCTTCTTCTCTGTCCTACAGTCCAGGGGGCATCGGTGCCGTGGATACCTGTGGAGTTGAACTTTGGCGTTACGACGCGGAAGAACCTCGGTCCATACTGTCCGGGCTTTTCGCTTCGTTTGCCGTTCTCGTCGGTATAGTGCCAATGGGCGCTGTTCTTCACGCTACCAGCCTGGAAGAATCCTTCCGGCGTGCGGCAGTCGCCCTTTTTGCGTTTGTTGCCGAAGTTTCTGCCGCATGCACATTTGTACGACTTCTTCAGCTGTCCGTAGCGGTCGTAGAGCTTCACTCTCATGTCCTGCTTGTTGACGATTATGAAGTATTCGTATTCGCTGTTTAGCAGTCTCTGGCAGTAGTCCAGACTGTCTTTAGCCATCTTGTGGAGAATACCTTGTGCATACAGCTGGCAGTCTTTAGAGTCGTTCATATATCTGATGGCGTCGTCAGCAGAGCTGAAATGCAGCTTCTGCTTGATTTCCTCCACCTCTTCAATCTCGTCGGGAGCCGGTTGCGTGTCGTCCAGTTGCGGCATGTCGGTATTCTTGTTCTGCCCCAGAGTGCATCCTAATAATGCCAGCAGGATAAAGCAGGCAGCTGCAAGAATATATCGTAGTTCCTTTCTCATCAATTAATATGTGTTGTAATAATTATTCTGCAAATTTAGGCAAAATCGGGTATAATACAAAACGAAAGGCAAACGACTTGCACTTTTATTGTCAAGATACTGCATATATTGTCTAAATGTATTGATTTGTTTGTCTGTTTATTTCTTTTTTGTAATTTTGCATCTTAAAACCCAAAACGGTCATTAGGTCGTTAAATGTATTTTTTTACAACTGCTTGCAGTCTTTTGTTTTTTTATAAGGTGTCTTTTGTCTGTTTTTAATTCGCAATAGCTCGCTATTACTCATTAAAAGCCAAACAAAATCCAATCTTCTAAAAAGCAAAATACAAGCAAGCCCTAATGATCGATTTGGGTTAACCCCAAACGGCCTAATGGCCGATTTTGCTTAAAAAGATAAAAGGTTCAGGATAAGATGTCAAGTATAAATGATATGACAGTAGGTTCGCCGACACGCGACATACTGAAGTTTGCGGTGCCTCTGATCTGCGGCTATGTCTTGCAGCAGATGTATCTGATAATAGATGCGGCGATGGTGGGGCGGTTTGTTAGTGTTAATGCCCTTGCCGCCGTGGGGGCTTCCACGTCGATAATGTTTCTCATCATGGGCTTCTGCAATGGAGCTTGTGCCGGATTTGCCATCCCTGTGGCGCAGGCTTTCGGTGCTAAAGACCTTCCGCTGATGCGGCAGTATGTGGGCAATGCGCTGAGGCTTTCGGCAGTTATTGCGCTGCTGATAACCGTTGCCACCTGTCTGCTGTGCACGCCGATTCTACGTATGGTGAATACGCCGGATGAGATTTTCGGCGATGCCTACATCTTTCTGATATTGCAGTTTGCGGCAATACCGTTTACCTTTTCGTATAATCTGCTCTCCTGCTTCATGAGGGCACTGGGCAATTCCAAGCAGCCGTTCTATTTTCTGATTTTCTCCTCGATAGTGAATATCCTTCTCGACTTCTTGTTCATTATCATCATGCGGCTCGGAGTGGAAGGAGTAGGGGTGGCAACGATGTTGTCGCAGGCTGTGTCGGCATGGCTGTGCTATAAATATATAAGGAGAAAGATGCAGATGCTTATCCCCAATGGTGAGGAATGCAGGTATGACAGGGGGAAAGCCATTACGCTGCTTAACAATGGTGTGCCTATGGGACTGCAGTTCTCCATTACGGCAATAGGCAGTATAATGCTGCAGAGTGCGAACAATGCCCTTGGCACGGTATATGTGGCAGCCTTTACAGCCTCCATGCGTGTCAAGTATCTGTTCACCTGTGTTTTTGAGAATATTGGAGTGGCGATGGCTACCTATTGCGGACAGAATATCGGAGCACACCATCTTGACCGTATAACGCTTGGCATACGGTCGGCAATAAAGATAATGCTTGTTTATTTCCTGCTTACGATGCTTGTCATCATGCCGTTCTCGGAAGAGATGATGATGATGTTCGTTGATGCCGGCGAGAAGGCCATTATCGACAATGCCTCCTTGTTTATGCGTATAGCCTGCTGCTTCTATCCTGTGCTCGGTCTGCTGGTCATCCTGCGCTATAGCATACAGGGACTGGGATTCAGCAATCTCTCCATGCTGTCGGGCGTTATGGAGATGATAGCCCGCTGCGGCGTCAGCCTGTGGCTCGTTCCGGCACTTGGCTTCCTCGGCGTGTGCTATGGCGACCCTGTGGCATGGGTTGCTGCCGATGTGTTCCTTGTGCCGTGCATCATAGTACTTATGCGGCGCTTGCGAAGACGGGTTTCGGAGAGGTAAGAAGCCTTACCTCTTTATTATAGCTCTTATTACGAACCAAGCATGGCGGAGATATGTGGTGGTAAGACCATAGTATGTTGCCATAATGCGGAAGCGCTCCTTTAGCGAAGCCTTGTGGTTCTTTGTCGTGGTGCCTTCCTTGAGGTAGTTGACAAGAGTGATGTGGGAGTCGATGAGCGGTAGTCTCCTGCTCTCCGCCTCTTTCATAATCCTTATACACCAGTCGAAGTCGGCAGAAAAGCGGTATATGGTGTTGAAGGCGATCTTCTTGGCGATATCCGTTCTGGCATAGAAAGCCTGGTGGCACACGAGCATGCCGTTGCGGAAAGACCTCCATGTGAGGTTTTCTGGTGGGGAGAGTCTGCGGTGGCAGATAAAGTTGCGGTTGTCGTCAACGATGTCCGTATTGCCGTACAGCACGGCAGGCAGTCTGTCTTTCCCGCCGTCTTCGGTGATATAGCTGTCCACGCAGGTGTTTCTGACGAGAGAGCCTATCGTATCGTTGTTGTGCAGGGAGTCTCCAGCATTCAGGAAGCAGATGTAGTTGCCGGTTGCCATGGCAATACCTTTGTTCATGGCGTCGTAGATACCGTTGTCAGGCTCCACGAGAAGTCTCACCTCATGACCGTTGTCCGAGGCGAACGACTTTTCCATATAGTCTTTAGCCATAACCACGGTGTTGTCGGTCGACGCTCCGTCGATGATGATATGTTCGATAGCTGGATATTCCTGCTTGAAGACGCTGTCGAGAGTAGCCTTTAACACTTGCTCCGCATTGTATGTAACGGTGATAAGGGATATTTTTATCATAGTTTATATCGTTTAAGAGCCATAGCCTGGTTGTAGGCTTCAATATATTTCATTGCCACGGCATATTGCGAGTAGCATTGGTTCACTTTCTTCATTGCCTCGTTGCTGAGGCTCTGGTGGTCGGCTTCGGAAAGCACCCAGTGTATGCCCCTTGCCAGGTCGTCGGAGCTTTTGTATTCTGCCACGTATCCGTTCTTCAGGTGGTCAATCATCTCCGGTATGCCTCCTGTATTGAAACCGACGCAAGGCACCCCACATGCCATAGCCTCCATTATGGTGTTTGGCAGGTTGTCTTCGAGCGACGGCAGTACGAAGAGGTCAACGGAGTTGTAGATGCTTGCTATCTTCTTTTCTTCGCTGACGTAGCCGAGCGGATACGACGGCAAAGGCAGCTTGTCGGCAAGTTCCTCGGCCTTTCCGCCAAGGATGGCAATTCCGCAGTTGTCCTTCATCTCCGGGTGGGCTTCCACCATCTTGTTTATTGCGGTAATGAAGTAATCCATGCCTTTTCGTTTGTCCGTAACACGTTGTGATACGAAGAGTATCAGCTTCTTCCCTTCTGGCAGACCGGCATAGAGCCTTGCTTCTTCGCGGTTCTCCTTGGTGAACGCCCTTGAGTCGATAGGGTTGGGGATGCTGATGACTTTTTGTCCGGACAGGAGTCCGCTCTTCTTTGCTTTATCGGCAAGCCATCTGCTGCATGTCACGAAGAGGATGCTGTTGCGCTCAAGGATTTTTCTTTTCTTTCTCCAGATGCGTGCCGACAGGTCGTTGCTGGAGCCGTTGCCTGGTAGCAGAGGGCAGTTGCCGCATTGCTTCTCATAGTTGCGGCAGTTGCGGGCATAGTGACAGATGGAGGATGCCGGCCATAGGTCGTGCATGGTCCATACCACGGGTTTGTTGCTTTCAAGGATTTTCCTTATTCCTTTCAGCGACAGCATGCCTTGGTTTATCCAGCTGAGGTGTATTACGTCAGCCTCCTTGAACTCTCTTGTCTTTGTGATGTCGGTACCGGCATTGGCGATATCTATGAGGAAGAGGTTGTCGCGTTTGAAATGCAAACGCATATAGATGACGAAGCGTTCCCACAGGAAGTCCCATTTCTGGTGCCATGACTTATTCAGTTGCGCCACGGTAATGTCGTCGCTCTCTTTGTCTCTGACGAGCATCTTCGCCTTGATGCCATTGTTGTTCAATGCCTCCTTAAGGCGATTGGCGGCAACTGCGGCTCCTCCTGTATTCTCACTTGTGTTTACAATCAGCACTCTCATAGTAAAATCTTTCCTTATTAATGCAGTGCAAAAGTAGAAATTAATTAATTAACTGCAAACACTTATTATAATAAATTCTTTTCGGTGCACTTAATAAATGCAAAATATCACAACGTTGCCAATAAAAACAAAAGAGAGTCACCCTGTTTGAGTAACTCTCTTTATTGTGGTACCACCAGACGCATTTGGTATGAAACTGCAATCAAGTCATTGGTCGTGACATGCTTCTTTCGATTAGCTTTGGCTTTTACGACATTTCCAGTCTCTTTTACGACATGAGAGTTTTCTTTTAAGGATAGTCCGTACCTTGGTAATCTCTTTTGGACATTTGGAATTTAGGAAAGCAACTATTTTGAAACAACAATCCATTGCCCATTTTTATCACTTCCGCTACGTGTAATGTAGCCTTCCTTTCTTAACGAAGTAAGTTCTCTTTTTAACGTTGCAAGCGAAATACCCA
>OQWM01001559.1_pt1 | contig 15720 bp, 12 predicted proteins | sample 1691531 | NCBI WGS metagenome assembly OQWM01 (sample SAMN03418257, study PRJEB22391) | human gut metagenome | biome: human-gut; feature: organic feature; material: feces | host: Homo sapiens | place: Tanzania | collected 2013-01
ACCGCTTCGCGGGCGTTGATGGATACGAGGGGGAGACGACCGCTTCGCGGGCGTTAATAGATATGTGGGGAATTGAGTAGGAATTTAATTGAGTAGGAATGAGCTCGATGTGCAAGCGAATCGAAGCCAATCGGCGGCTCGCCGAGATATCGCAAGCATTGCGTGGCGATGTGCCGCCCGACGGCGATGCCGTGCGCGTTTGGGTCGACGAAATCGCTTCGATGGCGCCGTTGACGTGGTACGCTTGCGAATGCGGACCGATAGCGCCGACAGCGGGCGATATCGATGCGATATGCCCAGATTGTGGGGCGATGCGCAAGTTGCCCAGCCGGCTCGATGTCGCGTCTTGGCCGCTCTACGTTCGTTGTGTGGCGATTGTCTATTGCGATTGGTTCGATCGGCTCGCCGTTGCGTTAGCTAAAAGAGATTTGATCGCCACGCGCGAGTCCGATGCGATCGAATGCATCGACGGCATGAAGATATCGCGCGATGCGACGGTTTGTGCCATTCCTTGGATCGCGCTCCCCATGCCGAGCACGACGGAATTGGATTGACGACGCGCGGTTTAATACTGCGTTAGATGCCGAGATAGCGTCGTTTTGCGAAATGGGATTTCGCCAGCGAGAAAACGACGCGCAGTTTTGCGAAATGGGATTTCGCCAGCGAGAAAACGACGCGCGGTTTAATACTGCGTTAGATGCCGAGATAGAGTCGTTTTCCGAAGTTATAGGTGATTTCGGTGGCGAAGAGTTTTCTGACAGTTCCTTCGATGTCGTAGGGGAGTCGGAAGAATTCGATCGTCTTTGTCTCGGTATCGTAGATCGTACAACATGCGCGGTTATCATAATCGCGCGGTTGTCCGACCGAACCGACGGTGACGAAATACTTTTTATCGGGTTCGAATGTTATCGAAGGTGCCGTGACATCGACGGCATTGTGTTCGGTGAGTGCGAACGATTTGGTGAGGTGGGAGTGCCCGATAAATGTGACGTTATCGAGGTCTTTGAAGTGGGGCAGGAGTTGGAGCGCTTGCTCGATGAAAAAGACGTAGTTGAATTCGGACGGTTCGATGGGGGAACCGTGGCAAATCGTAAAGCCCTCGCTGTGTTTGTACATATATGGGAGGTTGCGTAGCCATTCCATATTTTCATCGCTCAAGAGGCGGGCGTGATAGTCGAGGACGTTTCGCGCGGCGTCGTAGTAATAGGCGTAGTTCATGCGCCCACAGACGGCGGCATCGTGATTGCCCAATATCGTCATCGTTGCGAATTTGCGTACTTCATTGCAACATTCGTCGGGCTGTGGGCCGTATCCGACGACGTCGCCAAGGCACAAATACTCGTCGCAAGGATGTTCGCGATAAAAATCGAGCACGACTTGTAGGGCGTTGAGGTTACTGTGGATATCCGAAAAAAGACCAATTTTCATGTCGGAATCTTTCTCCTCGTGAAGAATGAGATGGGCGCCCAGTGGAAATCGAGGTGATTTCCAAAACGCAAAAGTCTTGCAACATAGAGGAATTGACGTGGGGCGTCAATCCCAACGCATTAATAATATGATATAGCGCGATGAGAGGCCGTTTGGCATCAAAATTTAGACCGATGACGCAGTTATTGCTAAGATGGCGTAATCGTGTTGCAATAGCTCGCCTTGGCGTGGTAAAATTGCGCGCGGCTTATGGCTGAACTTCGGAGGAAATATGCACGTAAAGTGGTTGACGATAGGTTTTGCGAGCTTGATGGCGTTTAGCGCCGTTGCCCAAGCCCAAGATATGGAAGAATTTAAGACGCGAATGGGTACTGCTGCGGCGGCGACGAAAGTCGACATGAACGAGGCGTTGCGCCAATACCTCGAAATACGCATCCAGTATGCGGGCCCCGAGGTCGATTATTCACTCGGGCGCGCCTATCAACGCATGAATCAATGCTCTGAGGCGCAATATTATTTCACGCAAGTGATGGTTGCGTATGATTTGCCCGAAACGAATCCGATCTACAAGCGAGCAGTCAATGCCTACGATGAAATTGCCGATTGCGAATCGTGGCAAAAAGTGATGGTCGAGTGTTCGGTTCCCGTCGGAGGGCATGCCGTCATCGATGGCGAGCAGTTGTCGGAATGTTGGGATAGAGCGTATTCGTTTAAGGATGGCGAGCACGTGATCGAGCTCGTCGATAAAGATGGCAAAAAGATCGAAAAGAAGGTGACGACGAAATCGGGCGAGGAGCAGAAGACCGTCGCTATTGCGTTCCCTGCGAAGGTGAAAGAAGTCGAAAAAGTCGTCGAAATCGAAAACGTCGTCTTCGAAAAGGAGAAGTTCCATCCGGCACTTTATTGGGGGCTCATCGCCGGAGGCGCGGCCATCGTCGCCGTTGGTGGGTTTATGAATGGATATGCAGGAGAGGCGAAAGTCAGCGAGCAGAAGTTTGCCGATTTGCATGCAATATCGACGTCGGAGAAGAATCGCGAATATTTTGCCAAGCGTCGAGACGAGGCGCACGACGACGTCAAAGCTCGCAATATCGCCATGTATTCGCTTATCGGTGTCGGTAGTGCAGCCGTCGTGACGGGTGTGGCACTCGCCATCGTGAGTGCGGTGAGCGATAAGGAACACATCGAAAAGAAAGACGATGGCGTGAAGGCGTATTTTTCGCCGACGGCCGATGGCTTAGCACTCGGATTGGGCATGAATTTCTAGTGTGGGGTCATTTGACCGCATTGAAGGCGGCGAAATTGTGAGACTTTTTTGTCTCACTTCATCGTCCATCGCCCAAAGAGAATCGAGGAAAATCGCTAGAATGCGCATGATGGCGTGATTGGCGGTTTAATTCGATATGTTCTTTTGGCGGGGAACATTTTTTGCTATGATAGAGGCGGTTTTGTTTTGTTTGTGACCATTAGACGCATAAGGGGAAATCATTATGGCATCAATAGGAAGAGTCATTAGCGAAATGTTGAACGAGAGCCACCAAGGTCGCTCTGGGTCGTCTCGTATGCAAGGTGGAATGATCGCGAAAGTCGTCGATAACGTCGATCCAGAAGATCGTTATCGCGTTCGCGTCTCATTCCCTTGGCTTTCGGATCAATACACGAAAGGCACGACATCGGACGGTAGCGATTCCAAGGTACAGAGCCATTGGGCTCGCATCACGACGATGATGGCAGGCAAAGATACAGGTAGTTTCTGGCTTCCCGAAATCGACGACGAAGTCATGGTCGATTTCGAAGAAGGCGATTTCTCGCGTCCCATCATCATGGGTTCGCTTTGGAATGGCCCGGCAAATTCGCCCCGTTCGTTGAAGTTTTCTCCCGAAAACCAAGAAGTCGAAGTATCGAATCACGCCCAAGGCGGCGCCAACGACTATCGCTTTATCCGTTCACGCGCAGGCTCGACGTTGGCTTTCATCGATAAACAAGGTTCTGAAGGCGTTTCGCTCCGATCGCCCAAGAATGCCGAATTCTTCATCGACGATACAGGCGGCGGCGAGCGCATCTGCATGTACGATAGCAAGCAGAATCAATGGCTTTCGATCGAAACCGATAAGAAAAAGATAACGCTCGAAACCGATACGGGCGATATCCTCATCAAGGCAAAAGAAAAAATTCGACTCGAATGCAAAAACCTCGAAGTCGAAGCTTCCGAAAACATCAAGGTCAAAGCTGGGCAAAAAATTACCCAAGAATGCACGAACTACAAATCGAAGTCGTCGTCGTCGACCGAAATGGATGGCGGCGGGAAGATGGTCTGCAAAGCTGGACGCATCGATCTCAATCCGTAATCTACTTCGATTGCTCCATGTATTGCCCCCTCCACATCGCAGAGGGGGATGCCTTTTGCCGCATAACGACGATTTCTCGTCGTCGGCTAGAGCCAATCATTCGCCGCCAAGAGCGGCGATTTTTTTTATCTTCTCGAGCCGATAAAGGGTCGACTTTCGCGATATCTGCCATTTGAGACGGATTGGAACGGCGACCGCGCGGCGATTTTTTATCGTCGCCTGCCGATAAAGTGCCGTTTTCCAATGTAGTATTTTTGTATCCGACATTGTGATTCAAATTGTTGCATTGATATGTCAATTTTTCGTGACAATTGAATCACATGTGTGTATCTTTACACTGCTTTGAGCGGGATTAAAGATTCAAAACGGCGTAGACGCTTTCCGCAAACATGGCGACAATCGTCTCGGACGTTTGTTTCGTAGGCATAGATTCATCAGAGATTCATTGAGCAATTTCGGAGCTGCGAGAAACTTGGCATAACTTATTCATGTCGGTGACTTGCAAGTCGTTGCTTCGAATCGTTGGAGCAGTCGATTTGCGGAATGCAAAAGCGTGTAAAGGTTCGATAAATCAAGCGAATAGAACTCGAACCGCACATATCGCCCGAAGGAGGAACCCATGAAAAAGACCATCACCATCATTTCATTGTTAGGAATCGTAGCTCTCGCCAGTGCGTGTAGCGACGATAACAGCTCGAAACGCTACTGCGATTCGGGTTTCGTCGATAAGTGCGAAGGTGGCGTCTATTTGCGTTGTGAAGGCGGCGAAGTCACCGAATACGATGTCTACAAGATCGGTAGTCTCGATTACGTCTGCAACGATAAAAACGTACTCGTCGTGAAAGATCTCAAGTGTGAAAGTGGCAAAATCGTCAAATCCGATGGCACAAAAGTCGACCATCTTTGCGAAGCAAGTGGCGATATCGTGTTCTGTAGTGGCGATACAGTCGCAATTCAAAAGGCATATTGCGGCAATAACTCGACACATTATTGCCGTTTGTACGAAGGGAAAATCGAAGGGTCAACCGAGTATAGAGTCGAAACCGAGTCGTGTAAGTCGGGCGTATGCGAAGAGTATTCTCGCGGTTCGGTCATCGTCGCAGGCTGCTTTAACAAAGAAAGCGTTAGCGAAGGCTGCGTGGGTTCGACTGCCGAGGGCAGTTGCAGTGCCGATCACATGTTGACGTTCTGCACGTCGAGTGACAAATCGAAAGGCAAAACGTTGCGACTCGACTGCAAATCGGCGAATCCCGACGGCGTTTGCTTGTACATTGGCGAAGGTTGGGGCTACGATTGCACGAGCCAATGCGGCGAAGGGAAAAACAGGCCGTCATTCCACGGATCCTGTGACGGCAATACGGTCTCGTACTGCGTTTCCGAAGATGAAGGTAAGACTTATACGCCAGCAGAAGATAACTGCGAATCCGAGGGAAAAGTCTGCGGTATGGACTGGACAAATCCCGTCAATCCGGTGTACGGTTGCATCGACAAGGCGAAATAGCATCTGACGGATCGAGATCGTTTAGATGAAAACTACAGGTTTATAGAATTAGCGTAGCAACGCCGGATTTTTTCAATTCGGCGTTGTTGCACATCGATTTCCAGAAGCAGGCATGACTTCCTCCGCCAGTTTCTGGAATACATGGCGAGCATGAGTTCAACATCGTGCTCGCCTTTTTTTGAATTATCCACAAGTTATCCCCAGGCCAAACCGAATTATCCCCAACCGAAGGTCGATTCATCCACAAGAATCGGGCATGTCATCCACATATATCCACAAGTTATCCACAGGGTTGTGGATGGACTTTACTGTTTTCATTGAGCGAGCAATGCGATAAAATGATGGTGTCGGTTCTCGAACACAGAAGGAGGAATAAGGTTATGCAATGGGCAGTCATCATGGCAGGTGGGAATGGAATGCGTTTTTGGCCGTTGAGTAGCGATGCGCATCCGAAGCAGTTTCTCAAACTCATCGGCGATCGGTCGCCGGCTCGCTGTTGTCTCGATCGCCTGAAGCGATTTATCGCGCCAGAGCGCATTTTGATCGTCGCTTCGGAGCTACATCGCCAAGCCCTCGAAGACGATTTGCCCGATTTCCCCACCGATCAAGTCTTATGGGAGCCCATCGGGCGCAATACGGCACCGTGTATTGCGTGGGCTTGTGAAACGATACGCCAACGCGATCCAGAAGCGATAATCGGCGTGTTCCCCTCGGATCACGATATTACCGACGAAAAGGCGTTCGTTTCGTGTGCGCGAGCAGCCTACAAAATGGCCTCTGGTCATATCGTGTTATTCGGCATTGAGCCTACGCGCCCCGAAACGGGCTACGGCTATATCGAGACGGGCGCCGAAATCAAATCAAAACACCAAGCCTATGAAGTGGCTTCGTTCCGTGAAAAGCCCGATTCGAAAACGGCGCAACAGTATATCGATGAAGGCCGATTTTTGTGGAATAGCGGCATGTTTATCTTCGATGCCCAAACGATGCACGAAGAACTCGAACTCCACGTGCCCAAAATCTTATCGGGTATCGAAGATATCTTATCGGGCGATCGCACCGTCGAAGAAGCGTTTTGTCGCTTGACTTCGATTAGCATCGACTATGCCGTGATGGAGCACACGAAACGCGCGCGCGTCATTAGAGCACGGTTCCCATGGGACGATTTGGGCACTTGGGAATCGATAGCGCGTTACTATGAGCGCGATCAAGATGGCAATGCCGCGAGCGGGCGCGTCGTCATCGCCGATAGCAAAAACGTATTTGTGATGAATAAGACGCCACGCGTCGTCGGCGTTTTGGGACTCAAAGACATCACCGTCGTTTCGTCGGAAGACGGCATACTCGTCATGGATTCCTCCTGTTCACAAGACGTGCGACAACTCGCCATCGTCGTCCGATTCCTAGGGCCTGCCAAGTCCGAAAAGAAGCGAAACGACGAGAAATCATCTTAATTCAAAAGCTCCAGAGCTTGGAAACCCTTGTTCATCTCAAAAATTTGACGCCGTAGCATGAGCCTCTAGAATGCGCTTCGTATGAATGCGATGATCAGACGGAGGTTTCATGCGCAGGGTACGACGCAATCATCAAAAGTTATGGATGACTTTATTTGCTTGTTTGGGCGTATTGGGTGCGCTTGGCGCGGCTCAAACGTGCGGGCTGTTCAATGCCCGCGATACGTACCTCGCTCAAACCCTGGCTTATGCCGATGAAATCGCCGATCCGAGCCGTCAGGCGGCCGACGAAGTCGAAGTCATTCACGATACGGAGACGCGTATCGATTCGGGGGAACGCATCGATTTATCGTCGATCTATTGGGAAAACGACATGGCTTATGCCGAGCTCTCGGACGGACGCCGTGCGCGTTTGACGCTCGATCGTGCGTTGCAGACGACGATCGAGAACTCGCTTACCGAACACACCGTGCCCCACGGGGGCGCCGTGGCCATCGATCCCAAAACGGGCAAGATATTGGCCATCGCTTCGGCATCGAATGCCGCCCCCATCTTATCGCATTATGCAACGCGTGCCGCCGCGCCCTCGGCATCGGTCTTCAAACTCGTCACGGCGGCGGCTTTGCTCGAAAAGGGAAGCGTCGATCCGCAGGCACGTATTTGTTATTCGGGCGGGCAAAGCATGCTCACCGAATCCGATGTCCGCGGAAATCCACAAACCGATACGACGTGCGCAAGCCTCGAACAAGCGATTGGGCATTCGATTAACGCCGTCATGGCTCGGTATGCTTATCAACATTTGTCGAAAGAAGACCTCGAGCACATCGCCTTGCGCTTTGCCTTTAACCGCGAGATTCCGACCGAATTTTTGACCGACGTGAGCGAAGCCGAATTCGTCGACGACGATATCGAGCGCGCAAAGACGGCGGCGGGCTTCTGGCATGTCAATCTTAGCCCCATGCACGGCGCCTTGATCGCCGCCGCTATCGAAAACGACGGCATTATGATGACGCCGATCCTCATCGATGAAATTACCGATGCGCAAGGAACGGTCTTGTATACGGCAAAACCGCGCCCATGGCTCGTTTCGATGCATGCCGATCGCGCTAAAGTATTGGCTCGATTGGGCGAAAATACGACGCGCGAAGGCACGGCTCGAAAGATGTTTGCCAGCCGAAAGGGATGGCGCCAGGGCGTTCGCGTCGGTGGAAAAACGGGAACTTTGTCGAATAAACAGCCGTTCTATACTTATAATTGGTTCGTCGGATGGGGCAGCGATGCCAAATCGCAAATCGCCGTCGGCGCACTCATCGTGAACTCCGAAAAATGGTGGATTAAGGGCAGCCATGTCGCTGCACGAGCCATGAAAACCCATTTTTCAAAGTAATCTCATCGCCTCCTGTCGTGCGATTCCATTTGAATCCCTTGAACGGTGCAAGTCCTAGGTGTATGTTGCGCCAGTCGTCGAATCGCATGATTCGGCGATCTCATCGGTGTATGGGGCGAATCATTGCATTTTATTCGCTCTAACTCACATCTCATTAAATCATAAACGCAGAAACGACGTATTTCTGTATTCATCACAGGTAGATATCGTGGCAAAACCACTCGAACGATATTGTGCATTTTGTGGTCGTGCATTCGACGATGCCGCGGCGCCGTGGCCACGCCATTGCAATTGTGGCGTTATCACGTATCGCAATCCGCTCCCCGTTGTGAACGTCATCGTACCCGTCAAAGATGGCGATCGCACGGGCGTGTTGCTCATTCGACGCGGCATTGATCCGTGTCGTGGGCAATGGGCTTTTCCGGGCGGATTTATGGAGCTCCACGAAACGTGGCGCGAGGGCGGCGCGCGTGAATTGCGCGAAGAAACGGGGATTAAACTCGAAGATTGGGGCGCTCAACCCGAGTCGATTCGACTTCTCCACGTCTCGGAATCGCCGCGGCTCGACGAAATCATCGTCATCGGCGTGACGCCGATGCGCGATATCGACGCCATGCCGAGCATTCCCATCAACGAAGAAGTCATCGAGACGCGCATCGCATACGCCCCCGAAACACTCGCTTTTCCCGCGCATACCGAAGCAATGGCGGCGTTTTTCGACCCATCTCGATCGATACTCTACCACGCATAGACGATTGCGCCCTCGATGAAACGCGACTTACTCGAAGAAATGCGCAATGGCGTCAAGTTGACGACGCGCGACCAAATCAAACTCATCTTTTCGCTGAGTTTACCCGCTATTTTGGCGCAAATTAGCTTCGTCTTCATGGAATACATCGATGCCGCCATGGTCGGCCAACTCGGCGCCAATCCCTCGGCATCGATCGGACTCGTTGCACCTTTGACATGGGTGTTTTTTGGCATCATGTCGGCGAGTGTGACGGGATTCTCGGTTCAAGTGGCGCAATGGATCGGGGCAAACGATGGCAAAAAAGCCAGAAATACGTTCAAACTCGGCGCCATCGTCACGTTTACATTGAGCTTTATCTTTTGCGCGATAGGCCTGGGGATTGCGTCGCATGTCCCCGTATGGCTAGGCGGCGAAGAAGCGATTCGCGGCGATGCCACCAGCTATTTTGGCATATTTATGGGGGCGTTGCCCATCTTTTTGGCGACGACATTCGTGAGTGGAATGTTGCGTTGTAGCGGCAACATTCGCACGCCGAGCTTTATCCACATTGGCATTTGCGTTCTCGACGTCTTTTTCAATTCGCTTCTCATCTTCGAATCGCACGATTTTTCGCTCTTCGGCCTCGATATTCACATTCCATGCGCCGGATTAGGCGTATCGGGTGCGGCGACAGGAACGGTTTTAGCCGAATTATGCGGCGGCATTGCGCTTTTATGCGCCATCATGCGGAAAAAGTGCGCCTTGCGCCCCGTGCGAGGCTAAAAACTGACTTGGGAGCCAGCTATCGTCTTGCAAGCCACCAAGATCAGCATTCCCATCGCATTCGAACACATCGTCTTGAGCGGTGCACTCGTCGTCACCACCGCGATTATCGCGCCATTGGGAGCGATTTCTTTGGCCGCCAACAGCCTCGCCGTTTCGGCCGAAAGCATCTGCTACATGCCCGGCTTCGGAATCGCCGAAGCGGCGACGACGCTCGTCGGGCAATCGATCGGGGCAAAGCGTTTCGACCTCACGAAGCGGCTTTCGTGGATGTGTATCGCCTTTGGCATTGCGACGATGGGCGTCATGGGCGCTTTGATGTACGCCGCAGCCCCCATCATGTTTGCCATACTTACGCCCGTCGGCGCGATTCAAATCTTGGGCATTCGAGTCTTGCGCATCGAAGCCTTTGCCGAGCCGCTCTACGGCGCCGCGCTCGTTTGCACGGGTTCCCTACGCGGCGCTGGCGATACACTCGTCCCGAGTTTGCTCAATTTGGCGAGTATGTGGGGCGTTCGCATTACGCTATCGTATTTGCTCGTCGATTCGATGGGGCTCGTCGGCATTTGGACGGCGATGGCCATTGAATTGAGCTGTCGCGGTTGTTTGCTCCTCGTCCGCGTCTATCGCAAAGATTGGTCGAAATCGCTCATCGCCGAATCTGCATCATCTAAATCCACGCCCGCTGAATCCGCACCCGCCGAATCTGCACCCGCTGAACCCACGCCCGCTGAATCCGCACCCGCTAAATCCGCGCCAGTCGAAGCCGCGCCAGTCGAAGTCTAGAATCTCCCAAGACGTGCAAATGCCCGAAATAAGCCGTTTTGCGCGTCGTCTACGCCTTATGCTTGCGTAAGGCTCTCGAATCGCGTTACAATATCGTGCATTTTCGGTCATTTAAGAGAGGAGGCAAGCCGTGAAATCGATGAAATATGGTCTGGCAATCGCATGCGTATGTGCATCAATCGGGTTAATGGGATGTGACGCCGTCAAAAGCCTTTTCGGTCACCGTTCGACCGATTCATCGGATTCCTATGGCGAAGACGGCGAAGGCGGCTCGCGCATGGCGCCTCCAAAAGGCGGCTTCGTCGTCGACGATTCGGGCACGATGCGCATGATGCCCCCAACCGAAATCCAACAACGCGAAGGCGCCGCCATTTCGACCGAGGAACGCGCAACATCGGGCAGCAAATCGCCGCGCAAAGGCAATAACTGGATATACGACGCGAAATCGAAAGGCGGTTCATTCCTCGTCGCCGCGGCGAGCAAACCCGGAACCGTCGGCGGCGACATGATCCGCCGCATCGACCTCTCGAAATCGATTTCCGAACACGATTACGACTCCGATACACCGGGCAAACAAGGCGCATTTATCTACGTCCCCGACGAATTGCGCCCAGCCGTCCCCTCGAAACACGTCGACGGCGAAGGGCTCTATAGCGGCATTCTGTGCGCCATGGTCCCAGGCCCCAACCAAACGATTATCGCCATCGGCGGCGATGCCGACGGCGGCGTCGCTTTCGTCCTCAATCCATACGAAGACGCCCAAGCATTCACGCCGCTACAAGCCATCCGCCTCCCATACTCGAATAATCCTTGCCGAGCCGTCTACTCCGCCGAATACAAAAAACTCTACGTCGTCGACGTCGCGCGCACCACGTCGCAAGCCGCCCAAGAAGGCATCTACGTCGCCGACATCTATAACGACGGACGCGCCTCGACCGCCTCGCTCTTCCTCGCCAATCAAGTCCCGCGCATCAATTCGCACTCGCTGCTCAATTTCCAAGCCATCGAGCTCTACGACGACGTCCTCTACCTCCTCTCGGGCAACGGCCGCTTCGATTCCGACTGGGACAACGTCGTCTACCGCGTCCCGCTCAACAAAGCCGGCGAGCCACTCTTCAAAGAAATGAAATACACGCGCACGCAAAACCCGACGATGCGCCAAGATGGTTGCGCCATGAGCCACTTCAACATCGCCGACCTCAAAGCGTTCGAATCCAACGGCAAAGGCGTCTTGCTCACCTCGGGCACGCGTTCAACCGTCGCTTGGGAACTCGGCGGCGACGAACTCAAAAAAATCGACATGAACCCCAAAAAGCCCGGCACGCAGTCGATCGACTTCAGCAGCTACGGCCAAGGCGGCCCGCGCTTCGCCATCGATCCCGTCGGCGACCGCGTCTTCCAACTCCCGCATTGCCGTTCCAACTCGACAAAAGTCAAAATCGCCAACGACGTCGACCTCTTCGCCGTCTCGATCATGGCTCTCGACACCAAATCGCTCACCACCGGCGATCCCATCGACATCGGCTACCTCAGCCTACTCAAATCGCTCAAAGACGCCCGCTACCGCCCGCAATTCAACATGACCGCACGCGATTTCGCCGTCGGCCCACACCACATCGCCGTCATCGGCGCCGCCGCCTCCAACAACTCCGGCCTCGGCGCCGGATCCGACATCAGCATCATCGATCGAAGCAAAAACACCAACATCGCCTTCAATAAACCAAAAGATATGCGACTCGCTCACGAAATCAACTACGGCTTCAAGCTCGCCCAAGGCGACGCAAAATTCGATAAATACGAGCAAAATTCGCACGCCATTATATGGATTCCATAAAACACCGCATTTTATTTCTTTATTCAAGCCCTATTGCCTGCGGCAATACGGGTTTTTTTTCGCCCTATTGGCGTTGCCAATACGGGCTTTTTTTCGCCCTATTGCCTGCGGCAATACGGGCTCTGGCTCCGGCTATGTGCTCACTTGCGTTGCGCGCATACGCCTCCGCGGCTTCGCTATTTCGCCCTTTGGTCTCAATACGCTCCGCATTGAGCCGCCCGCTGGGCGGCTATATCTCAACGCCATAATCGTCTAGCATGAGCAATATCTTATCGCTCAATTTGACGAGTTTGCCGAGTTTTTGCGTCTCGGCAATGGCGGCTTCGAGCAAGTATTGCATGCCGAGCGGGCGCGAATTGGCCGCCGCACGAATCGAGGCGTTGAGCGTTGCATTGCGTATGTGACCGCCCGATAGCTCGAAATTGTCGGCCAAAACTCTCCATTGGATATCGTCGTCGAGAGGCGTATTGGGCGCGATGAGCGTTTGCCAGAGCTTTTGGCGCTCTTTGTCATTGGGCTCTTTGAATTCGACGATATAGCGCAAACGGCGTTTGAATGCCTCGTCGATACTCGTTTGCAAGTTCGTCGTGAGGATGCTGATGCCGTTGTATGATTCGAGCTTTTGGATGAGGAAGTTGACTTCGAGGTTGGCATAGCGGTCGTTCGACGATTTGACATCGGTTCGCTTGGCGAAGAGCGAATCGGCTTCGTCGAACAACAAGATAGCTTGTGCTTTCGACGCTTCGTCGAATATTTTTGCCAAATTTTTCTCGGTTTCGCCGATGTATTTATCGACAATGCGCGACAAATCGACGCGATAGAGGATTTTGCCGAGTTCGTTTGCCATGGCCGTGGCCAATAGCGTTTTACCCGTCCCCGGAGGCCCAGAAAACAAGATCGAAAGCGAGTTCCCATAAGCGCTACACTTTCGATACCCCCAATCGTCGAGTACTTTTCGCTGATATCGCGCGAAATTGAGGATTTCCTTGACCGTTTTTTGCGTCGATTCGGGCAAGATGACGCGGTCGATGGGCACATCGCTCAAGACGACATCGGCGAGCGATGCCAAATCGTGGCTAAAGCACTGCCGAATTTCTTCGAGAATGTGATGCGATTCGAGTTTGGCATGGCGATCGGCTCGTTGGCGGTGTTCGTGGTCGTCGATAGCTCTCGTCACGGCGGTGAATATCTGCCCAATCGTGAGTTGGTAGTTGTTGGCAAACGACGACGTAATGCGATCGAGTTCTTTGTCGTCGAAGACGCCGGCGAGCGCTTCGCGCCAGACTTTTTCTTGCTGTTCGGGCGTCGGTAGCGGAATGTGGCATTCGATCGGATTGCCAAAGAGCTTGGCGATTTTGGGCGTATTGTGCTGGGCTGTGATGACGATGCGCCCCGGATAATTGGCAATATGGCGCGATAGCGGAGGCGTATGGTTTTCGATGAGTTTTTCGCTCCTCGATCCTTCTTTGAGTGCATCGAATTGGAACACGACGACGGAATCGAGCAAAAGCGCTTCGCGCAACGCATCGCATACGTGGGCTTCGATATCGGATTCGGGCAAAGACTCGAGTTCGGCGATGAGATCGATGGCAATCGTCGATTGTTTGGCATAGCTCTTGGCAAATGCACTCGTCGTCGTCATTCGCCCGGAATGCGGGGCTCCGGTGACGATAATTCGTGCGCGTGGTTCTTTGATCGCCATCTTGAATTCGGTCAAAAAGCCATCGGGCAAGATGAGGGCGATGGGGCGCGGTGGATGATCGATATACCGCATGTGTGGCGAGAGATTCGCTTGTAAATCGGCGCCACAAAGCGCGTCGAGAACGCGTTGAGCGACGGTCAAATTTGAAAACGATCGCGGCAAATTCCCCGTAAAAGCGAGCGGGCGCTCGGGGATGATGAGCCGCATGCGGATGAGTTGCGAACGATCGCTGAGGCGGTTGAGGTAATCCATGGCGCCATCGCGCGTAAACGCGCAGAGTTCGCAGAAAAACAGCGCATCGAACTTTTGCCGCGTCATATCGCCTGCGGCCAGCTGTAGGCATCGCAAAATCGCATCGTCGAGCTCGCTGAGCGCGACGGCCATGAGAATGAGTAGTTCGTAGCTATCGAGATTGAACGCATTGCGAATGTGTTCGATGTTGAGCGAACAGTGGTTGCGATCGGCGGCATTGCGCACGACGCCCAATTCATCGGAATAGTATTTCATGAGTTCGGTCGCTTCGGTCAGCGTGGGAATGCCAAAGCGATCCATCCATTCGTGTTCTTTTCGGAAGTTTTGGGCACTGTATAAGATATTGTCGTCGTCGAGGGCACGCCGTATTTGTGCACAACTAATAGGCGCTTGCGAATGGATATTCGTCGCAATGCGGTCGGGATATCGGCGAATGTAGAAGACGCACATGGCGAGTATGAGTTGCCGCCATAAATTGAAATAGGCGGCGTTGATGTTTTCTTTCGTGAGGACGAAAGGCGGTTCGTCGTCATCGTCTTCGATTTCGTCGTCGGGCATGGCATCGCTCGCCGTATTTGTGTCGCTCGTAGGTGTATGGGCGGCTTCGCCGGCAAATGATTGGGCAAACGTCTCGGCGACCGATGCGATATCGTCGTCGTTTGGGGGCATTTGGGGCGTCGTGATGCGATCGTTAGACTCTGTCGTGCTTTGATTTTCGGGCATTTTTTCCTCACCTTCGCATGCTTTGCGATTCCGTGCCTCGGATGATTCCATTTTTCCCAAAAATAGGCTTTTTTTCGACGAATGACAACGAAAACGATAATGTGCCGTCGTGGGCAATGGGGGGATCTCATCGAGCGATGGCGTTTGTGAGCCCATTCGATGCGATAAGCCGGCAAACGCGATATGGCCCAGCCGCCCCCCAAGAGCACGGTGTATTGGGCGCTAGCCCAATAGCCGTGCGGCGGTGCGTATTGGGCGCAAGCCCAATAGCAGCCGCCAAAAAAAGACGAAACGATTCGACAATGTGTCGAATAGTCGTTATTCTTGGGCGATTTCGTCGATGCACACAAGAGACATTGCCGATAGCTTGGCAAAAAGTTATTCGGTGCATTTTGTTTGCAACGGTAGAATATCTGCGATTTTTATGCACAATATGAATTTTGTGCACATTTTCTTGCCACTATGTAAATTTTATGCACGAGGCGAGCGATGAACGTAGCCAAGAAAGAGAGAGCGTGTCGGGCGTGTGTGCGTTGCGCAAAGGCGATGCGGCGGCGGCGTTGTGTCGTGGCGATGGCGTTGTTGGTGCTCGTGTCGTCGTGCCGTGACGAAGTGGCAGAAGTGGCGGTCACGCCCGTGGTGGTGCATTTTGCCGACCTCGACGAAGCGACGCAAGCGCGATTGCGAGCCGAGATCGAAGCCGACGTGCGAGCGAAAATCGAGGTCGAAGTGCGCGCCGAATGCGAGTCAAAGATCGACCGGCAACCGCCGCACGACATCGGTCGTCAACAG
>OQWM01001563.1_pt1 | contig 15713 bp, 16 predicted proteins | sample 1691531 | NCBI WGS metagenome assembly OQWM01 (sample SAMN03418257, study PRJEB22391) | human gut metagenome | biome: human-gut; feature: organic feature; material: feces | host: Homo sapiens | place: Tanzania | collected 2013-01
CCATGGATTTTATCTTCGCCCTAGGAGCATATCTGGAAGCCGAACGTATTTCGTAGTGTAGCGACGCTTGCAGGCTTCCATACCGAAAGCGCATGCCATGTAGGTCTTTCCGCTCCCGGTGGCGCCTGTGATGAACAGGTTCCGGTGCTCTGTGATGTACTCACAGGTTGCCAGACGCTCGATCAGGCTGCGGTTGAGTTTCCGTCCGGAGGTATAGTTGATATCCCCGATGTATGCATCTGGCTGGTCGAATCCGGCATTACGGATCAGTCGTTTCAGACGATTATTCTTTCGATTGCTGTATTCAATATCTACCAGCATTCCAAAACGATCTTCAAAAGGAACATCCTTAAATTTAGGGTCATTCAGCTGATTGCGAAAGGCATCTGCCATTGTTGTAAGGCGCATTTCAATTAATTTATCTATTGTACTTTGATTTGTCATATGTAATTACCTCCGATAATAGTCAGCACCTCTCGTGATGCCATTTATTATGTAAGTGCCTCAAAACATGGCGTAGTGACTGCCTCATTCATTCCTGATATACTGTGACAAACCATATATTTAAGGAGGCACACTAATGGCAAGACAAAATCAGGAATCAATTACAACATTCGGAGAGGTTCTGCATTCTTCCAATATTTCTTATTCTCAGAATCGTTCTTCAGCCAACGATAATCGACTGATGATCTATTTTCAGGGAATGAAAGTTTATATCCCAGACAATTTTCAGCCAGATACACTTTTAAAACTTCTTCAGACATTGAAAAAGTTATGATGAAGCGTATTGCAGAAGGTGCAACCCGGATCTTCCTTGCCTGTGGAGCCACGGATTTCCGGAAACAGATCCCCGGACTGGCTGCTGCTGTTACTCTCAGCTTCAAGCTGGATCCTTATAATGGAGACTATGTTTTCATCTTCTGTAACAGAAAAAGAGATTCCATAAAAGTCCTGCGGTATGACCAGAATGGATTTATCCTGGCAACAAAAAAGCTTCTGGATGACATGAAATTTCAATGGCCCAGAACCCCGGATGAAGTAAAGGAGATTTCTTTCCAACAGGTAGAATGGCTCCTTCAGGGATTGGAGATCGAACAGAGAAAAGCACATCATCAGGTAAAGATAAACCCTGAAAACAGCTGCTTCTGACCTTCCGTGATAATGCTGTGAAAACAGCCTGAAAAGTCTTTAAATTCAGCACTTTTTGGAGATGCATGTACCGTAAAACAGTAGATAAAAAGCAAAAACGAAAGGAAACTTCCGATGAAAAAAAGTGATCTGATTATAGTGCGCGGTGCTGGTGATCTGGCAACGGGAACGATTCATAGATTAAAAAAGAGCGGATTTCGTTTACTGGTGCTGGAAACTGATCATCCGGCTGCCATTCGAAGACAGGTGGCTTTAAGTGAGGCAGTTTATAGCAAAAGTGCCTGTGTGGAAGGTGTGCAGTCCCCACACTCATCTGTGCAACCGAAAGATCAGTAGTTACAAAAGATGACATCAGAATGCTTGAGAATAACTTCAAAGATGTATCCACTCTGTGGATGGAGAATGAAGGTTATGCAATGTTCATCAAGACTATGACCAAAAGCATCTGTTCATTTTTTGCAGAGAAATTTAATTCATAAGTTAACTTAACCACAATGTTTTAACCGCGATGTTTTAAATGTAGAAGTTAAATCAGGTTAAAAACTTAATTACCAACATGCAAAGCATGTATCAGTATCATGAAATCATTAAAAAATCAGACAATCGTAATCAAACTAGGAACTAGTACTTTAACTCACGGCTCTAAAAAGTTAGACAGAGCCCATATGCTTGAGATAGTAAGAGTTGTTCACAAGCTTGTAGAACAGCATGCTAAGGTGATCTTAGTGTCATCAGGTGCTATGGCAGCAGGAAGAGAATTACTAGGCTATCCTGACTTACCTAAAGATGTTCGCTACAAGCAGATGCTAGCTTCAATAGGTCAGGTAAAGTTAATTGAAGAGTGGGCTCAACTCTTTTCAATCTATTCTTTAAATGTAGGTCAGATTTTAATTACTAGAGCTGATCTTGAGAGTCGTGAGCGTTATTTAAACGCAAGAGACACTCTCTTTGCTCAGTTAGAACTTGGAATCATTCCAATTATTAACGAAAATGATGCTGTAAGTATTTCTGAAATTAAAGTTGGCGATAATGACAACTTAGCAGCACTATCTGCTGTTTTAGTAGAAGCTGACAAAGTGATCCTTCTTACCGATCAGGACGGTTTATATACTGCTGATCCTCGCAAAAACAAAGATGCCAAGCTTATAAGAAAAGTTGATACCATTGATGAGCATATCATTGAGATAGCTGGTGGCAGTGGTACTACCCTAGGTACAGGAGGTATGGCCACCAAGATTAAGGCTGCTCAAGTTGCAACACAAGCTGGTGTCGAGATGATCATTGCTTCAGGTGAAAATCCTTCAATTATCCTTGAGTTAGTCCATGGTCAGGGTAATGCTACTTTCTTTAAGCCATCTAAAAAGCCTGTATTAGCTAGAAAGTCATGGATTAGCTCAGCCACCCGCGCTCTAGGCTCTGTTACCATCGATGACGGCGCTGTTAATGCTCTTGTAAGCAAAGGATCAAGTTTGCTTCCAAAAGGTATTGTTAATGTCCATGATGAGTTCTTACGAGGTGCTACTGTCCTTGTAAAAGATCAAAAGGGTAATGTGATTGCTAGAGGTATCACCAGATACTCATCAGATGAGTTAAACCTAATCAAAAAGAAGAGCTCATCTTCAATTGAAAATATCTTAGGATTTACACATGGTGATGAAGCAATTCACCGTGATGATTTAGTAGTAATCGACAATAACAAATAGTCAGAGGCATTGTTTTAAACAGTCTCACTCAAACGATTTATTAGGAAAACATCATGTTAGATATAAAAGAAATTGCGAAGAAGGCAAGAAACGCAGGTTACGATTATTCAATCTTAGATACAAAAAGTAAGAATGAAGCTTTGTATGCAATTGCAGATGAACTAGATAACAACCGTGAAGCAATCTTTTCAGTAAATAAAACTGATGTTGAAAATGCCAGAAACAATGGTCTTAATGAAGCGTTAGTTGACAGACTAACTCTTACAGACAGCAGATTCCGTGAAATGGTTGAAGGTGTTAGAAAAGTAGCTACACTTGATGATCCTGTTGGCAGAATTTATGATGGTAGAACCCTTCCAAATGGTCTTACTTTGGTTAAGAAATCTGTTCCTTTTGGTGTTGTAGGTGTGATTTATGAGTCACGTCCTAATGTAACCGTGGATATTGCAGCTTTATGTCTAAAATCAGGCAACGCCTGCTTCTTAAGAGGTGGATCAGAAGCTTTTAACACTAACTGTATGCTTCATTCTCTGATTGTAAAAGCATTAAAAGAGAAAGGAATAAATCCTGATGGTGTAAGTTTTTTAGAAAGCACAGACAGAGAGATGGTAAAGCAGATGTTAGCTTTAAATGAGTACATTGATGTGCTTATTCCTCGAGGAGGTGAAAAGCTACAGAGAATGTGCCAGCGTGAATCATCTATTCCAGTCATCATCGGTGGTTTTGGAATTTCTCATATCTTTGTGGATAAAACAGCTGATCTTGAGAAGAGTGTTGATATTGTTATCAATGCAAAGACTCAAAAGCCTTCAGCATGTAACAGCTTGGATACTTTATTGTTACATAGAGATATTGCTAGTGACTTTATAAAACTTCTTTTACCAAAGCTTTCTCAAAAGAAAGTTGCTATCGTAGCTCACGGCGATGCTGTATCTATGTGCAAGGATTACGAAAACGTAGAAACAGGATCTGAGAGTGACTTTGATACAGAATTCTTATCTTTAAAGATGAACATCTCCATTGTTGATGATGTTTACGAAGCTATAGCTCATTTAAGACGTCATAAGGCATCACATTCAGATGCAATCTTAACTGACAGTAGAGAAAACTCTAAGCTATTCACTCAGGCAGCAGGTTCTGCTTGTGTCTATGTAAATGCTTCAACAAGATTCTCTGATGGCGGTCAGTTCGGTCTTGGAGCAGAAGTTGCAATCTCAACACAAAAACTTCATGCAAGAGGACCTATGGCTCTTGAATCTTTAACTACCTATCAGTATGTTTGTGAAGGCGATTACCTCTGTCGTTCATAATTTCATGAGTATAACTAGGTTTTAGTATTCATTTCTCTAAAAGTGCGCTGATCTTATTGTGTGCGCACTTTTCCCCTCATATCGTCTTCTTTTATCAGTCTTTTAGTAGAGCATTTAGGTTGATTATTTATATAATAATATTCCTAGAGCGGATTTTGCAGTTTGAACCTATAGAGATTCTACTTATTGACAGAATTTCTGTATGACAAATAAAAACAATAATGTGTCTGTAAATCAAAATGATACATAAAATAATTTTAATAAAATTACATTTTTTTTGAGGGAGTTTTTACTCTAACTCTACATTTTTTCGAGAATGAATTTACTAAAACTTAGCACTTTTGAAATAATAAATTGTCAAATATTCAGATTTTTATTATATTTTTTTGTAGATGCGTGTTAGATCTATTATCTAAATCCTAGCTTATACAAAAAAAAGATCTGCAACTTTAAAACTACAGATCTTCTTGTCAAATCTTGTTTTTTACTTAAAGAGTATTCTCTTACTTTGTAAGCTTTTCTTGTACAACCTTAAAGTTATCACCATCTTTTACAAATGACAGTCTGTTAGTAAATCCTTCAGGTAAGTCCTCTTCATGATGAGAAACAAACAAAATGCTGGTGTTACCGTTTTGCATTACATAGCTAATAAATGACTTTACTAAAGCTCTTGCGTAACCATCTAGCCCCTGTAAAGGCTCATCAAGAATTAGCAGAGGAGGATTCTTAACTAAAGCTCTTACAATCAAAAGCAGTCTTTGCTGACCGAATGATAATGACTTAAATGAGTCATGCTCTCGGTCCTGAAGACCTGCTAGACGCAGCCACTTTCTTGCAATTGCTACTTCTTCATCTGAAGGTTGCTTATAAAGACCAATTGAGTCATAGAAGCCTGAAAGAACAACGTGTAGAGCAGGCCCATTTACTCTGTAATCAAGATGCAGTGCTCCTGATACTACACCATAGTACTTTTTAATATCCCAAATAGATTCACCGGTACCACGACGATACCCAAATACGGTAACGTTATTTGCATATACAAGAGGATTATCACCAGTGATCATGGACAGAAGGGTAGACTTACCGGCACCATTAGGCCCCATTATATGCCACTGTTCGCCTTTCTTTACTTCAAAATCAAGATGATCTAAAACCACGCGCTGATATTCAACTGTAACTTTCTTTAAAGAAACAATGGTGTCGCCCTTTATAGGAGGCAGTGCAAACTTAACTGGTGGCTTTGGCAGAGTTACATCTGGAATTGAAGCATAACCTAAAAGTGACTTTGCATCATCGTCAGCTTCAATTTCTTCACGTGAAGCTAGCTTTGAAATAGCACAGTTCTGAATGATACCCATTGAGGTTAAAGATTCTGGAATTTCAGTAGGTCTGTTAACAATCAATACTGTAGGTGTCTGATATTTAGTGTGGATCTCGTTAATCAGTTTCAATAATTCAGCACGAGTTTCAACATCTAGAGCATCAAAAGGTGTATCAAAAATGATGAGATTAGGCTTTGAAGCAAGAGCATGAGCTAAAAGTACTTTTCTGCCTTCACCACCTGATAGCTGTCTTATTGGTTTTTCCATCAGTTTCTCAAGATTTAATCCCTTGATTAAATCAGGAAGTAACTCAGGATCATCATCTTTTAAGATTAAAGCAGGAGTGATACCAATTTCTTCTTCAGGAGTGGTACAGTCAGAATTTCTCATCTCATAATCAGCTTCGAATAATTCCATCTGCTTTTCAAATGAAACTAATACAGGATGATAGTTAGTAGGTGCCACACCTGACTTTAAAGGTACCTCTCCATTTAAGGCTTTTGCAATAGAGGTCTTACCGCTACCATTACCGCCGATTAGCACAATAAGATCATTAGGGGTAATTGTAAGTGATCCTAAATTAACGGTTCTTTCTTCATCTAGAGCAAAAACTGCTTCTGTAAAGGTAATAGTACGCTGTGTCATATAAGCCTTTTAATAACCTTTTATTTCTTAATCTTACTTTATGTGATTATTGATTTAACAAAATGTGATGAGTGTCATTATAGGTCTGCAATTTTTAAAGTGCAACATAAAAAGTAATACGTTGCATTTTTTGCAATATAAGAATGATTGCTCTTTTTTCTCACTTTGGCCGTTACAATGTGTGAAAAGAGAATTCTAGTGTTATATATCGCATTCTTGAAAACTCTTTGACAAAGCATGGTGAATCACTTTTATGATAAAAATTAAGCTATGTCGCATTATTTAGAAAAATCGAAGGCATTTATTTATTTTTCGTTTTAAAATCAAAATATAAAACATTGAAAGTTCTTATTTAAGAAAAGTTATTTTTTAAGAAGGAGGTTACTATGACAACCCCTAATAAATTTGCTGTTTTATTAAAACCAACTGATGAGCAACCTGCTTTAGATCGTGCTGCACAGTACTCAAGAGTTGATCCTTCTATTTCAGTTGTAGCTGTTAGAGTAGTAAATAACTACAAAGAGGAGAATGTAGAGCAGATCACTCTAAAAGAAAAAGCTAACTTTGAGATGTTGAAGCGTAAGTATGCAAGTATTAAGAACTTTGATTTCAAAGTAGTATTTGATAAGAATGTAGCTGGAGGATTTAATGCTGAGTGTAAAACAGGCAATTACTCTTTAGCTGTTATTTCCGCTAACAAGAGACATGCTTTGAAAGATCTATTTATCAGCAATGTTGATAGTCAGATCATGCGCAAGTGCACTATTCCTTTACTGGTGGTACGTGATGCTTCATCAACTGCAACTTTAGGTCAGTCGGTAATTTTAGCAATTGATTTTACTGATGCAGCTCAGGTAGGTAAATTAGACGACTACTTATTTGATGCAGCTTCATCCTTTGCAAAGAGCTTTGATGGTACAGTTCATATTGCAAACTGTGTAACTCCAAAAAATCCTGGTTTAATGGGTGGTAACCTAAGCCAGTCTAAGATTGTTTCATCAGGTGGTCTTGAGAGCAGAGTTGGTGTTCACTTCAAGCTAGCTGAAGAGTTTGCTTTAAAGCACAAAGTTCCTCTAGAGAATGTTCATGTAGTTGAAGGTCGAATTGATGAAGAGATCCCAAGACTATGTGAGAAGTTTAATGCACGTATGGTTTGCATGGGCACAACTCCACGTAGCACTTTCTTAGGTTCAATCAATTCATCTGCCGGTGAAATAGTTTTAGAGCAGATCAAAGGTGATATCTTTATTGTTAACTCAGAGAAGTTAGACAAGTAAGATAAGACAGATACTTTTATCTATGCACAACGCTACAAGAGTGCGGTTTTAAGCTGTGCTCTTGTGACGTTTGGTTTACTTTTCAGAAAAAGTTATCTACAACATTTCTTTTAATATCCATCACATCTCTGACAATCCATACCACATCACTTTTATAGTCTGAAGCCATACCTCTTTATCATCAAAAGCTAGCTATAAGTATTCTCTATAAGTCAATATTCAAAGATAGTATTACTATCTTATTGAAACATAAATAATTTATCTAAATAATAACAGAGTAGCAAAAGCTACAATTGTTTCAATTAAAACTTTCACAATATAGCGTACTATAAAAATCACCTCAAAGTCAGCTTTCTTACCTGATTATTACACATCTAACCAAACAATTTACATAAATTGCATCTACTAACGAAAAGCAATAGTGAATACATAGACAAAAAGGTAAAAGTTGTTATCGAAAATTCAATTAACACACAAATAGTTGAAGATCCTTCTGTATCTAAAGGCATCATTTACACTATAGCCACCGAGCTTCGGTTACCTTTTGAAATCGGAGAGGGTAAGGTTGTACCTTTAGATAATACTATTAAAGAGAAGTTCTCTTTAGTAGTTGATGAGAAGTACCTAAAAGTACTTGAAGACTTCCTTGAAAAAAGAGCTATCTCTTTTGAATTGACTTTATAGAGATTAAGAAAGTGTTTACGAGGGTAGATACAAAAAGAGAAGACAGTTTATTTTCTGTCTTCTCCTCTTAACGTTTAAATCAAATTAAACGTTGAATAAAAATTCGAATAAGTCACCGTCGTGAACGATGTAGTCCTTTCCTTCTGATCTTAACTTACCAGCTTCTTTAGCGCCTGCTTCACCATTGTACTTGATGAAATCGTCATAAGCGATAGTCTGAGCGCGGATGAAACCTCTTTCAAAGTCAGAGTGGATTTTACCTGCTGCCTGTGGAGCAGTAGCACCAACTTTAACAGTCCATGCTCTTACTTCCTTAGGTCCTGCTGTAAAGAATGTCTGTAGACCTAATAACTGATAGCCAGCACGAATTACACGGTTCAAACCTGGTTCTTCAATGCCTAAGCTGTCCATGAACTCTTTTCTGTCAGCTTCATCCATAGATGCTAAATCAGACTCAATTGCAGCAGATACTGGAACTACGATTGATTTTTCCTCATCAGCTAACTTCTTAACAGCATCTAAATAAGGATTGTTGGTAAAGCCATCTTCAGATACGTTAGCAATGTACATAACAGGCTTAATGGTTAAGAAGTTGAAATTTCTTAAAGCAGCTCTGTCAGCATCAGTAAAGTCAACAGAACGTAACATTTTGCCCTGCTCTAAAGCTGGTTTGCACTTCTCTAAAGCTACAACCTGAGCTAAAGCATCCTTATCACCACCGGTTCTAGCTCTTTTCTCTAATCTCTGTAATGCCTTATCACAGATATCAAGATCGCTTAGCGCAAGCTCGGTGTTAATAACTTCGATATCTTCAACAGGATCAACCTTACCTGCAACGTGGATAACGTTCTCGTCATCAAAGCAACGAACTACGTGTGCAATCGCATCGGTTTCACGAATGTTCATTAAGAACTGGTTACCTAAACCTTCACCTTTTGAAGCTCCTTTTACTAAACCTGCAATATCCACGAACTCCATTGAAGTTGGAACAATCTTAGCTGGTTTTACGATAGCTGCAATTGCGTCTAAACGTGGATCAGGTACTGGAACGATACCGGTATTAGGTTCGATAGTGCAGAATGGAAAGTTTTCTGCTGCAATTCCTGCTTTAGTTAGTGCATTGAACAAGGTAGATTTACCAACATTAGGCAGACCTACAATACCGCATTTAAAACCCATTTTATTATTCTCCTAGTTAGGCTTGTAACCATTAATCATTGATGTTGCTTTAGAAACCCCATCTGTAAAGAGCTTGTCTATTGCTAAAAGAGCTTCTTCATAAGCATCATCGATAAGCTTCTTGTCATTAGCAGAAGGCTTACCTAAAACCCAGTTGATTACCTCATGTGAAGGAGGTTTACCAATACCGAGACGTAATCGGTAATAGTTTTGTGAATTAGATAAATTAGCAGTGATGCTGCGAAGTCCATTGTGACCTGCCAAACCACCGCCAAATTTGAACTTCATGTGACCTGCCGGAAGATCAAGATCGTCATGACAAACTAAGATTTCCTCAGGTTTAATCTTGTAGAAATTGCACAGGGCAGCTACTGAACGACCAGATTCATTCATAAAGGTAGTAGGGAATACCAGCCTTACTTCGTGATCTAAGATCATGCCTCTACCTAAAATTCCTGAGAACTTGCCTTCAGGACGCATGTCAATTCTGTATTTATCTGCAAGCTTATATAAAAAATCAACACCGATGTTGTGTCTGGTGTGTTCATATTCAGAACCAGGATTACCCAGACCTACAATCAGTTTGATATTGCACTTGTCGTTAGCCATTTATAACCTTAACGTCTTGTTTTTCCTTTGTAGGTAGAGCATCAAAAAGTTCTTTGATGCTCTGATTAAATTTTGTAACTAAAAAGTCAGGCTCAATGTCCTTTAATGGTGCCAGCACAAAAGCTCTTTTCTGCATTCTAGGATGCGGCAGAGTAAGCTTTTTATCATCACTTCTAGTATCTCCGTACGCGATGATATCTATATCAAGAGTTCTAGGACCGTCTTTGAAAAGGCGTACTCTTTTATATTTCTGTTCAAGTGATGACAGAAATTCAAGTAACTCATAAGAGTCGATATCTGTTTCAAGAGATAATGCTAAATTTACAAAATCATCCTGGTCTAAAAAGCCTACGGGTTTGGTTTTATAAAAAGGAGATACTTCTACCTTTTTAATGCCATCTTTGCCTTTAATGTCATCGATGGCATGATTTAAGATATCGATGCTGTCACCTAGATTAGAACCTAATGAGAGTAAAACTTTGGTCATCTTAGTTACCTAAGTTCATGGATGCTCTCCATGCTCTTGCTTTAGCTAACTGCTCTTTACGCTTAGCACTTAAATTGGTCTCATCCTCAAAGCCTTCTGTGGCTGGATTTTTAGCCCCTTTTTGCTTTTTAGATTTCTTTTTATTAGAAAACTTCTGCTGATATTTCTGATCTTTTAAAGCCTTTCTCTTAGCAGCAATTGCTGCTGATTTTACATAGTAAGGTTGCCAGAAATTAACGCATGTAGCTAAATATGGTTCAAACTTTGTGCGCAAGGAGATGAAATCAAAGGCTGCTCTAAAGATGGTTCTGTTTGAAACTTCATCATAGTCTTTTAGTAACTCTATTTGCTGCAGAACTAGTTGCATTCTCCACAATGACTTGATGCTGTCGCTTACAGCCATAGGAATGTCAGTTACTTTATCCTGATTATCAAATACAGAATCTAAAGCTAATCGTACAATGTCATTGTCTTCCATTGGAGACACCATAGATTCGCTGTAGCGTCTTAATCTGAAGACATTGTTTTGGAATACGCCCCACAGAATTACTGAATATAAGAAATGAGGCATATTTCTCTTGTTCTCAGCGTATCTTTTATCAGAGCTTGAAAGTGCGTATTCAACAAAGTCGATATAGCTCTTGTTATCTAAAAAGTCTCCAGCATCAGGGAACAACAGTTCAAAGATGTTGTACTTTCTTAAAATCTTGAAGCTGTTATAGCCATGACCTGTAATAAAGAGTTTGTTAACTTCTTCAAACATACGGGCATTTGAAACTTCAAGTAATAAAGCTGACAGTCTCTTAATCGGATCAGATGTTCTCTTTGAGAGCTTAAATCCCAGTTTTGCGCTAAATCTTAAAGCTCTGATCATACGAACAGGATCTTCACTGTATCTAGTGTCAGGATCACCGATGATATCGATGATGCCATTTTGCATATCGTAAAGACCGCCGTTGTAGTCGTAGATCTCTTTTTTTACAGGATCAAGATATAAAGCGTTAATGGTAAAGTCACGTCTTTGAGAATCCTCAACAATGCTTTTACCGTAAACATTGTCTCTTAAAAGCATGCCAGACTCTGCTGACACTCTAGTTGGGTTTATTTTACCTTTTTTTGCTGTGGAGTTACTTCTAAAGGTTGTAACTTCAATAATATTCTGTCCACTAAAGACAACGTGAACAATCTTAAATCTTCTGCCTATGATTCTAGAATTTGAAAAGATTCTATGAACCTGCTCAGGGGTTGCATCTGTAGATACATCAAAATCTTTAGGTTTCTTTCCTAATAGAAGATCACGGATACAACCACCTACTAAATAGGCTTTAAACTTATGCTTTTGAAGGGTAGAAACGACCTGAACTGCTGCTTTTGATAGAGATGATAAATCAAGCCCCAGTTCACTTGCTGATACTATGTTTTGAGCAAAGCCTTTTTTCTTGGCATTTGTTTTGAATTTTTTTAGACTTTCTGTATTAAGTCCTTGCAATGGTGCAGTAATTTTTCTTACTCCAAATTTACTCTTTTAAAACGTGCGCATTATACCATTTTTACGGCTGTCTTGCAGACATGAGAGTTTAGCTAGTTTATATAAGATTTTTATCTTTCTGATTATTGTAGATATTGCATTTTTTAATATTCATAATAAGGTAAAATTACTATGCTTCCTGAATGATGTTAATGAGAGCTAAAAATGAGATCAACTAATTTCAAAACTGAGAATAATTCTTTAAGAAAACTGCTTGGAAATGGATTGTTTTATAAAATTCCTAGATTTCAGAGAGATTATAGTTGGACTCTTGAACAGTGGGAAGATTTGTGGACTGATATTTTAAATACAATAGAAGATCCTTCTCAAGAGAATGATTCTCATTACATGGGGTATTTGGTATTACAGTCTACTGATGATAAGACCTTTGAAGTCATTGATGGTCAACAAAGACTGACAACATTGACTTTGATTATATTGACTGTTATAAAAAATTTGCAAAGACTCATTGACGAGAAAATTGAACCTGAACAGAATATTCAGCGTATTAATCAAATTAGGCAGACTTACATTGGTTACCTAGATCCTGTGTCTTTAGTTTCAAAGTCAAAATTGACTTTAAATCATAATAACAACGATTATTTTCAGCATTACATAATACCTTTAGAGAAACTTCCTCAAAGAGGTTTTAAGGCTTCTGAGCATCTTTTACGTAAGTCTTTTGAATGGTTTGATACCCATGTTTCATATCTTTTAAAATCAGTTGTCTCTGATAAAGGACAATACTTAGCTAAATTTGTCGAAGATTTGAGTGATGTGCTATTTTTTACAGTAATTACTGTTACTGATGACCTCAATGCATATAAGGTCTTTGAAACTTTAAATTCACGTGGTGTAAGACTGTCTTCTACTGATCTTCTAAAAAACTACTTATTTTCAGTGTTGGATACGAATAGTAAATCTCAATACGAACTAGACATTTTAGAAAAGAGATGGTTGCAACTGGAAGCAAGATTGCAATCAGAAAAGTTTCCTGATTTTTTAAGAGTTTATTGGAACAGCAAGTACAAGTTATCAAGACATTCAGAACTTTTCAAAACAGTTAAAAATAATGTTAAAGACAGAGCAGGAGTTTTTGATTTAATTAAAGGGTTAGAATCAGATCTTGATAATTACTTGGCTTTGATTTCTCCTGAACTATCGGATTTTAGCGAGTCAGATAAAAACAACCTTGCACTTCTTAGGATGTTTAGGGTTAGACAGCCATACCCTTTGCTTCTTTCAGCAAAACGTGAATTTAAACAAAAAGAATTTTCTTCTTTACTAAGAGCTATTGTGGTAATTACCTTTAGATACAATACGATAGGTTCATATTCTCCAGCTGACCAAGAAAAAGTTTATTGTGAAGTTGCAGAAAAAATAAGTTCAAAAGAAATTATTGATTTGAATGATGTGTGGTCATATCTAAAGCCAATATATATAGACGATGATCGTTTTTATCTTGATTTTAGTAGTAAATCAATAAATACATCAGATTCAAGATCGCGAAAATTGGTTAGATATATTTTATGTGCCATAGAAAAAAAAATATCTGGAACATCATTGGATTTTACCTCTGATTCTTTGAACATTGAGCACATATTGCCTCAAAACGCACCAGATGGGTGGAATGGCTTCACAAGTGAAGCTTGTATGGAAATGGTATATAGACTTGGTAATATGGTTCTTTTGCAACCAAGTAAAAATAGAGATATTGGAGTTGAAGATTATTCTGAAAAATTTAAAGTATTGTCAGAATGCACTATAAAGACAACTCAATTGGTAGCAAATAACTATAAAGAGTGGTCTCCAGAAGCTATTGACAGACACCAAAAAGATATGGCGTTAAAGGCAAAATCTATTTGGAGCGTATCTCAGTTAGAATTATAAAATTAGCCTTCAGAGAAAGTATCTAAATTAAGCCTCTTATATAGAGGCTTATTGACTATGTTGTAGTTTGATCATCAATAAAGGTCTCTTGCTGATGTTTTCAATACAAAAGCGATCTACTGCTTTTGAAAGTATCTTGTAAACAGACATGTCTTCGTTCAAATCTTCAGTTTCTTGATTCAGAAACTTAAGCCCCGTAATCAGCAATTTCTGTGGACTTGCCAAATCAAGTACGGCAGGAGAATGATTCTGTTTGGAGAGTTTTCTTTCACTATCTTGCATGATTAAAGGTAAATGCAAATAGCGTGGAGCATTTTTATTAAAACTTGAATAGAGTGAGAGTTGAGCCGGTGTGATATCAATTAAATCCGCTCCTCTTACAATTTCGGTTACACCTTCTAAGATATCATCTACGACACAGCCTAAATTGTATGAAATTACTCTGTCAGTCCTAATTAAAGTAAGCTCATGAGTTTTATATTCACAGTGAACTTTACCTAAAAGCTCATCTTCAAAAGTATTATTGCAAACATCGTGTACCTCATAATTTAAGGCATAATTTGTATTCTCTGTTTGCTGTAAATGTAGCTCTTTACAGTGACAAGGCTCTTGTTTTCTCATAGCCCTTGTACAGTGACAGTAATAAGCTTCACCTTTATCTATAAGCTCTTTTGCTTTTTCAAGATACACATCAGTATGCTCCGATTGAATATAAGTTTCTCCATCATATTCAAAACCTAGAGTATGCAACTCATTGATGACAAGAGAGGTGTATTCCTTTTTGCATCTGTAAAAGTCGAGATCTTCAATTCGCAAAAGAATACGTCCGTTTTCATGACGCGCTCTAAGATAAGAACCTAAGGCTGCAACTAAAGAGCCAAAATGAAGTCTCCCTGAAGGAGAGGGGGCAAAACGACCTACGTACATAGCGGACAAAAAAACAGGCGACATATAGTCACCTGCTTTTCTTTGAATTATAGATTAGCCTTGAAGCTGTTTTTCTTTGATTTCTGCTAATGACTTGCAGTCAACGCATAAATCAGCAGTTGGTCTTGCTTCTAGACGTTTGATACCAATCTCGGTACCGCACTGTTCACAGTAACCAAACTCATCATTATCAATCTTTGCTAAAGTCTTTTCGATCTTCTTGATTAACTTACGTTCACGATCACGTGCACGTAACTCAAGAGCAAACTCTTCCTCCTGTGATGCTCTATCTAGAGGATCTGGGAAATTTGCAGCCTCACTCTTCATATGACCTACGGTACGATCTACTTCATTGCGTAGCTGATCGCGCCATGCAGTCAGGATCTTTTTGAAATGAGCCTTCTGCTTCTCGTTCATATACTCTTCGCCAGGTTGTTCTTGGTAAGGTTCAACACCAGCGATTGCTAAAGGGCCCATAGAGTCGATTGCAGTAGCAGTCTTTTCATTGTCAGCCATATTCTTCTTCCTTAACTTAATTACTGTCCAAAAATACAGTGTAAGTATTAAGTATCATTTGTTTAAATAAAAGAACCAAATTTTTAGGTTCTCTTTGAGTGAGCAATTATGCTTTATTATTTACTATCTATCAAGGATAGATATTGATTATTTGACGCATGATCTAAAAACACAGATAAAATCCACAATTTCATTGATGTATGTTTCGTTTTTGCTAAATATATTTTGCTTTTATCTTCTCTTAACCTTGATAAGTTCTACTTTGTATAATTAAGTTTTCATATTCCCACTATTTAAAGCGTTCTAAATCATGTTCATTTGCTATAATACAGCGTAAACTTTTTTAGAAAGAATGAAATGAATAACAATAATAGTGACGATTTTTTAAAGGGCTTTAGCGCTGTAGATTCTGAAGACCGTATTGACAGAATAGATCCTACGAAAGAAGATCCAAATCGACCAGAACCTACCCTTGGTGATCGCAGTA
>OQWM01001565.1_pt1 | contig 15694 bp, 15 predicted proteins | sample 1691531 | NCBI WGS metagenome assembly OQWM01 (sample SAMN03418257, study PRJEB22391) | human gut metagenome | biome: human-gut; feature: organic feature; material: feces | host: Homo sapiens | place: Tanzania | collected 2013-01
CGTCATGCGCATCCGCGAGCGGCTGGGGTACTACCGGGCGCGAAGAGCAGGACGCAGTCGGCATTCTCGCCGTCGCGTCCGGCGCGGCCCGCCTCCTGATAGTAGGCCTCGAGGCTTTTCGGCATGTTGTAATGGATGACAAAGCTGACGTTTGACTTGTCGATGCCCATGCCGAAGGCGTTCGTCGCGACCATGACGGTCTTGCGGTCAAACTGAAAATCGTCCTGATTCTGCTGCCGCTCCTCATCTGTGAGGCCCGCGTGGTAGCGCGTGGCGGCGATGCCGCGGTCACACAGGCTGTCGCACACGCGCTCGACCGCCGCGCGCGTTGCACAGTAGACGATACCGCTTCTGCCTCTTCGCTCGTCAATGAGTGCGGCGAGGGCGGAAAACTTGTTTTTCGGGCGGCGTACATCGAAATAGAGGTTCGGACGGTCGAAGCCCGTCACGATGCGGTACGGGCTTTGCAGCTGCAAGAGCCGCAGGATATCAGACTGCACCTGCTTTGTCGCCGTCGCGGTGTAGGCCGCGACAATGGGTCTGCGCGGCAGGGCATTGATGAAATCGACAATGCCGAGGTAACTCGGGCGGAAGTCCTGTCCCCACTGCGAAATGCAGTGTGCCTCGTCCACAGCGAGAAACGACACGTCCATCTCCTGCATCAGCGATAAAAAGCTGTTCGTTTCCAACCGCTCGGGCGCGACGTAGATGAGCTTGTAGGCACCCTTGCGCGTGCGGGCGTAGACCGTGCGGATCTGCTCGCCTGTCAGTGAGCTGTTGATGTACGCCGCGGGAACGCCCGCGCTCTTGAGCGCTGCGACCTGATCCTTCATCAGCGAGATGAGCGGCGAGACGACGAGCGTGATGCCCGGCAGGAGCAGCGCGGGGATCTGATAGCAGAGCGACTTGCCCCCGCCCGTCGGCATGACGCACAGTGCATCGCGCCCGGAGAGGATCGCGTCGATCAGCGCCTCCTGCCCCGCGCGAAACGCGCTGTGGCCGTAATATTGCTTTAAGATGCTGTACTTGTCCATGAAAAAGTGTTCCGTTTCCTGTTTTTCTATGATGTTACCCCATCGGGAAGAAATTGTCCACGGAAAATTCAGAAAGGAAAAAAGAGGGAAATCGCCGCGGCTTGACATTGCCGTTTTCTTGTGCTATAGTCCCTCTTGCTCGCTCGGAGGGCGCGCTGTTCGAAAGAAACGGCAGCCGGATAAGGCGCAGGCTGAAATGCCTGTTCCTTATCCGGCTTTTTTGTTGACAGGAGGAAACGACAATGGACCTTTTGCGTGGAAATATCAAAACGCTTTACTTCAAATACTTGTCGGCGGCGTTCGGCAGCGCGCTGATCTCCAGCATCTACGGCATCGTCGACATGGCGATGGTGGGGCAGTATCAGGGGCCCGACGGCACGGCGGCGCTGGCTGTGGTCGCGCCGGTGTGGAACGTCATCTACAGCCTGGGCCTTCTCATGGGCATCGGCGGCAGTGTGATCTTCAGCACGAAGCGCGGCAGCGGCATGAGCGGCGACGGCGAGGACGAGCAGTATTTTACCGCGGCGGTCATCGGCTCGGTCATTCTGGCGGCGCTCGCGTGGGTCGGGCTCATCCTCTTCGAGCGTCCGCTTCTGATGTTTTTCGGCACGGATGAGACGCTGCTCGCCCTCGCGCAGCGGTACATGATCCCCGTTAAAGTTGTATTCCCACTGTTCCTCTTCAATCAGATGCTTGCGGCATTTCTGCGCAACGACGGCGCGCCCGCACTTGCGACGCTTGGTGTGCTGTCGGGCGGCATCTTCAATGTGTTCGGCGACTGGTTCTTCGTCTTCCCATGCGATATGGGCGTTTACGGCGCGGGTCTTGCCACGGCGCTGGGCTCGGCGGTGTCGTTCCTCGTGATGCTGACGCACTTTGCGAGCAGGAAGAACACGCTGCGCCTCGTGAAACCAAAGAGGCTTGCGCGCAAGCTGTGGAAGATCGCCGTCACGGGCTTTTCGAGCTTCTTTATCGACATGGCGATGGGTATTCTGACTGTGCTCTTCAACCGCCAGATCATGCAATACCTCGGCTCGGACGCGCTCGCGATCTACGGCCCCATCATCAACGTCAGCACATTCGTCCAGTGCTGCGCGTACAGCGTCGGACAGGCATCCCAGCCCATCATTTCGACGAATTTCGGCGCGGGGAAAGAGGCTCGCATCCGCGAGACGCTGCGATATGCGCTGTGGACGGTCATATTTTTCGGCGTTTTCTGGACGGCGCCGAGCGTGGCGTGCCCGAATCTCTACATCCGCATTTTTATGAGCCCGACGGAGACGATCTTGGCGATGGCCCCGGCCATCATCCGCGCGTATGCGATCTCATTCCTGCTGCTGCCGTTCAACATCTTCTCGACGTATTATTTCCAGGCCATCTTACAGCCGAAGGCGGCGTTTATCGTGTCGGTCGCGCGCGGACTCGTCATCAGCGGTGCACTGATCCTGATGCTGCCGCTTCTTGCGGGCGCGGATTCGCTCTGGTTCGCCATGCCCATCACGGAGCTTGTCACCGCCGTTTACGCTGCGGCGTGCATCCGCAGATACACCGCGCGGCTCGACGCAAAAGCCGCTTGACGAAGCGCGGCCACCGCCGTATAATCATGGCGGAATTTTAACGAACAGGAGCCAAAATGTAACCATGCAGCTTGATCGACCGCACGGGCAGATGTCCGATTCGTTCCTGATGTCCGCGTTTATCATTTTATCCGGCGGATTGCAGGACGCCTATACCTATTGCTGCCGCGACAAGGTGTTTGCCAACGCGCAGACGGGCAACATCGTGCTGATGAGCACACACCTTTTTGCAGGCGACTGGGCAGGTGTTTTCCGCTATTTTGTGCCGGTGATCTCGTTTATGGCGGGCATTTTTGTGGCGGAATGCGTCCACCGCCGCTATAAGTGCATGGAAAAGGTGCACTGGCGCCAGCTCATCATTCTGGCCGAGATCGTGCTGCTGTTTTTTGTCGGCTTCCTGCCGCAGGAGGTCAACACCTTTGCAAACGCGCTCGTCTCGTTCGTCTGCGCGATGCAGGTGCAGACCTTCCGCAAGGTGCGCGGCCACGCCTACGCGAGCACCATGTGCATCGGCAACATGCGCAGCGGCACCGAGGCGCTGTGCGTCTACTTCCACACGCACGACCGCGAGGTGCTGAAAAAGGCACTGACGTATTTTGGCGTCATCGGTATTTTTGCCGTCGGCGCGGGGCTTGGCAGCGTCCTGACGGCGCGCTTTGCCGAAAAGGGCATCTGGGTGTCCTGCCTGCTGCTCGCAGTCAGCTTTTTGATGATGTTTGTGCGCGAGGAAGAGAAGAAATAAGAGGCTTTTTGAAAGATGGCTCTGTATGCAGATTGGTTTCTGCATGCTTTTGTAAAAAAAGGAGAGGACGCTGCTGCGTTCTCTCCTTTTCCTTTTGCGTTCGTTACGCGAGCGGCTTGCCGCTGAAGACGGGGAAGATGTTGAACTCGCCGTAGTCGGCGATGCGGTCCGTGTGCTTGAGCGTCTCCATGTCCTCACTCGAGATGGTGAAGTCCACGGCGGCGTTGCTCGCCATGTGGTCGGGGTTGGCCGTCTTCGGCAGCGCGACCGCGCCGAGCTCGATGACATAGCGGATGCACAGCTGCGCGGCGTTGACGCCGTACTTTTTCGCCATCTCCGCGATGGCGGGGTTCTTGAGCGCCTCGCCATGGGCGATGGGGGAGTAGGCCTCCACCTGGATGCCCTGCTCGCGGCAGTAGTCGAGCAGCGCGAGGTCGGTGTTGCTGATGTGCAGCAGGATCTGGTTGACCATCGGCTTTACGCGGCAGTCGGAGAGCAGATTTTCAAGGTCGTCGCGCAGAAAGTTCGACACGCCGATGACCTTGACCTTGCCCTCGCTTTGCGCATCCTCGAGCGCGCGCCAGACGGCTTTATTTTCTTCAGAATAGCGCTTTTCCACGCGAAACTGGTTCCACGGCTGGGGAGAGTGGATGATCATCTGGTCAAGGTAGTCAAGGCCCATCTTCTCGAGCGTTTCGTCGATGGACTTTTTGGCCTCGTCATAGGTCTTGAGCTCCGCGGCCACCTTGCTGGCGACAAAAAGCTCCTCGCGCGGAACGCCGCAGGTGCGCACGCCCTCGCCCACGCCGCGCTCGTTGCCGTAGGCCTGCGCGGTATCGATGAGGCGGTAGCCGAGCTTCACGGCGGTGCGGACGGCCTCGGCGGCCTGATCGTCGTCGATGAACCAGGTGCCAAGGCCGAGCTTGGGGATGCTCAGGCCGTTTTCGAGCGTATAAGTTTCGTTTAAGATCATGGAAATTGCCTCCGATTACAGCTTATTGTACTCTTCGTCCGAGACCGGCTCGCACCACTCGTTCCGGCAGTTTTCGCCGGGGACTTCAACGGCGATGTGGCTGAACCAGCTGTCCTTTTTCGCGCCGTGCCAGTGCTTCGGCGGTCTTGGCCTCAAACTTTCCGGGCAGCGCCATTTCGAGCTCCGCGGTCACGCGGCCGCTGATACGTGTGGGCGCGTCCAGCGCGTCGAGCGTGTCGTAATATTCCTGCACGCCGGGTAGGTGCTCGGTCATGGCGCAGTCGATACGTCCGTCGACCGAGGTCATCATGTGGCATACGATATAAGGCTTGTTCATGAGACATTCCTCCTGAAAAAACTTGTTGTTCTTAAAGTTCACTGATACTCTACAACTTAAAGTACACTTTCAGTCAAGAGGGTTTCGAAAATTTTTTCGATAGTCCGTTACAAAAGCTTGCACGCTTGACAGAAAGAAAATGGCACCATATAATATATAGAACATACGTTTTAGATGACGCGGCGGGGAGGAAGCTCAATGTATTTTGCCTACGGGGAAGAGGAGACCGACTATCTTAAAAAGAAGGATAAGCGCATGGCCGAGGTCATCGACCGCATCGGCCATGTCGAGAGAAAAGTGGATACTGACCTCTTTTCCGCCGTCGTGCACCACATCGTCGGCCAGCAGATCTCGACCAAGGCACAGGAGACGATCTGGCAGCGGATGCTGTCGGCACTCGGCGAGGTCAACGCCGAGACGGTCCTCGCCGCGGGTGTTTCCAAGCTCCAATCACTCGGCATGACGTTCAGAAAGGCGGAGTACATCACGGATTTTGCCGAAAAGGTCCACACCGGCGCATTCGATTTAGAAGGTATCTGGCAAAAAAGCGACGAGGAGGCTATCCGGGAGCTTTCGTCCCTCAAGGGCATCGGCGTGTGGACGGCGGAGATGATTTTGCTCTTCTGCATGCAGCGTCCGGACGTGCTGAGCTACGATGACCTTGCCATCCAGCGGGGGCTGCGCATGGTGTACCACCACCGAAAGATCGACCGAGGGCTCTTTGAAAAGTACCGCCGCCGCTTTTCGCCCTATGGCAGCGTGGCGAGCCTGTACCTCTGGGCGGTGTCCGGCGGTGCGATCCCCGAGCTGCACGATTACGCGCCGAAAGAGAAGAAATGAGGCGAGGACGATGACTTACACCCAGCATTATGATTCGCCGCTCGGCGGCATCCTGCTTGCGGCGGACGAAGAGGGCTTGACGGGCCTGTGGTTCGACGGGCAGAAATATTTTGCCCGCACGCTGCCAAAAGAGTATGCCGAGAGCGAGACGCCTGTTTTGTGCGAGGCCAAGCGCTGGCTCGATATCTACTTTTCGGGCCGCGAGCCGGACTTCACGCCGCCGCTCCACCCCGTGGGTTCGGCATTCCAGCAGGCAGTATGGGCGCTGCTGCTGGAAATTCCCTACGGTGAAACAACGACCTACGGCGCGCTTGCGCGAAAGCTGGCGGAGAAGCAGGGCCTAACGCACATGTCCGCGCAGGCCGTCGGCGGCGCCGTCGGGCATAACGAAATATCGATCATCATTCCCTGCCACCGCGTTGTCGGCACAAGCGGCAGTCTGACCGGGTACGCCGGAGGGATTGAAAGAAAAGTGAAGCTGCTGGAACTGGAACGGGCCGATATGACGCATCTCTTCGCGCCGAAGAAAGGAGCGGCACTGTGATCGCGCCATAATGCAGCAGGCCTTCGCCGCAGTGACACACTACACCGAAAATTTGTGGTGCGCATTTTCTCTCCGTTGTGGTACAATAGGCGCATCGAAACGAAACGGAGAACACCATGACGAGGATACTTTTTATTTGCCACGGCAGTATCCTAAGAAGCCTCGAAAAAGCCTGTTATATCAACGGTTTTCGTCGCTCAAACGGCGCGTACTACACCACAATTACACCATTTGCGAAAGAGCTTTGATGTGACAATCCCAAATTACACATTCTGAATAAAATGAAGAGGACATATCCACGGTGCCAGATATGTCCTCTTCATTTTTATTTGCGTTTCTTTTTACCTTTTCCGTGCGACAACTGCGGTCTTGCCTTTCCGCGCTGGTTGAGGGGACTTTTCAGGTACTTGGACTTCTTAAGTCCGCTAATAATTGAGACAAACTCTTCCTTCGTAAGTGTGTCATAATCAAGTCCGATTGTTGCCATGAGCGCACGGATTTGCTTTTCCTCGGAACTGCCCTCAAAGTTCATCGCATCCTGCAATTGACCCTGTACGGTTGCTGCGAGGGATGTTTCATCCGCAGTCATGGTATCAGGGCGGTGTTCACTCCGTATATCACGGAGAATATCTTTCAAATCGCCCGCAATCAGACTTCCAAAATATTCATCCTCTCTGATCTGCGCTACTTCTAACGTCCGCAGATGCAGATCATTTTCCTCGCCGCCGTTTTTCAACAATGCCATCTGCCGAACCGCTTCCAGAACGGCGTTCATGTCGTTGACCCGCATATCTGCGATCCGGTCAACGTAAATCTCGGCGTCCAGCATAAAGCGCTGGAAATCTTTATGGCAGATCAACTCCGACAGCAGCCGGTGGTTGAACTTGCCCGTTCTCAATACTTCGATTGCATCATCACCCAAATGCAGAGCGTCCAGCTCTGTGTTTGGGTGATTTTTTTGTTCTGTCAGCCCCAGCAAGTAATCGGTGGACACCCCGTAGAACTTCGCCAGCTCCACCATGCTGAACGGGCTGATGTCCTTGAAATCGTCGGCTTCGTATTTTCCCAGCGCGGACTTTGAAATGCCTGTTTCCGCAGAAAGCTGTTCCAGCGTCAAGCTGCGCTCTACGCGCAGGTCTTTGAGCCGTTCCTGAATGGTGAGTTTTGGCTGCATAGCGACGTCCTCCCTTCAAATTTCTGCCCTTTTCCGGTCTTGTCCATAAGCGTGGAAATTTGCATTTTTCGGCGCGTTTTCCGACCTCTTGGATATACGGGAGAGGGCTATATTTTTCGCTAAAATGGTCTTGCAATCGCACCTGAACCTTGAAAATTGCATGACCGTCCGAACGGGATATGTCCCCCAGCGAAGTGCCGCATCCAGCGCACCAAGGAGAACGAAACGCCGGGAGCGATCCTCCGGGCAGGAACGACGTTCGGAAAGAGCGGCAAAATCGAATGTAAAAATCAAAGCAAGTGAAAACGGCAAAATAGTTTTCTGCTCTGTGCGGTTATCTGCACGGAATAGAGCGCTATTCAGCAGTGAATGACGCTTGTCGTTCAACATGATATTTCGCCGTTTCACGCAAAGACACATCAAACGGCAAAAGCGGAAGGTGCCGCCTGTGACCAACGCATCATCGGCGGCAGTTCCAGCGAAAAGCCGTGTATTAAAAACCAGCGCCCTATGGCGAACGGGTGTCACGATTTGACAAACCCATTTTACCATAGGGCGCATCGAAAAAACAGGAGGAAAGTTTGAATATGAGAAAATCTGAAACCTATCGCAACGAGATCAAGTCCTACATCGTCCGCACCGGCATGACCATGACCGAGGTGGTGGACTACCTCTCCGATGAATACGGCTGGAGCCGCAGCGTCCCCAATCTCTCCGGCAAACTCAAGCGCGGCTCGCTCCGCTATGGCGAGGCGGTGGAGCTGGCAGACGCGCTGGGGTATGACATTGTGTGGGAGAAGCGCCGGGATGCGAGGTGAGGACAAAAGGGACGATTTGAATGATTCAAAGCAAGAGCGTACAAATATTTTCCAGTGGCACTTTCTGTACAGCATTTGTAAAAATCATCGTGCACGCATGTCAGAGAAAAAAGCAGCCTTTGCGCTGCCGCGAAAGGTTCGGCTAATGGGGATTTGCATTCCGTCGGACAGCACAAACTCATTTTTTCTCATCGCCGCAATGTGTTTGTAGTTGACCCAATAGCTTTGGTGGCAGCGAATAAAAGTGCCCTCCGGCACGTCTTTCAGCAGTTCAGCAGGGGTCGCAGTCACCATTTCTGTGCCATTACGCATACAAACCCTTGTCTTGTGCAGAATCCGTTCCAGATAAAGGATATCTCGAAGCAGAATGTTTTTGACTGCAGAACCGGAAGACAGATACAGTCGCGGGGGCATTCCCTTCTCGTTGACAGCCTTTTCCAGTGCACTGCCGATTCGCTGCTCCAGTTCACTTTTCAGAATAAAGTAGACATGCCGCGTCTCATAGACGTCGGTGGCGTATTCCAGAAACGCGGTCAGGAAAATAATGGCGCACTGAGGCAGCAGGTCGTTGATCTGTTCTGCCAGTTGGATCCCGTCCGTACCCGCCATCCGGATGTCCAGCACAGCCACTTGGGGGGAGTAATCCCGCAGGCGGATGGCGTCCAGAAGAGCGTCCGGCGTTTCAAAGAGCTGAACCTCAGGATCCTGCACCCCGCCGTGGCTGAGAATGACCTCTCTGGTCCGCAGACCGTGTACCCGCTCATCGTCACAGACGGCGATAGGAATCATATCTCTGCAGCTCCTTTCAGAATCAGGCTCGCCGTAAAATCATTCTGCTCCATAGAAACGTGAAAGCTCCCGTCGTATGTTCCGGCAAGCTCCTGAAGAATATGAAAGCCAATGCCCCGTTCCAGCTCCGGGATGCGGCGCTTTCGGGAATGTGGAGCTGCGGGTGCGGGATTGCGCTCCTCAATGTGCAGATACCCCTTTTCCATTTGCGTGGAAAGGGCGATTTGTTTCTTCCCAGCGGCCTGACAGGCCTCCACGGCGTTGTCCAGCAGATTACCGAACGCCACCACCATATCGGCGTCCGAAATGCCGGTGTGAGCCGGAACACGGACATTTATCAGCATCTCATATCCCTGCGCCCTCAGTTCCTCGGTTCTGGAAAAGAGGAAGGCGTCCACGATGGGATTTTCACAGCTTCCCAGATTGGACCTGTAGCGGCAAGCCTCGGATACCTCGGCGGAATAAGCGGTAGCCTCTGCATATTGTCCCTTCTTCAAAAGGGCCTCCATGGTATACAGGTGGCTGGAAATATCGTGGCGGATTCGGCGGATATTCTCGTATTGCGCCGTAATAGCGGAATAGTGTTCCTTTTGCAGGTCGATCTGTCTGGTCAAAAGATCGTTTTTCGCCTTCAGTTCGCTTCGCTGCGCCATGCCGCGGATCGCCGCGAACAGCGCAGCGTCCGCCACGACGCAGACTGCCAGGCCCAGCAGCATGACCAGGACGCGGCGCAGGCTGAAGTCCAACCGGCAGAGGATCATCCAGCCCCACATCAGCACATATTGGCTGATAGGAAAGCTCAGATACAGCAACCATTCCTTTCCGGAAAACCGGTTTTTATAGCGGTTCATCAGCAGGGTGAATATCCACATCAGAAATGCGTCCGTTGTCAAAAAGATGGCAAATACGGCCAGCTGTACTAAGAATGGCTGGAAGGTCAGGCCCTGCTGGAGCTGCTCCGGCGTCAGCAAAACAGAGACCGAAAAAAGATCCGACACCGACATGGATACCAATGCGGCGGCAGCGCAAAGCAGGGAGACATACCATTTGTCCCGGAACAGCACAATGGGTACTAAGGGAAAAGTGACCAGCCCAAACAGCGTCCTTTCAAAGTCCGCATAGGGCATGAACTGCGTAGGGAGGATATAGGCCAAAAAACCGATCAGAAATCCGAACAGCGTGACCGGCCAGGAAAACCGGCGCTTGAGGATCCGGCAGTATGCAGCGGCCATAATGAAGTAAAAGATGGCATTTCCGGCCACCACGAGAGGGGTAAGTCGTGTCATAGGGCTTTTCTCCTGAATCGCTGTGCGAGTTATGTTGAAAATCGTGCGGATCATGCACAAGAAGTTGTCAAAATACAGGAATTTATGTTATAAGTATATACAAATCCGCCGTTCCGTGCAAGCCATTTATGCGGTGCAAGAGAAAGTGAGCGTCCGCAAGCCATCCGACTGCGGAAAAAACAAAGTGAGAAAGGAAAATGAGAGATGCGAAAACGAATGGTTTCTTTGCTGCTGTGCTTCGTGATGCTGGCGGGGCTGCTGCCCACAACGGCAATGGCGGCAAACAATATGGAGCCGCTTCCTACCCCTACCGGGCTGAAGTGGGGGGGATATTCCAATGACGTATGGTCATTCTATGATGCCGAATCCGGCTTCTATATGCCTGAAATCAGTACATGGAACGGTGAAAATCTGATTGGAGTCATCGGAAACTATACTGTTGATGCAGACTATAAGCTGTACCGAAAAGCAGACGATTCTAGTGAATCAGACGAACTAATCACTCATACGACTGCCATTATGTGGCCTAAATACCGCAGCGTTGAAAGCACGTCTATCGTCAGCGAGTTGGTGGTCAATGAATACGATGACGGTACTTCAAACTCCGGCCACCTGAAAAGCGGGGACTACTATTTCACAGTGCAATATATAATCAGCGATACCCTAAGAAACTCAACTAATGCCTTTGATAACCTGTCAGATAGTGCAATCGCAAAATCAGATATCTGGCACTATACCCAGCCTTCTCAAAAGATTTCAGCACCGACAGATTTAAGCTATGCGAATGGAGAGCTCAGCTGGACACAGCCGGATAGCAATACCTCCCAGATTGCAGCCTACGGCATTGTAGTAGCTGATACAAATAGCAGCAGTCTGATTCAGCTGATTTCTAACACAGAATGCAGTGCGGACATTGCATCGTGGTTGGGAAATGCCGGTTTTGACCAATTTACCTTCAAGGTCGCGGCGCTAAGCCGGGACATCACCAAGATTCAAAGTTCAGACTGGTCTGCGGCAAGTGCTGTGTTCAATGCGGATGGGACAGTAGCACGCTCCGCGTCCCTCTCCGGCGTGATTTCAGGCAAAGTGCGTCAGTCCATCGACACGAAGATCCGTCTCAATCTGACGGGCGATTCGTTTGACCCCAACCGTATTGAAGGGTATGACGCTGAGAGCGGCACTCTTCCCGCCGGAATCGAGCTGACAGACTATCTTACCTTGGTTAATCCTGAGTATAGCGAGTTTCACCTGTTCAATGAAGCTGAGCTGAAAAAAGGTGACCAGATGATGACTGTGCGTGTCAGCGGCAGCAGCAGCCAGAATTATGACGGACAGGTCAACATGACAATCTCCGACCAGATACTTACCAGCAGCAAGGAGCTTGCGGTCACGCCCAGTGACGACTGCATGTGGCATATCACCGCGCAGCCAGCCCCTCCACGGCCTGAGGAAGGAAAATATGATCTCTGGTTTTTCGGCAAGCAGGTTACTGTGGACAACGCGGCGGATATTCTGGGCGACGGTGCAGCCGCTTTTGATCCTCTGACCAATACGTTGACCCTGCGCCCGGGCAGCGGGAACAGCTATGGCGTTGCGGGCAATACCCCGATGCTCAAATCCGAGCTCGACAGCCTGACGCTGCGGGTGGAGAGAGCAGTCATGATGCGCAGTCAGGACGGTTATGGCATCGAAGCAAAAAATCTGACGGTCAAGATCGCAGACCCGGATGCTGCGCTGACGGTCATCGGCAAAACCGGCGCATTCAGTCAGACACCGCTGAATGTCACAGAAGAGATTTTTGCGGGCACGAATGCGGACTCCGCAAAGCAGGAAACTAATTGGATGTTTGGCCCGACCACGACCCCGTATGTTCGCCTTGGCGCGCATAAGTGGAACAGCCGGTGGCTTTGGAATACATATCTGAATGGCCACTGGCGCAAGTGCGATCATGCCAGCTGCGCAGCGGTCAAGGATGCGGCGAAGCACACGTTGGAGTGGTGCTCGGATAGTAAGCCCTACGGCGCAAAGCCGGGAAGCCGACATCAGGAATGCCAGATCTGTGGTTATAAGGGGGACCCGGAGCCTGTGCCCGGAACCGCGCCGGGCATTACGACAGATTCCCTGCTGAGCAGTGAGCTGGGGATGGCCTATCGCGGCGCTGTGGGAGCCACCGGAACGGCTCCGCTTACATGGAAAATCGCATCAGGGAAACTGCCTGATGGATTGACGCTGAACACCGAAACAGGCGAAATCACCGGAAAATCCACAAAGGCGGGAACCTTCACCTTCACGGTACAGGTCACAAATCAGGTCCCCGGTGCGTCTGCCGCGCAGCGGAGTTATACAATCAAGATCGATGAGGCATCCAACGAGCTGAGGTTTGTCAAACGCATCACGAAAAATGCGCTGAAAAATGCAGATGCGGATTCCCGAGAAAATATTGAAAATGCGATCTACAACCTGATTTTCAAGGCACAGTTTAGACCGACAGGGATCAACAAGGATCGCAAATTCTCTAACACTGAGAAGGCTAAATTTACAGGTTTGGAGGATGTGAATAAGCAGTTCACAATCCAGAACATCGATGAGGTAAATGAAACAGATAACTATAAGAACCACACCATTGAAGATTCTGTGCTCGGCAATATCAAACTGTCACATAAATCCGCTGGGTGCATGGCATACGCGCAATTCTGCGAAGAGTATACTTATGCTCACACTGGAACGGCAAAGAAAATCGGTAAAAACAGATCCGATGTTGAAAAAATCAAAGCATTTATCCGCAAATGGGCAGATCCCGGAGAGGAAATCCGACTGTCCGGCCACTCGATCGTATTTCTCGGAGAGGCCGACGACGGAAACGGATTTTATTGCATCAGTTATGGCGGGGGAAAAAATATCGGCAAGACCTACCACCACCTTTGCCTGGAATACAGAAGCTATGCCTCGCTGAAGAATTCGTTCCTCTACGTTGATGACACTAACGGCGGCTCTTACTTCAAGGGGACGGCAAAGTCGTGGAAGGCCGTTCGCACAAAGAATAAGGCGAGTAAGACCATCATCCGGCTGCACTGCCCGGTAGAGGCCTCCGTCTCGCTGAACGGCTTTATCCTTGACAGCGAGTACGGCCCCTTTGACCGCTCCTTTGGCTCGGTCGAGCGAATCGACGACGGCATCGTTTTCACGCTTGACTATTCCGAGGACTATGTGCTGGATATCCGCGGCACCGGGGTCGGAACCATGGATGTTGAGATTGAATATCGCAATGAGACCGATGAAAGCTTTGGTAAAAAGAACTTTGAGAAAATGCCCATTACCCCTGATACTACGGTCACATCTCTTTCGCTGGTCATGGAAGACACGACGGTACTCTGTGCTTCGGACGGTGAAAACAAGGCCGCGTGGTGGGGGGCCAATTTCGACGAACCAGCTGTCGAACCGGAAGAGCTATTTTCCAATAGCAATGTCACTGAACCCGCAGGGGAGACCGCTGAGGATGATACTCCCTCTCAGGACTACAATGCCCCCTCGCCCAGCAAAACAATCTCCGTCGGCAGCTCCGTCAACGGTAGTGTGACTGTCAGCCCCAAGAATGCATCGAAGGGTGACACCGTTACCGTGACCGTCAGCCCGGACACCGGCTATCAGCTGGATACCATCACCGTTACCGATCAGACGGGGAAGGAGATCACGCTGACCGACAATGGCGACGGGACCTTCTCCTTTACCATGCCCGCTTCCGGCGTTACGGTCAAGGCCGCATTTCAACCCATTGCATTCCCAGTCTTCACCGATGTTCCCAGCGGTTCCTACTATGAGGAAGCTGTTCGGTGGGCGGCAGAAAATGGCGTCACCGCGGGGACCGATTCCGCCCACTTTTCCCCGGACGGCATCTGCACCCGTGCGCAGGCCGTGACCTTCCTTTGGAGAGCCGCGGGCAGCCCTGCGCCCAAGTCCAGCGCAATGCCCTTTATCGATGTCCCCGCTGGCAGTTGCTACTACAATGCGGTGCTGTGGGCCGTTGAAAACGGCATTTCCAAGGGCACCAGCGATACTGCTTTCAGCCCCGACAAGACCTGCACCCGCGCACAGATCGTCACGTTCCTGTGGCGCAGCCAAAACGCACCGACAGCTGGCAGCAGCAATCCCTTTACGGACGTTGCCGCAAGCGACTATTACGCAGGTGCGGTGTTGTGGGCGGTCAAGAATGACATCACCAAGGGCACGGGCGCGACCACGTTCAGCCCTGACGCTGACTGCACAAGAGCACAGATCGTGACCTTCCTTTGGAGAACGATGGCGTAAACCCGAAGGGATGTAAAAACCCATTCTAGCAGCTATCCCAGCGGACTTTGCAGGGGAAACAATCTGCTGGCGCAGACCATCTCCACTGCAAAGTCTGAAAATCCATATCGTTATCAAGACCGTCTACTGAAAACGTAGGCGGTCTTTTTGTATCTATCCACCCCATCATTTATCAGTCAGGAGGGTAAAATCATGCACGAAAAAGAAATCGAAAAGCTGCAAGCCGAGAAAGAAAAGGTCGAGCGGCAGCTTGCGCAGGAACAGCACAAAATTCAGCGGCTCGAAAACCTTGCCGCCTACTACGAAAAGGGTGATCGCCGCAAGCGGGCGCACCGGCTTATCACCCGTGGTGCTGCCATTGAGAGCGTTGCACCGCAGACGAAGGATTTGAGTGAAACCGCGTTTTACGCCTTTACCGAACAGGCCTTTGCGCTGCCAGACACGCAAAGGCTGCTCGCGGAAGCTGTCAGTAATCACGGAGGAGGTGACTGAGCATCGCACTCTTTCATTTTCATGTGACGCAGATCAAGCGCAGCGCAGGGCAATCTGCCGTGGCTGCTGCCGCCTATCGCACCGGGGAAAAGCTGCACAGCGAATACTACGGCGAGGGCAGCGACTACACCCGCAAGGGCGGCGTGATCTGCTCCGACATTCTCCTGCCGTCCCATGCACCGCCCGAATACGCAGACCGCCAGACCCTATGGAACGCCGTGGAAAAAGCCGAGCGCGGCAAGAAAGCACAACTTGCCTACAGCTTTGATATTGCCTTGCAGAACGAGTTTTCCATGCAGGAGAACATCGCTCTGGCAAGGCAATTTTTGTTGGACAATTTCGTGAGCCGGGGCATGGTGACAGACTTTGCCGTGCATCAGCCGGACAAGGAGGACGGCGGCATTTCTAATCCGCATTTTCACGTCATGTGTCCGATTCGCCCTATTGAGCCGGACGGCAAGTGGGGCAAGAAACAGCGGCGGGAATATGTGCTGGACGAACACGGCGAGCGTGTTCTGGACGAGGCAGGCAATTATGTGTTCAACGCCGTTCCCACGACAGATTGGGGAAAGCCCGAAACGCTGGAAGCATGGCGGCAGGCATGGGCTGAGATGTGCAACGCCAAGTTTTCCGAAAAAGGTTTGGATTGCCGCATCGACCATCGCAGCTTTGCCCGTCAGGGCGTAGATCAGATTCCTACCCAGCACGAGGGTCCCACCGTCCGGGCGATGGAGGCAAAGGGCATCCGCACCGACAAGGGCGATCTCAACCGCTTCATTCGGA
>OQWM01001569.1_pt1 | contig 15669 bp, 10 predicted proteins | sample 1691531 | NCBI WGS metagenome assembly OQWM01 (sample SAMN03418257, study PRJEB22391) | human gut metagenome | biome: human-gut; feature: organic feature; material: feces | host: Homo sapiens | place: Tanzania | collected 2013-01
GATTGACTCGACACCCTCCCTGCGCATCACTTCTTTTATCACCGACAGAAACCACGACGGCACGCCGGAGATGTTGGTCACGTTCTGCCGACGGCTTGCCTCCACAAGAGCCGGCAGCTTCTTGCTCCAGTCTTCCATGAGTGCGGTCTGCTTGTCGGGGATGCGCACAAGGTTGGCAAGCGGGTTGATGTTGTTGATAAGGTTTGCCGACAGGTCGCCCACCACCACGTCTTTCCGCAGGTGCAGCTCGTTGGCGTAGCTGCCTCCGAGGATGAATGCCTTGCCGTCGAAAATGCGGCTTTGAGGATTCATTGCCAGATAGAGCGCCACGCAGTCGACACCGCCGCGGTAGTGGCATCTGGAGAACGATTCTTTTGTAATGGGCACATATTTGCTTTTGCCGTCGGACGTTCCCGACGACTGTGCGAAATTGCGTGTCACGCCGTGCCACAGCACATCGCTCTTCCCTTCGACCATCTGCATTATGTATGGGCGCAGGTCTTCGTAGCGCACCAGCGGCACCGCCTTTTTGAAATCGTTGATGTCCTGCAGGCGTGCGAAGCCGTGCTTTCTGCCATATTCGGTGTTTTTAGCCTCGTCGAGAAGCTGCGTCAGCTGTTGCAGCTGAATCTCGTGGCATTCGTCCGAAAATCGCTCAATCTGCCGCACGCGGCGCATGAAAAATGGTCGTATGATGGAAGTTATGCTCATTGCTGTCAGTAAATCCGTTCCGCTATGTGCAAAGTTACGTCTTTTCTTGTTTATATCAAACAGGAAATAAAAAAGAATGACAACCCGCAATGGCTGCCATTCTTTTTGTTATATGCTTTTAATCAGAATGTTATCTGAATGAGATTTCGCAATTGTCAAGGCTGTCGATGATGGCGAGGCTATGCACGTTGTAGCCTGCCTCGCGTAGCTTGTCGCCGCCGCCCTGAAAACCTTTCTCAATGATGAATCCCATGCCCTCGATTGTGGCGCCGGCCTGTCGGGCAAGGTCAATCATACCCATTGCCGCGTTGCCGTATGCGAGGAAGTCGTCGATGAAAAGCACGTGGTCGTCGGCAGTCAGGAAACTGTTGCTGATGCAGACCGTGTACACGCGGTTTTTCGTAAACGAGCGCACTTCCGACACGAGCATGTTGTCCATTGTCTTGGGCTGCTTTTTCTTGATGAACACCACCGGCAGCTGCATCTGGTATCCGAGCATTATTGCCGGCGCGATGCCTGAAGCCTCGATGGTCACGATCTTGTTGATTTTCTTGTCGGCAAACAGTCGTGCGAACTCTTCCGCCAATTTATACATCAGGTTGGGGTCGAGTTGGTGGTTCAGAAAACTGTCCACTTTCAGAATGCCTCCGGGCAGCGAGCGTCCGTCTTGAAGGATGCGTTGTTTCAGAAGTTCCATGTTGTGGCTTAGATAATCAACATGGCGTCACCGTAGACACCGAAACGATATTTCTCTTTTACAGCCACGTCGTAGGCGTTCATCACCTTCTCATAGTCGCCGAACGCAGCCACCATCATAAGCATTGTGGAGTAGGGCATGTGGAAGTTGCTCACCAGCGCGTTGCACACCTCGAAGTCGTAGGGCGGGAAGATGAATTTGTTTGTCCATCCGCTGTATTCCTTGATGTGTCCGTTCATGCTGATGGCGGTTTCAATGGCGCGCAGGGTCGATGTGCCAACGGCACACACTTGGCGCTCTTTGTCTTTTGTCTCGTTGACTTTCTTCACAAGGTCGGCGGTGATTTCCATCTGTTCGGAGTCCATACGGTGCTTGGTGAGGTCTTCAACGTCGATTTCGCGGAAGTTGCCCAAGCCGAAGTGCAGCGTTAGGAAGTCGTAGTCGATGCCTTTGATTTCCATGCGCTTCATCACCTCGCGGCTGAAGTGCAGGCCGGCAGCGGGAGCCACTACGGCACCTTCGTTTTTGGCGTAGATGCATTGGAAGCGTTCCTCGTCTTCAGGCGTAGGCTCGCGGTTGATATAGAGCGGCAGCGGTGTCTGTCCGAGTTTGAACAAAGCCTCTTTGAATTCGTCGTGCGACCCGTCGTAGAGGAAGCGCAGCGTGCGTCCGCGCGAAGTGGTGTTGTCAATCACCTCGGCTACCATCGAGTCGTCTTCGCCGAAATACAGCTTGTTGCCGATGCGAATTTTGCGTGCCGGCTCCACAAGCACGTCCCAGAGCTTGTGCTCTTCGTTGAGCTCGCGCAGCAGAAACACCTCGATGCGTGCGTTTGTTTTTTCCTTATTTCCGTATAGACGAGCGGGAAACACTTTCGTGTCGTTGAGAAGCATCAAGTCGCCATCGTCGAAATAGTCGATGATGTCCTTGAAAACTTTGTGCTCGATTTCTCCTGTTTTTTTGTGCAGCACCATCATGCGCGCCTCGTCGCGTTCCTCTGACGGTGTCTGGGCAATCAGTTCTTCAGGAAGTTTGAATTTGAATTGTGACAACTTCATAGATCCTTCGTTTTATTCTTTCTTATTTTCTTCTTTTTTCATTTCTTCGGGGAGTTCAAAATCCTCTTCTTTCAGCCGCGCGATGAGGCTGGGCACCGATTCGCATTGCTCAACGCGGATGTCGCCGACGCGTGTGCGCCGCAACGCTGTCAGATGCGCGCCGCTGCCGAGTGCCTCGCCGATGTCGCGGGCAAGGGCTCGGATGTAGGTACCTTTGCTGCACACCACGCGTATGCGGATTTCCGGCAGGTCGAACGACAGCAGTTCTATCTCGTCGATTACAAGTTCTTTAGGCTTGATTTCAACCTCCTTGCCTTTGCGCGCCATCTTGTATGCGCGCTTGCCGTCGACCTTGCATGCCGAGAAGGCTGGCGGCACCTGCTGGATGCGCCCTGTGAATTTTTTCAACGCCTCTTCTACAGCCGTGCGGTCGATATGCTCCCACGGGTATTCGGTGTCGATTTCTGTCTCAAGGTCGAAGCTTGGGGTTGTGGCGCCAAGGCGTATTGTCGCCTCATATTCTTTGACGTGGGCTTGCAGCTCCTCGATGCGCTTTGTGGCGCGTCCGGTGACGATTACCATCACACCGGTTGCAAGCGGGTCGAGCGTGCCGGCGTGTCCCACTTTCAGTTTCTTTATCTTCGTGCGGCGGCTCAGTTCTCCGCGCACTCGCTTGACAACGTCGAACGACGTCCAGGTCAGCGGTTTGTCAACATAAAAAATTTCTCCTTCTACGGGATGCAGCATCTCTTTTCGGTTAAATGAAGTTGAAAATCAATGTTGCGGCGCCTGCCAGGGCGCAGTAGATGGCGAAATATATCAGTTTGCCGCGTTTCACGATGCTGATCATCCATTTGCAAGCCACGCAGCCTGAGATGAACGCTGCGAGAAATCCGACAATGAGCGACAGCGGAGCCACGCTCTGCAGCATGCTGTCGGCGCTGCCGTGGAGCATCTTGACCACATCGAGAAGGGCTTCGCCGAGAATCGGCGGGATGACCATGATGAATGAGAACTGCGCCAGTTTTTCTTTGCTGTTGCCGAGGAGCAGACCGGTGGCGATGGTGGAGCCTGAACGGGAGAGTCCGGGGAGCACTGCCACTGCTTGTGCCAGACCGATGATGAAGGCGTCGCGCATCGAGATGTTTGCTTTCTGACGAGGTTTTGCGAAATAAGAGAACGTGAGCAGCAGCGCTGTCACGAGCAGCATGGAGCCTACGATTGCAAGTCCGCTGCCGAATATTTCTTCAACATAGTCTTTGAAGAACACGCCTACAATGCCCACAGGAATCATCGAGATGACGATGTTGATGAAATATCGGGTCTCGTCGTTCATGCGGCATTGTGCCAAGCCTTTGAATATCCAGCAGATTTCTTTCCAGAGAATCACGAGTGTGCTGAACACGGTGGCAACGTGTACGATGACAGTGAAAGCGAGGTTTTCTTCTCCCTCGATGCCAAACAGGGCGCTGCCGATTGCGAGGTGTCCGCTACTGCTGACGGGGAGGTATTCAGTGAGTCCTTGCACGAGACCGAGCAAGAGTGCTTGTATCCAATCCATTTGATTTATTTTTTCTTTTTATATAATATTGCAAAAAACATAATTACAAAGCCGATGAACGAGATGCCCGGACCTACGGCTGTGCGCATTGTGCTGAAGATGTCGGGGTTGAACGTTTCTTCGGTAGTGGCGCCGCCGCCCATCAGCAAAAATCCGATGACAATCAATGCAACCGACACGCCCATGAGAATGAAATTCTCTTTTCCGAGCGGACGTGTGTCGGTTTTCTTTTCTTTCTTTATTTCTTCCATATTTATTTCTGTGGTTTTTTTATCGTTTGAACAAGTCGTCGTAGTTGAGGTGGATGTATTTGTTGGCGGCAAAGAATGCCGCAATGCCGCAAATCACCACTCCTGCAAGCGCCAGCCCGACAAATACGGCGGCAACTTCCAGCTCGTTGAACATAGTGCCCACAAGTCCGCCTACGATGTCTTGCGCCGCGAAGTATGAGCCGACAAATACCAGACACGCCACTGCTGCGGCAATCAGTCCGTTAAGCATGTTCTGCACCACGAACGGACGGCGGATGAAGCCGGGTTTCGCTCCCACGAGTTTCATCGTGTGGATGAGGAATCGACGGGAGTAGACGGTGAGGCGCACGGTGTTGTTTATCAGCGCGAAGGAGATAAACACGAGCAGTGCCGCCACGAAGAGCAGCACGATGGTGATGTTGCCGATGTTTTTGTTGGTGGTCTCTACTTCGGTTTCATAGAGGGCAATGTCCTCCACTCCGCTTTGGTGCATCAGCTGCGCCTGTATGCTCTTTAGCTTGCCTATTTCCGCATAGTTGGCTTTGACGTTGACTTGGAATTCCGCGCTGAGGGGGTTGACGCCGAACGTCTCTACAAGATTTTCTCCGGTGTCTTTCTTCCATTGCTCCAAAGCCTGGTCTTTTGAGATGAATGTGGTCTTGGCGACGTACGGGGCTTTGGCGAAGATTGCTTTCAACCCTGCGATGTCGGCGTCGGTGGCGTCGGTTTTGAGCACAATGCTGAAGCCCATGTTTTCTTTAAGCTCGCGGCTCATTGTGCGTGCCGACAGGCCGAGAAACGCTGTCACGCCAATCAATATCAGCACTAACGCCACGCTGACGGTGGCTGTGATGTTTGACTGGAAATAGGATATTTTTGATTTCTGTTGTTTTGCCATAGTCAATTAATTTGTGCAAAGTTACAACCTGGAGATGCCGTTTGTCAACATTTTATGCTTTTTTCACGTTGGCAAATCTCTTTTTTTGCGACGTCTGCAGGTGTCAGTTGAGCAGGTCGTCGTCCAAGCCGATTTGTTTGTTGCGTACCCGTTCGCTGATTATGTCGAGATATTCGTCGTCCGACACGAATCCCATTTCAGAAGAATCGTAGCCGTCCCAGTCATCCTTCGGAATCAGCATTGACGCTATCTCGAATTTGTGGATTGTGCGGTTGCAGTCGTTCAGGTCTTTGTTTGTGAAGGAAAAATCGATTTTCGCGTTTCGTTTCTTCTTTAGCATCTTTCTGGCATATTGGGCGATAGGCTCGTTGGGATATTTGGTCAACGCCTCCTGCACCATTAGCTGTCCGTAGATGCCGCCACACATTTCACAGAGAATCTTGCCTTCGCCATCCTCGAGCAGGGCATACGGAAAATCCGAGCCCTTTAATCCTATGAGCTTTATTTCGAACGACAATTCGCCCGAGTCGTATCTCAGAGTGTCGTCTGTTGAGAAAAAGTCATTGAGTGCCGTTTTTTCGGCATCTTTGCATCCTTCCGACTGCATTACCTCCACATCGTCGTCGGGAGAGAATCTGAAGCATTCAAAACTGGGCTTGTGGAATCCTTTCACAAACTGGAAGTCAAATATTCCGCTCAAGTCGAACGCTGCCTGGATTAGGAAGTGGAAGTGGTCGAAATCGTAATGAACGGGAACAGATAAAATTCTCCAAATGCTTGGTTGGGAGTTCTTTGCTGTGATTTTGAAGATATATTTGTCCATAACTTAAGCTTCTTTTCCGATTAGTGTGGCCGACGATGCGCTCTCCACCGTGACCATTACGCGGTCGCCTATGTGGTGGTTGCCGCGCGGGAACACGATTACTTTGTTTTGCTCGTTGCGTCCGAACAATTGTTCGCGGGAGCGTTTCGATGTGCCTTCGACAAGCACTTCGAAAGTTTTTCCGATGTCGCGTCGGTAGCTTTCCGCCGACAGCTCGTTCTGCAATGCTATCATGCGGTTGAGCCGGTCGATTTTAACCTCTTCAGGCACGTTGTCGGGGAGGTTTTTTGACGCGAATGTGCCGGGACGCTCGGAGTATTTGAACATGAACGCGCTGTCGAACACCACTTCGCGCATCAGGCTCAGTGTCTCCTCGAAATCCTCTTCCGTCTCGTCGTGGAAGCCTGTAAACATGTCGGTGGTGATGCCGCAGTCGGGCATGGCGCGGCGGATGGCTGCGATGCGGTCAAGATACCATTCGCGGGTGTATTTGCGGTTCATTGCTTTGAGCACTTTGTTGCTTCCCGACTGCACAGGCAGGTGGATGTGCTTGCATACGTTTGGCACGGAGGCGATTACGTCGATGATTTCATCTGTCATGTCTTTCGGGTGCGACGTGGTGAAGCGCACTCGCATCTCCGGCGCGGCTTCTGCAACGATTCTGAGCAGGTCGGCGAAACCAACCACGGTTCCGTCTTCGCCAACGTAGTGGTAGGAGTTGACGTTTTGTCCGAGCAGCACTACTTCCTTGAAGCCTTTTGCCTGCATGTCGGCAAGTTCGTTGAGGATGCTGCGTGGCTCGCGGCTGCGCTCGCGGCCTCTGGTGTAGGGCACGATGCAGTAGGAGCAGAAGTTGTTGCATCCGCGCATGATGCTGATATATCCGCTTATGCGGTTGTGACCGATGCGTTGCGGGATGACGTCACGGTATGTTTCTGTGGTCGAGAGTTGGATGTTGATGGCTTTTTCTCCAAGTTCGGCAGCCGCCACAAGGTCGGGTAGCGACAGGTAGGCGTCGGGTCCGGCCACAATGTCTACGCCGTGGTTGGCAATAAGCTCGTCTTTCACGCGCTCTGCCATGCATCCCAGCACGCCAAGCACCAATCTCGACTTGCGCTTCTTGCGGAGCGAGGCAAAGTAGTCCAGGCGTGAGAAGATTTTCTGCTCTGCGTTGTCGCGTATCGAGCAGGTGTTGAGAAACACGGCGTCGGCGTCCTCAATCGCGTCTGTCGGCTCGTAGCCGGCAATTTTCATCACTGATGCTATAACTTCACTGTCTGCCACGTTCATCTGGCAGCCATAGGTCTCTATGAATAGTTTCTTTTCCTTTTCTCCGCTCATCTTTGATTTTTTATTTATACAAAGATAGTAAAAATTGGCTTATTATGTGAATGAGGGGCGAAACTCGTTGTGGAGAATGGTTGGGATGCAACGCGTTTTTTGCAAAATGTGTTTATAATTTGGTTTATTCAGAAGAAGGCTATATCTTTGTCACGTAATAAACTAACATTTTAAACCATTTATATTTTCCTTATGTCTAAATTTAGATTGGCACTTTCGCTGTTTTTGCTCTTTGTCTCCGCGCAGACCGCCGCGGCGGTGTCGGTGCCTGAGCTCGACAGCCTCGACCGCTACATTGGCCTTAAAAAAATGTTTGAGGGCAGGAAGTATGCGCGCATCGACAAAGAAAAACGGGCGGTTGCCTCGCGTCCGTCGTTTTCCTCCTACATGAAACTGGGTAAGGAGTATACGCTTTTCAAGGCAGACTCCGCGATTTTCTATTATGACAAGGCTGCCGAGTTGGCGTCTTCGCCTACCGACTCGCTGCTCGTGAGAATAAAAAAAGTGCGCTCGGAGGTTATCGCGGGCTATTATGCGGAGGCCTACAGCGACTTCAAGGCGATTTCGCACATGGAGATTCCCGACACGTTGCTGTCGGAGTTCTACGAAAGTGGCTATCGCATCTACTCTTTCTCTCTCAATGGCTCGACGGAGGGCGGGCTTTTCTACGACCGCTATTACTCCAATACTGTGGCGTTTAGAAAAAAATGGATTGAGTCGCTGCCCGTCAGCTCCAACACGCGTAGGCTTTATGAGGCGGAGCAGGCGATGGCCGACGGCAAGCAGGCGGTGGCTAAGATGATTCTTGTCGACATGATTCCGTCGTTGCGCCGCGACGGCAATGATTTCGCTCTTGCCTGTGCGTTTCTGGCGAAGATTTACAGGTCGGAGGGAAAGTCGGAGGAGAGTGTGCGCTATTTTGCGCTCTCGGCGATCAGCGATATTATGTGCGCGGTGAAGGAAAACCAGTCGATTCTCGACTTGTCCATGATTCTTTACGGAGAGGGCGACATCGATCGCGCCTATCGTTATATTTTTACGTCGCTCGAGGACGCGGCGTTCTGCAACGCGCAGATGCGTGTCTATAATGTGTCGGGGCTGCTGCCGGTAATCGAGTCGCAGCATCGTGAAGAGGTTGCCGAGCATGAGCGGATGCTGATGATGTATATCGTGGTGAGTTTCTTCCTTCTCATCGGACTTGCCGTGGCGGTGTTCTATCTTGTGAAGCAGATGAAGAAGCTCACGCGCACGCGTCTGAAACTGAAAGAGGCCAACATGACCAAGGATGAGTATATGGGGCAGTTCCTTGAACTGTGCTCTATATATATGAAGCGCCTCGACTCGTTTACGAAGCTGGTAAACCGTAAGCTTGTGTCGGGACAGGTGGATGATTTGGTGAAGATGATGAAGTCGCAGAAGTTCAGCGATGAGCAGCACTCTACGTTCTATAAGGAGTTTGACAATGCATTCCTTAAAATCTACACCACGTTTGTCGATGATGTCAACGCATTGCTGCGTCCGGAGGAGCGTTTTGAGATTGAGACTCCCGGTTCGCTCAACACGGAATTGCGCATCTATGCCTTGTTGCGCCTCGGGATTGTCGACTCGTCGAAGATTGCGGAATTTCTGCGCTATTCGGTCAATACCATATATGCCTACCGCAACAAAATGAAAAATCGCGCAATCGACAGGGATTCTTTTGAGAAAAACGTGATGAAAATCGGTATTATCGATTGATATAATCGTTTATATTTGCTTATATTTCGTTAAAATTATGTCGTTGTAAATCAAGTATATAAAATTTTATACGTCTATATTTGCCTATATTTGTGTTGATATGGCGATTGAAATGCTTGACAATGACTGTAACTTTGTAGTGTCGAAAGCAAAGAGATGCTTTCAACCGAATAATGGTTAAACACTACGATTATAATATGGAGTATTAGAATTTAGTTTTATTTCGTTGTGAAACGCAGTAAAATGTCTCGAATAATGGTTTTATGTTAGGTTTGTAAATGTTGCTTCGATGAAGCAACTAAGAAACAGAGCTCGTCGGATTGACGGGCTTTTTTCTTTTTCTGCACATGCGTCGCCGGGCGGTATGTGTGACGTGACTCGATATGCTTCCTGTGGTCGGCGTGCATGCCTATGTCGGCGGCGCTCATGCGGTCAACTGCCGTTTTTTTTCGACATTTCAATCGGGTCTGGCTGTTGGCCGCCGAAAAGGCGGTGTGAAAACAAAAAATCCCGAAACTTTCGTTTCAGGATTTCTGCGGTGCGGACGGGACTCGAACCCGCGACCCCATGCGTGACAGGCATGTATTCTAACCAGCTGAACTACCGCACCATTGATAGTTGCTTTTGTGTTAGCGATTGCAAAGGTACGATAAGTTTTTAAATCTGCAAAATTTTTGCCAAGTTTTTTGTAAATAAAATTCTTTGTGCTTGATTATCAGTGTGCTGGCAGGCTATCAATCGTCGCGGAGCGACGACATTCTGACGTAATCCTGCACGCGGAGTGCAACGGCGCGTGCTGTAATTCGATATGCTCCTTGCGGTCAGCGTACCGGAGGTGCGCTGCTATGGAAGAGTCGGCGTGTATGTTGGTGGGTGCGGTTTCTGGCATCCAGTGTAAATAAAAAGCGCACCGGCATTCGGCGCGCTTTTATGTCTTTTCAGGTGCTGAAACGCTATTCTTCGTAGTGTATTGGAATTTCGCGGTTCATGCTTTGGTCGAGCGAAATCAGAGTTTCTGTCGCCACGACACCATGAATCATCTGGATCTTGTCGTTGAGAAGCTCCATAAGATGCTGATTGTCGCGGGCATAAAGCTTTATCAGCATTGTGTACGGGCCGGTGGTGAAGTGACATTCCACAACTTCCGGTATTTTCTCCAATTCAGGCACAACATCCTTATACATAGAGCCTTTTTCCAATTTCACGCCGATGTAGGTGCAGGTTGTGTAGCCAAGCACTTTCGGGTTTACGTGGTAGCCCGAACCGGTGATTACCTTCAAATCAATCATCCGCTGTATGCGCTGGTGTATGGCAGCGCGCGACACCCCGCATACCACAGCCACGTCTTTCGACGGGATTCGTGCGTTTCGCATCACGATTTCAAGAATCTTACGGTCAAGATTGTCTATTTTTTCCATCTTTATCTTTTTTTTCTGCCACAAAGATATAGCAAATTTTTAGAAAATCATCAAAAATGATTGACAATTTACACTGAAATAGGCAAAAAAGCCCCAAAATATAGCAAAATGGCACAGCGTTACAGCCGTTGCAGGAAGTCGACGAGGTTCACCTCGCGGCTCAATTCCATCTTTTTTCGCAGACGGTAACGTGCCATCTCCACACTGCGGTACGACATGTTGAGCAGTGGGGCAATCTCCTTGCTGCTGAGGCCCATCTTCAGATAAGCGCACAGCCTCTGGTCGTTGATGTTGAGCTGTGGGAACCGCTCGGCGAGGCGTTTGAGGTAGTTCTCGTAGACCACGTCGAAGTTTTGGGCGAATTTGTGCCAGTCGTCATCGTGCGAGATGTTCTCTTTGATGAGTTTCTGAATCTTCATCAGCTGCTTTGCCGACGTTTTCGAGATGGTGTCGCCGCTCTCCTGTAATTTGTTGATTTGGTTTGAGATGTCAATGAGAATCTCGTTTTTGCGCATCACGTTCATCGTGGCGTTTGACAGTTCCTGCGACTTGTGGCGCACGTCGTGTTCCAGCTGCGTGCTTTTCAGCCGTGAGATTTCGTTTTCACGTCGCAGCGACTCCTCTTCGGTCTGGCGTTTGTATTCACGCATTTCCTCCTCCTTGCGTTTCGCCACCATCAGTGCCGACTTGCGCGCCTTTCCCCGCACGTATATAAATAGGAAATATGTTGACGAGATGATGAAAAGGAAGTAGAACGTTATCGCCCAGGTGCTTCTGTACCATGGCGGCGCGATGCGGAAGGTGAAGGAGTATTCCGAGCGGCTGTCGTCGTAGCGGTTGAACGAACGGATGTGCAGCGTGTATGTGCCTTCGTGTAATTGCGTGTATTCCTTTGAGTTGGCGGTGGTGTAGGCGCTCCATCCAGTGTCGTAGTTTTCAAGATAATAACTGTAGAGCACGGCGCCCTCCTCGCGGAATTCCGGGCATATAAACTCGAAGCGCAGCGAGTTGAGGTCGTACGGCAAGTCGAACACGTTGTTGTGGAGCGCACCGCCGGCGGTGTATATCAGTGAGTCGGGGTTGGTGGCGAAAATGTTGCTCACAAACAATTTGCTCTTCCAGTTCACGCGGTGGTCGCGGTCAACGTCGATGGCGTAGAAGCCGTCCTCGTTTGTCACTATAAGTTTGCGGGGCGAGATGAAGTTGAAATGCTCAAACCCGACAATCAATTTGTCGAGCAAGGGCTTGTAGGTGATTGAGTCGACGTTGTATGTGCCTGTGGCATTGTAGAATGCGGCACAGATGTATTTTCCGGATACGCCCCACACGTCTTTCGCCGGCGACTGGTAGAGTCTCACCGACGTGTGCTCGCCGAAGATGCTGTTCAGCTTCTCGTTGGGCACCATCTTGTCGGTGTGCGGGTTGTAGCGGAAAAATCCGCCCTCGGTCGAGAAGGCGAGTTCGCCGTCGATTTTGTAGAGTGTGTTGTTGCGGTCGGTGGGGAATCCCTTTGTGTGGTTGTACAGTTCCACTTTGTCGAATTTAGTGAACGAAGCGTTCGGATGCAGTTTGTATATGCCTTTCATCCAATGGCTTATCCAGATGTTTCCAAACTCGTCCTCTATGATTCGTCCGCCAGCCTCGTTGTAGCCCGTCACACGGTTTGCCATTGTCCATTGTCCGCCGACGCGGCGCAGCAGGTAGAAGCTCTCATAGGTCGACGCCAGTGCCATGTCGGGATGGCGGCGCAGGGGGACTACTGCCCAAGTGCCTGGTATTCCGCTGATTTGCCGTGCCTCGGAGCCTCTCAGCTGATACAGTCCGCGGTCGCTGCTCACAAGCACGTCGTTTCCGATAGTGTCGATGCTCCACACCTGACTTTTCAGAAGCGACGAGGGTTTTGCCGGTTCTGCCGCCGCCGACAGCGGATAGGCAGTGGCATAGAGTCCGCGGTTTGTGCCGAGCAGCAGGGTGTTTCCGAGAAGCATCGACGCATAGCCGGCGCCGTAAATGTTTGACGAGCCGAAAATTGTCGACACCGGAGAGTTGTAGAGCACGTAGTCGATGCCGTTGTCAAGACCGAGCCAGATGTTGTCCATCCGGTCGAAATCGATGCTCAGCACCGTGTTGTTCTGCAGCCCGGTCGACATATTCACGAATGTGTTGTTGCCGTTGGTTATGTCTTTGATTACTATGCCGTTGTTTACGGTGCCAAACACCAGCTCGCGCTCGTTTGTGGCAGCGCAAAACACCTGGTTGGCTTTCAGAAACGGGTCGATGTCCATCTCAAACGGGCGCACCGTGGCTCCGTCGAAGATAAACACTCCGTTGAACTCCGTGACAATGAGGATGTTGCCTTTCAGATAAGGCAACAGAGCGCACACACGCATGCCTTTCACGCGCTCGCCTCCTGGGACGCTTGTAAACGTTTTCCCGTTGAGTTGGCAGATGCCGCCCTCTTTCGATGCGATGTAGAGCCTGCCGCGGATGAGCGCGGAAGTCGTGATTTTATATTTATAAGGTATGGAAATCGATTTGCTGCCGTCGAATCGCAGCAGGTTGAAGTCGCTCTGAAACCAAATGTATTTGCCCGACTTGTGGATGTTCCACACCTCGGTGAAGTGGCGGTCGCGTTTCGGCAACGTGGGCATCAGACTTTTATAAACGAAGCATCCCCGGTCGGGGTCGTTGTGGTAGTAGCCGAATTCCTCCGATCCGCCGGCATAGATGCGCGACGTGCTTTCGTCGACCATCAGCGAGCGCACCGACGTGTAGTTGCCGATGGGGCATAGTGTCCAGTTCTTGCTGTCGTAGATGAGCATGCCTGAATTGTTGGCAAAGAGCATTCGTCCGAAACTGTCCTGCTTGATGTCCCAGTTTTGTGTGCCTCCCTGATATGCGGAGCGGGTGTAGTTGCGCACAAGCGGATAGCTTGCCGATGCGGCGACGGAGCATACCGCTGCCAGGAATATTGCCAGCAGCATTCCGGCGAGGCGTGATTTTTTTAGTGTGAAGTCAAAAATTTCCATTGTTTGAAGAATGCATTCATTTAACGGTCCAAAATTCGTAAAAAAATGGATGTTGAGGAACAAATAAAAATATGTTATAAAACATGTTTTTTATAACAATCTAATATACAGACAAATAAAAATCAACAGGAAAGAGATGTTGAGTAGTAAAATGCCGCTTGTTGAGTTTTTTGTGAGTGCTTTTTTTTGGGTAGGGATACATTGTACTATAATTTTGCAGTGTCAAACCGAACAAAAAACTGCGAGTTTTGACCTGACAGGAATATTCATTAAAATTTTATACCAAACTTATGAAGAAACAGATTCTACTATTTTGTTTTTTGTTTTTCGCAATGATAGGCTTTGCGGAAAACGTGAACATTACAGGAGTTGTTACTTCTGCCGAAGACGGTGAGCCGCTGATTGGCGCATCTGTCCAAGTAAAAGGCAACCCTTCGCAAGGAGTAGCCACCGACATTGATGGCAATTACACCATTTCTGTTCCGGCGGGCGCCACGCTTCAGTATTCTTTTGTGGGCTGCAAGACCCAGGAAAAAACAGTTGTAAAGTCGGGCACATATAATATTGTGCTTGCAAGCGACTCTCACATGCTCAACGAGGTTGTGGCTATCGGCTACGGCGTGATGAAGAAAAGCGACCTTACCGGTTCGGTTACCAGTGTCGACGCTGACAAACTTAAGAAAACTCCAGCCTCCAACCTTGCAAATGCCCTTCAGGGACAGGCTGCAGGTGTGACCATCAACTCAAACAGTGGACAGCCGGGTGCGGCTCCTGAGGTGCGCATCCGCGGTGTCGGTACGGTCAACGGCGCTTCTCCTATATATGTAGTCGACGGTGTTATCGTTGACGACATCTCGTTCCTCAGCCCTAACGACATCCAGTCGACAGAGGTGCTGAAAGACGCCAGCGCAACAGCCATCTATGGTTCGAGCGGTGCCAACGGTGTCATCATCGTAACCACACGCAACGGCGCCACCGACGAGAAGACCCGCGTCACCCTCGATGCCTATGTCGGCGTTCAGCAGCGTTGGCGCAAACTTGACGTGATGAACGCCAAGGACTTCGCCGACACGCGTATCGCCATCAACGGCACAAAATCAGAAAAAGCTTTCTACGAGAAGCAGGGATTCAACAAATGGTTGTCGGCGTTCAGCCTCGGCACATCGGAATATTTCCCTACAGTCTACGACCCGGAGAAAAATCCTACAGGCTTCGACTATTCATCGGTCGACACCGACTGGCAGGACGAGGTGTTCCAGAACGCATTGATTCAAAACTATCACCTTGCCATCGACGGTGGCAGCAAGAAAACCACATATTCGCTCAGCGGAAGCTGGTATTCGCAGGAAGGTACGCTTATCGGTTCTAAATACCGTCGTTTCACCGTGCGTCTCAACACGTCACACCAAGTGAAGAAATGGCTTAAGGTGGGCGAGAACATTTCGTTTATGGCGTCAACGGCGCGCAACGCGATGAACAACTCGGAGAGTGCTGGCGCCTCTGTGCTTTCAGCCGCTCTCGCAATGGCTCCATGGGATCCTGTCCGCTATCCGGAAGGCTCTGTAAGCCGCAAGGGCAAGGACCTTAGCGGACAGATTGCCGCTGGTTCAAACTTCAAGAACGTGACCAACCCGTTCTCTATGGTGGAGATGAGCCACCCGAAAGACCGCTACGAGCGCTTTGTGGGCAACGTGTTTGCTGAAATCAACCCGATCGAGGGCTTGACATTCCGCTCAAGCTACAGCTTCGACTACAACATCCACACCAACAAGACATTTAAAGAAGCATACGAGTTCTCAAGCTACGACAAGAACGACAAAAACTTCCTGTCGTCGCTCATCGGACGCTACTACAACTGGACTGTAGACAACATCCTCACCTATGCCCGCACAATCGGCAAGCACGATTTCTCGGCAATGGTGGGTCAGACAGTCGAGGAATACAACTATTACGGAATCAGCAGCTCTGGTTCGACAATTCTCAACCCTGTTGAGAAAAACTGGTTCCTTTCAAAGGTGACCGACGATTTCGGCCGTCCTGCCGACTCAATCTCGCGCATGTCGCTTGAGATGCCGGTGATGCCGAGCACGCCGCTCTCCTTGTTGAGGAAGTCGGCCATCTCCTGCGGCTTCTTGCCGAGCTTCT